>JAAUXX010008887.1_pt1 | contig 12886 bp, 12 predicted proteins | sample 7278111 | NCBI WGS metagenome assembly JAAUXX01 (sample SAMN14350116, study PRJNA611818) | marine sediment metagenome | isolation source: surface marine sediment (1.8m) | place: French Polynesia: Moorea | collected 2018-08
GACGATCCGGCTGTACCAGGAACTCGTGCCGAATCCGGACTGAACTTGCCAGCTACAGCCGCAGCGCACCGTCGACATCGATGCAGCGGCCGCTGAAGTAGTCGTTTTCGAAAATGAACTGAACGGCCTTGGCGATCTCGTCCGGATCGCCAACCCGGCGGGCCGGAATCATGCCCTCGATCTTGGCTCGCGCCTCCTCTTTCATCGACATGACCATCTCCGTGCCGATGAAGCCCGGCGCAATGGCGGCGGCGCGAATTCCGTAGCGCGCCAGCTCCTTGGCCCAGACGACGGCCATCGCCTGCACGCCGGCTTTCGCGGCGCTGTAGTTGGTCTGACCCATGTTGCCGGCGCGGGATATCGAGGAGATGTTGATGATGCAGCCCTTGCTGCCGAGCTCGATCATCTTCCGTGCCGCTTCCCGGCCACACAGGAACACGCCCGTCAGGTTGACGTCGATGACGGCCTGCCACTGCTCCATCGTCATTTTCGAGACAACTTCACCATCCTTGAACTTGAGCAGCATCGCGTCACGCGTGATGCCTGCGTTGCTGACGATGCCGTCGAGGGCACCGCCAAAGTCCATGGCAACGGTGTCGATCAGTTCCTCGACCTCGGCCTCCCTGGCGACGTTCGCAACGTAGACGCGCACCTCGGGTGACCCTGCCTCACGACACTGTGCTGCCATCGATGCGAGGGCTTCCTTGTCGAGGTCCACGAGCGCGAGCTTTGCTCCTGCCTTCGCGAGCCGCTCGGCCATCGCGCCGCCCAGGCCGCGTGCGCCGCCCGTAATGATGATTGTCTTGCCGTTCAGATCCATTTCGCCAACCCTTTGTTTTTGCGGGCCATTTTGGACCCGGGTTTCGTGCCGACCCATGCCGGCTGGGAGCATTATGCCCGCGTATATTGCACTGCACAAAACTATCGCGTTTGCTGCCGCGATGTGGCCCTCTCCGCGATTTCCACGATTGCAGGATCCGGTGCCGTTTCGCATCATTGAGACCGTGCGCCAAGTGGGGGAAACATGACTGACGACACGACAGGCGACTTCGATCGCTCACACATGCCCTTTGTGGCGCCCTGCCGCAGTCTCGGACTCTTCGCCCCGTTTCGATGGATTCGGCTCGGCATTCGCGACCTGCTGAAGGCCCCCCGGCAGAGTCTTGCCTACGGCGGCACCGGCGCGGCGCTGATCGCAATCGTGTCGCTGCTCGCATGGTTCAAGGGCAGTCAGTGGATCATGTTCGCGATGCTGGGTGGCTTCGTGTTTCTCGCGCCGCTCGCATGCATTGGTCTGTACGCGATCAGCGCACAGCTCGAGCGTGGTCAGCAGCCGTCGCTGACAAGAAGCCTGAAAGCCGCGTTTCGGCGGCATCTCGCCAACGAAATGGTGTTCGCGATCGTGCTGCTCGTGATTTTCCTGGTCTGGGCGCGGGCCGCCATCATGGTCACCGTGTTCTTCCCGACCGATGGGGAAATCCGCTTCGAGGAAATCGCGGGCTTCCTCGCATTCGGCACCGCCGTCGGAGCTGTTTTCGCAGCGATCACGTTTTCTGCCAGCGCGTTCTCACTGCCGATGATCATGCACCGTGACGTGGACAGCGTGACCGCGATCGTCACGTCGATCAATGCCGTGCTGCGCAACAAATGGGCCATGCTCGTCTGGCTGAGCCTGATCGTTTTCGGCCTGCTGCTGGGCGTGGCGACGGCTTTCATTGGCCTCGTGGTTATCGTGCCCGTGATTGGCTACGCCGCCTGGCACGGCTATCTCGAGACAATCGATGCGAGTGCGTTTCCACGTCACGAGCACGGCATTACGTCGACGCCGCGCAACGATATCGAATCGACGCTGACGATCTGAGGCGTTCGCGGGCCCACTGGATACCATCGCGCCTCTTGGGTATTATCTGGTAGGAATCACTCAAATAGAGCCTCAACAGGGGCCAACACGTAGAAGGCACGACTTCCATGGCAAGACCCGCATTCCTTCCGGCACTGCTCGGAGCCGCCACCCTGCTCTTCGCGACAACGCTCCCGGCCGAGGACGCGATGACCGGCAGCTTTCGTATGACCTACAAGCCCGCCGACATCGTCGAGCCCGAGTTTGCCAAAGCGCTCGTCGACCAAAAGATCTTCAAGAAGAAGACCGAGTTACAGTGGCAGGTCTACGTGCCCGAGTCGTATTCGAAACAGAAGCCCGCCGGCGTACTCGTATTCATCGACCCAGACGGTCACGGTCGTGTCCCCGACCCGTGGCAGCCCGTTCTCGATCGTCACAACCTCATCTGGGTGGGCGTTCGACAGACCGAGCGCAAGACCAGCGACGCGCAGCGGGTTTGGCAGGCCGTGCTGGGCTCGCGCGCGCTCGAAAAAGACTATGCGATCGACCTTGAGCGCCTGTACGTAGGTGGCTCGGACGACACGGTTCCGAGCGCGCTCAACACGATGCTCATGGTCAACGACTTCGCGGGCGCCATATACATCCGCGGCTCCGTGTTTTCCCCGGCCCTCGCGAGCAACTATCAGCAAGCCATGCAACGCAAGTATCACGTCTTCATGACCGGCACTGATGACTTGCAGAAAGACAGGATTCGAGGCGACCACGACGCCTACCTGCGCAACGGTTTCTACAACAGCAAGCTGATCTTCGATACGCAGCGGCTCGGACCCGTACCGAAACCCGAACTGCTCGACGAGGCGGTCGGCTTCTTCGACGCACGATTCGTTCGTTAAGCAACGTCGACGAGGCCAGGGGCGACTGGGTTGTCGGCCGCGGCAGATCCCTTCAGAGCACTTCGTTCACGCTAAGATGTCGCGATGACATCCTATGACGTTTATGCCTACGGCGTTGTGTCGGCGAGTACGCTCTACACGATCAGCGACGCGTATCCGGCAGAAGAAGGCTACGCCGAGATCCGACACGAATACTCGATGACGGGCGGCGAGGCGACGAACTCATCCATCGCGCTCGCAAGGCTTGGCGCTTCGGTCAAACTCGACGGCACATGGCTCGGCGACGACCCGGCCGGCGCCAGGACCAAAGCGCTCCTCGACGGCTTCGATATCGACACGTCGAACCTTCCCCTGAAGCAAGGTCACGAAACCACTCGAGAGGCCATCGTCGCCGCCGGGGGAACGCGAACAATCTTCGGTACCTACGGACGCATGCATGAGACGGTGAGCTGGAATGCGCCTGATGAGCAGAGCATTCTCAATGCGAAGGTACTCTGTCTCGACCCCTTCTTCGGCGAGCAATCGTTGACAGCGGCCCGAATCGCCGGCGGTGCCGGTGTGCCTGTCGTCACGGTCGACTGCTCTTACGACGATCCGCTGCTCGAACACTCGAGCGCAATAGTCGTTGCCGAGTCCTTCCTGCGAGAGACGTATCCGGAGAGCGCAGCAGAGGATGTGTTCCGTCGCTACCAGTCGGCGACGGCAGGCCTCGTCGTCTTTACGTTCGGCGGCGACGAGTGCTGGTTTGGCCGCAAAGGTCGTGACGTTGAGAGCTATCCAGCCTTTTCAGTGCACGCCACGGACACGGCGGGCGCCGGCGATTCGTTCAGGGCCGGTGTCGTTTACGGCGTCCTGAACGGCTGGGAGGACAGGCGGACGATCGGTTTCTCGTCAGCGCTCGCAGCAATTGTGTGCACGCGATCACCCGGCGTACTCGAGTCGCCTTCTCTGAACGAGGTGGTCGATTTCATGCAGCAGAACGGTCAGTGATGGCGCGCGTCCGAAGCCTGATGATGCTGGCGGCATCGGCCGTTCTCGCTGCATGCGCACCGACCTACGGCTTCCAGAATTCGCTGGCCGGGAACCGGCTCAGGGCCGAGTTCTGCGACAGCGTCAGGGACTTCGTGCGGGCTCCGCTCGACGAGAACGGGCTTAGGCGAGCCTGGTTCCTGCCGATGGGTGTTTACGAAGACGGTTCGATCGATTTCTACAAGCCGATGGCTTCCCGGCCACGCGACGACGCGTCGTCGAAATTCTACAGGCAACGAGTTGGCCAGCTAACGCACTATACGAGCGCCGATGAGTTCGGCTTCGAGTTGTCCAAGTGCCTCGTAAGCTCGCAGGGCTTCAAACGCCACGTGCGGGAGATAGACAAGGAAAACAATCTCATGCGCGGTTCATTTTCCGATGAAACTCACAATCGGCAGATCGAGATCCGGGCAATCGAGGGAGTCACAAGCATCCTCGTCGCGCACGAACACTGGAGCGGGGACCTCGCAATCGCGCTTGAGCACCCTGCTTGCGTCACCAAATAGATTGCCAGTCAAACCGCACCCCAGTCTTCATTCAGTCGGTACTCCTTCCCGGTAAGTAGAAACCAGTATGGGGGGCGTCTTGTTCGCCTACTACGCTCAAGAGACACAGCGCGGGGCACGGGGGGGAGACCATGTCTGTTATGCACCGGGTATTGTTTGCGGCGTTACTTCTTGCAGGCGCCGGCCCGCTCGCTTTGGCGGCACCCGACGATCAATGCGTCGACTGCCATTCGAAGACGTCACCCAACATCGTCGCTGACTGGCAGAACAGCGCGCACCATGGCGAAGATGTGAGCTGTCGCGACTGCCATCGCGGCCGACACAAATCCGCGGAGGATGTCGACAAGATCCGTACCGTGACGGCCGATACCTGCGGCCGTTGCCACGAACAGCGACTCGAGGAGTTCTCAGCCGGCAAACATGCCATTGCCTGGGCCGCGCTCGAAGCGATGCCAACGACGCATGCGCTGCCAATGTCTCTTACAGGTGGCATGAAAGGCTGCGGCGGTTGCCACAAGCTCGGACTCAAGGATGAAGAGACGGTAGAGCGCCTCAAGGCCGAGGGCAGTCATTTTGGCCACGCATCCTGCGATGCCTGCCATACGCGCCATACCTTTTCTGTCGTCGAAGCCAGGCAGCCGCAGGCCTGCCAGACCTGCCACATGGGCTTCGATCATCCGCAATGGGAGATGTGGTCGGCATCGAAACACGGCGTCCGCTACCTGCTGAAGCAAAACGGTACGCTGCCCGAGTCCACACCAGCACCCACCTGCCAGACATGCCACATGGTCGATGGGAATCACGAAGTTCGCACAGCATGGGGATTCCTCGCCGTTCGTCTGCCGTTGCCCGAAGACGAACAGTGGGCAGCGGACCAGGTGACGATACTGCAGGCGCTCGGCGTACTGGACCCCGAGGGCAATCCGACGGCAAGGCTCGATGTCGTCAAGGCGGCCGACGTGGCGCGGTTGACTCAGGAAGACTTCGATGTCGAAAGAAACAAGATGATCGAGGTTTGCAGTGACTGCCACTCGGAGAACTTCGCGCGCGAAGAACTTTCGAAGGCAGACGACCTGATCCGCGAAGCCGATCATCTGCTGGCCGAAGCCATACGAGAAGTCTCGGCACTCTACGAAGATGGCTTACTCATCAAGCCCGAAGCCTACGCATATCCGTTTCCTGACTTGCTGACGTTCCATGACGCGCCCACGTCGATAGAACAGCGCTTGTTCGAAATGCACCTGAAGCACCGGATGCGGGCATTCCAGGGTGCGTTTCACGCTAACCCCGACTATGCGTTGTGGTACGGCTGGAGCGAGATGGTCCGGGATCTGCAACACATCCGGGAAGAATCGCGCGAACTCCGCGAGAAACACGCTGGCCAGAGCATGACCAACGTCGTCGAAAAAGAGTAAGCGCTTAAAAGAGTCTACAGAGCTGAATTGACGCGCTTCAGCGCGCAGTAGCTGGCGCCGAGCAGTCCTGGGTTGTCGTGCATGATCAGGCGCGTCGGGATCCGCTCCATCAGCGGCCGGTAGCGCCCCTTGCTCTCGAAGGCCGTTCTGAAGCCGCTCGTCTCGAGCATCGTCGGGTAGCGCTTCGCAATGCCGCCCGCGATAAAGACGCCGTCCTGGGCATTGAGCGCCAGCGCCATGTCGCCTGCGAACTGTCCGAGTACTTCGAAAAAAACCTGGACGGCCTCGGCCGCGCGCGGATCGCTGCCGTCCTCTGCCGCCGCGAATATCTCCGACGCCTTGAGTGCAAGCTTGTGTTCGCCGTGGATGAGACTCAGCGCCCAGTACAGATTCTCGAGGCCCGGGCCCGATACCAGGCGCTCGGTCGAAACCCGATCGAACTTCTCGCGCAGCGTCTTGAGGACCTTAATCTGCAAGCGGGTTTCCGGCGCAAAGCCGCCGTGGCTCGCCTCGCCCGGTATCGGCACGAGAATGCCGTCGTGCTTCCGGAGGCCGACGGCGCCGAGGCCGGTACCTGGACCGGTGATCGACACGGAAAAGTTATCGCCATCGAGCGGCTTGGGCTCGGGCAAGCCAATCGTTATGCAGTCCTCCGCCTTCAGCGACGGAATCGACCAGGCCACAGCCTCGAAGTCATTGATCAACGAGACGCTGTCGATACCGAAAGTCTTGCGAAGCTCGGCAGCCTCGATGACCCAGTGATTGTTCGTGAATGTGACCGTCTCTTCGACGATCGGGCCAGCCGCCGCAAGGCAGATCACGTCGGGGGCCGCTGCGCCGATCATCTCGAGGTAGTGCTGCATGGCGCTCGTTGACGAATCGAAGTCGTCACACTTGAGCGTGTGTTCCTCGCGATAACCCTCGCCTGCGTCGGCAAGCGCGAAACGCGCGTTGGTGCCGCCGATGTCGCCGATCAGGTGGCTTGCTTGCGACATGCTCCTCCCCCGGACCTCTCAGCCGATGATGCTCTCACAGGCCGAGACGGGCTGCATCCTCCGCGAGACGACGGATCGCGTTGAAGTCACCGGCGCGAAGCAGGTCGCGCGGCGCCAGCCACGAGCCGCCGATACAGCTCACGTTATCGAGCGCGAGGTAGTCGGGCGCATTCGACGGCTTGATGCCGCCTGTCGGCATGAAGCTGACTTCGGGCAAGGGCGCACCAACGGCCTTGAGATAGGCAACGCCGCCCGCGAGTTCAGCAGGGAAGAATTTTTGCAGGGTGACGCCCGCCTCGAAAAGCGCAAGCATCTCCGAGGCGGTCGCGGCGCCGGGAACAAACGGCAGGTTCCTGTCACGCGCGGCAGCAACGAGCGTAGCCGTGCTGCCCGGGCTCACACCGAACCGCGCGCCGGCGCTGGCGACGTCCTCGATCTGGTCCGGTGTCCTGAGACTGCCCGCCCCGACGAGCATGTCGGGGACGTCCCGCGCGATCGCCTCGATTGCGGAAAGCCCGGCATCTGTCCTGAGCGTCACCTCGATCGCATTGATCCCCGCGCTTACGAAGGTCTCCGCGAGCGGTACCGCGGACGCGGGCTCGTCGATGACGACGACCGGAACCACGGGAATGCCGGCAAGAAGTTCACTCGCGCGCATCAGTCCGTCATCCCGAACACAGACGCACCCGCCTCGGCTGCGCCGGTTTGCGTTCGAAACACCGAAAACAGCTCGCGACCCATGCCACTGTGGCTCGGCGCCAGGTCGACGCCGAGGGGTTCGCGTGCCTCGATATCGTTGTCGCCGTTTGCCGTCAGCAAACCACGTTCGCAGCAAATCGTGATGACGTCGCCATCCTGCACCTTGCCGATCAGGCCGCCGCAGACGGATTCAGGCGTCACCTGGATCGCGGCCAGCACCTTGCCCGATGCGCCGGACATTCGGCCGTCGGTCAAGAGCGCAACCTTGAAGCCCCGGTTCTGCAACACACCGAGGTACGGCGTGAGCTTGTGCAGCTCCGGCATGCCATTGGCACGCGGTCCCTGGCAGGACAGCACGGCGACGAAGTCGCGCTCCAGTTCGCCGTTATTGAACGCCTCCGTGAACGCCTCCTGGGTATGGAAGACGCGTGCCGGCGCTTCGATCGACCGGTGCTCCGGTTTGACGGCCGACACCTTCACGATCGCGCGGCCGAGATTACCCTCGACGAGACGAATACCACCTTCGCTGTCGAACGGATCCGAGACCGGACGGACAATCTCCGCATCGAGGGACTTCGCGGGCGCCTCGCGCCAGGCGAGTTTGCCATCGTCGAGAAAAGGCTCTTGAAGGAAGTGCTCCAGCCCGTCGCCGAGTATTGTCTTGACGTCACCGTTCAGCATGCCTGCCGACAGCAGTTCGCGCATGACGTAGCCAAGGCCCCCGGCCGCGTGGAAGTGATTCACATCGGCCGAACCGTTGGGGTACACGCGGGCGAGCAGCGGGATCTCATGAGACAGTTCGGCAAAGTCCGACCAGTCGATACTCACGCCTGCTGCCTGCGCGATCGCCACGAGGTGCAGCGTATGGTTCGTCGATCCTCCGGTCGCGAGCAGTCCGACGACGGCGTTGACGATCGCCTTCTCGTCAACGATGTGTCCGATAGGAATGTAGTTCTTTCCAAGATGCGTGTTTTCCAGAACGCGGTACACGGCATCCCGGGTCAGGTGCTTGCGCAGGCTCGCGCCCGGGTTGACGAACGAGCCGCTCGGCAGCTGCATGCCCATGAACTCCATGAGCATCTGGTTGCTGTTGGCCGTGCCGTAGAACGTACAGGTGCCCGGGGCGTGGTAAGCGGCGGACTCGGATGCGAGCAGCTCCTCGCGACCGACCTTGCCGGCCGCGTACTGTTCGCGAACGTGGGCCTTCTCCTTGTTCGACAAACCGCTGACCATTGGACCAGCCGGAATGAACACGACCGGAAGGTGCCCGAAAGACAGCGCACCGATCATTAACCCCGGCACGATCTTGTCGCAAATCCCGAGGCAGACGGCTGCATCGAACATGTTGTGCGACAGCGCAACGGCGGTCGACAGCGCGATGACGTCGCGGCTGAACAAAGACAGGTCCATGCCGTCCTGACCCTGCGTGACGCCGTCACACATGGCCGGAACGCCGCCCGCGAATTGGGCCACGGCACCCCGCTCGCGCGCAGCTTCCTTGATGTCCTTCGGGTAGGTCTCGAACGGCTGGTGCGCCGACAGCATGTCGTTATAGGCGGAGACGATGGCAACGTTCGGCACCGCGTCGCCCGACAGGATTGACTTGTCGGACCGGCCTGCGGCAGCCATGCCATGTGCAAGGTTCGAGCAGGACAAGGACGACCGCGCGGGGCCTTCGTCGGCAGCGCGGGCAACCCGATCGAGATACGCCTCGCGCGTAGCTTTGCTCTTTTCGCGAACGCGCTCGGTAACGCGTTTGACGACAGGATTCATCGAATTCGACTCTCGGGCGTCAGGGCGCCCAGTAAACGTTGACGGGCGCGCGCTTCTGCAGGAGCAGTCGCGCGACGGGAAGATCGCTGTCGGCGTGCTTGGCCGCTTCGAGCACGGCGAGCTTCTTCTCACCGAACACGAGCAGCACGATCTCGTCGGTGCGTGACAGCGCGGACAGCGTCAGCGAGATGCGCGGGTGAGGACTTGCGGCCGTCGTCACGGGCACACAGAGGTGCTGGCTCTCGGTGTCGAGACCGTCCTCGAGATTCTCGGCGTCCGGAAACAGCGACGCGAAGTGACCGTCCTCACCCATGCCGAGCAGCGCGCAGGCGAAGGGAAACGGCAGATTGCGAATCTGCTGGTTCAGTTCGTCCGAACGCGACGCCGGGTCTGAATCCTCGGCATAAAACGGCAAAAGATCCGCGTCGGCGGCGCGCTCCTTCAGCAGCATTTCACGAACGAGTTTCTCGTTGCTGTCGTCGCTGTCGGGCGGCACCCAGCGCTCGTCGCTCAGGACGACGCTGACATGCTGCCAGTCGAGGTCCATGTTCGCGAGCTCGGCGAAACACTGCCTGGGCGTCGTGCCGCCAGCGACAACGAGCGAGGCCTTGTACTGCCCTTCGAGGCGACGCATGACGAGTGCGGCGATTGCCTGTGCCGCCGCCAGCGAGGCAGCCTCTCGGGTCTCAAAGTGTTGTTCCAGCATTTAACTCTCCGGTTGCCAGGTGCGGCCGTCACGATCCAGCAGCAGCGATGAGGAACTGGGCCCCCAGGAACCTGATACGTAGGACTCGACTTTCTGCTTCGATTCGTCCCACCCGGCAATGATGCCGTCGATCCATTGCCACGCCGCTTCGACTTCATCGCGCCGCATGAACAGCGCGGGATTGCCGCGCAGTACTTCCATTAACAAACGTTCGTAGGCGTCAGGGTAGCGAACCCCGAACGTCTCCTCGAAACTCAAGTCCAGCGAGACAGGGCGCAGCTCGAAACCGCCCGGGCCGGGCTCTTTCGCCATGACCGACAGCGTCACGCCTTCGTCCGGCTGCAGGCGAATCTTGAGCCGGTTTGCGCGGACGTTGTATTCCTGTTCCGGAAATATCGAGTGCGGGACTTCGTCGAACTGCACGACGATCTCGGAATGCTTGGCCGGCAGTCGCTTGCCGCTCCGGAGGTAGAACGGAATGCCCGACCAGCGCCAGTTTTCGATTTCGAGCTTCAGCGCGACAAAGGTCTCGGTATCGCTGTCACCGCCGAGTTCGTCGAGGTAGCCCGGAACGGTCTCACCGTCGATGGCGCCGCTCGTATACTGAGCGCGAACGGTCTTGCTCCGAACGTCGTCTGCCGTGATCGGCCGGAGAGCATTGAGTACCTTCATTTTCTCGTCACGCACGGAGTCGTGGTCGAGGCTCGCGGGCGCCTCCATCGCCACGAGGCAGAGCAGCTGCATGAGGTGGTTCTGCACCATGTCACGCAGCGTACCAATGCGATCGTAAAACTCGATGCGGTTGCCGACGCCAAGGTCCTCGGCCACCGTGATCTGCACGTGGTCTATGCTGCCGCGCCGCCACAGCGGCTCGAACAGGGAATTGGCAAACCGAAGCGCCAGGAGGTTCTGGACGGTCTCCTTTCCAAGATAGTGATCAATGCGATAGATCTGGTTTTCGCGAAAGCAGTGGCCGATCGCGTCGTTGATCTCGCGGGCCGACGCGTAATCGTGCCCGACCGGCTTCTCGAGGACGATCCGGCTGTCGTCGGTGATCAGTCCGTTGTGGCGCAGACCACTCGCGAACGCACCGAACAGAGCGGGCGCCGTCGCGAGATACGCTACGCGGATTCGATCTTCGTGGCCGGCCAACATGTCGACGAGACCGCCCCAGGCATCGTGGTCGCTTGCGTCCGCGTGAACGTAGTGAATGCGCTCGGCGAAGGTCTCCCACTGTTGTTCGTTGAACTCGCCGTTGTTCTTTTCGATCGCGTCGCGCACGCGGCCCAGGTAGTCACCCCGTTCGAGGTGACCACGACTCGCCGCGATGATCCGGCTCCCTGCCGGGATCTGACCATCGCCATCACGATGGTAGAGCGCGGGCAACAGCTTGCGCATTGCAAGGTCGCCGGTACCGCCGAAAATAATCAGGTCGAACAGGTCGACCGGTACGAGTTTTGCCATTTGCCTCCCCTGGCGTTGAGGTGAAAGTTTACTACTTTACTTGGGGATTTCCCATGAAATTGCTGGTATTCGCGCTCTCGTTTTTGTAGTTTTGCTACATGCTGGGGCGCATTGAACAAAAACTGGGCACGCTGACGCCGACCGAACAGAAGGTCGCGCGCTGGGTCCTCGAGCATCCCCGGCAGGTCGCCGAGGCCACGCTCCGCGAGGTTGCCGAGGCCGCCGGCACATCCGAGCCCACGGTGGTCCGGTTTTGCCGGCACGTCGGCCTGTCCGGTTTCCGCGAGCTGACGCTCAGGCTGACCGAGGCGCTTAGCCGGCCGGTCAGCTACCTGCATGCCGACGTCAAGCCGAGCGACTCGATGCGGGACGCCACGACCAAGGTCCTCGACGCATCGATCCAGGCGCTCGTCGACGTGCGCGGCGATCTGTCGTCGATGCCGCTCGAAGCGGCCGTCGAGGAACTCCTCGAGGCACGGCAGATCGTCTTCGGCGGCATCGGGGCGTCGGGCCACGTTGCCAATGACGCCTGCCACAAGTTTTTCCGACTCGGTATTCCGTGCTCGGCCTTCGCGGACTCCGCCGGCCTCATGCAGTTCGCGGCCGTCGCCAAGCCCGCTGACGTCCTGATGCTGACCTCCCACACGGGCGTGTGGCCCGAACTCGCCGAAGCAGCAAGCGAAGCCCGGACGAACGGTGCCACAGTGATCGCGATGACCGACGCGGCATCGCCGCTCGCGGCGGCGGCGAGCCTCGTACTCCCCTGTCGGGTGATCGAGGACACGAGCGTCTACACGCCAATGCGCTCGCGGCTCGCCCAGCTGGCCCTGCTCGACGCACTGTACATAGCGCTCGCGATCAAACTCGGCCCGGACGCCGTTGACCGGCTCCGCGGCGCGAAACGCGCTCTCGCCACTGCAGCACAAAAACGACAATAAAGTCATAGGCTTAGTACCTTAGCTCGTCAAGTCGATACAAATACTTACGATTGCGGCAGCACCGTATTGCAACGTTTCGGTCCGCGTGTGGTAATAAACACACTTTAAAGAGCAGGGCCGGGGGAATGCGTCCACTCAAGGTCGCCAATCCGACATCCAGGGATATCGCCGAGATTGCCGGCGTTTCGCAGGCGACGGTTTCGCGTGCGCTGCGAAACAGCCCGCTCGTGCGCAAGGAAACCCGCGATCGTATCCACCAGATCGCCAAGGAACTCAACTACTTCGTCAACCGCAACGCGGCGGGTCTCCGGACGCACCAGAGCAACACTCTGGCGCTTCTGCTCTTCGACGAAACCGGCGGCGCTGACGCCCAGATCAATCCGTTCTTCCTGTCGATGCTCGGCTACATATCGCGGGCCGCGGCCAATCATGACTACGATGTGCTCATTTCCCTGCAGCAACTTCACGACGACTGGCACATCGAGTACCAGGCGAGCCACCGGGCCGACGGCCTGATCCTGCTCGGCTACGGCGACTACCTGACCTACCGCGAAAAGCTTGCTGCCCTGACCGAGGCCCATACCCGCTTCATCATCTGGGGCCCGATCATCAAGGACCACCCGGGCCA
>JAAUXX010023430.1_pt1 | contig 12857 bp, 9 predicted proteins | sample 7278111 | NCBI WGS metagenome assembly JAAUXX01 (sample SAMN14350116, study PRJNA611818) | marine sediment metagenome | isolation source: surface marine sediment (1.8m) | place: French Polynesia: Moorea | collected 2018-08
CGCCATTGGCTGAATGCAGAAATATATCTCCCGACAGCAGAGTAGTGATTGCCTAAATTTGTTGTGATTTGCCCTAATACGGGCAGGTCTTTAACATGCTCCCGCTGATACCAATATAACGCTTGACGAAAGCAAATGATAGTCGCTCCTGAGAATTCCGCTTTCCAATAGTCCTCGATATCTTGGTGAAGGCCTTGCATCGCATTGCCAAGATAATAGTACGCTATATACTTTTTTGAATCATTGATCTCGCCGGTATCAATAATCGCTCTCAAGCTGTCGCTGAGTTCACGGAGTTCCTGATGATTGTTCTGGTCGAGTGCCGTATCGATCTGAACGCCAAAAGAAACTAACGTGTCTTGATTAAACTCACCTTGTTGCGCCATGAGATAGCCCAAATAAATCTACAAAAATATCGTTAAAATTAGCGCTTTCCCCCCTAGTGCCCTCTGGCTAGCTGCTCTCACCTTCCTGGCGTGTATCTTCCACGAGATCAGCAAGGCAATTTATACCTTCTTTCGCTGGAATTATCTCCCCGCTGCCCATAACCCAAACTAGCTCAGAGGATCGACCCGTCGCCAAGCATTTTCCTGCCAGACTTTGTAAGTGACTCTTTATTTTGTGTCCGTTTTTTTCCCTTGTCTATATTGCATAAGAAAATCAACCCCAATAAACTCCACGACCTTTAGATTGCGCGAATTCCAAAATCGACATAAAAGACTTTGCCCTTGAGCTAATATAGGCGACCTTTGTACCTGCTCCGCTGTCAATCACATTGTTGGATTCATAACGCCCGCGTAAAGCCCCCTGCTGTGCTGACTTAGAATAAAGCAGGACAACAAAATTAGCCAAATAATTTGGAATGTCGGCAAAGGGAATTTGTCCGCATGCGTGATCTAGCCCAGCGCTGACGCCAACTGCACCCACTCATTAAAAAAACATTTCCTAAATCTAGCCATTTACTTTGCAACTGGCAAGAAACCTGCCACCCTCCAACTGATCAACCCGGCAAGCGTAGCGCGCAGGGAGCGCGAGAGCTGTATGCCTCGCCTATCGAATGCCGAACGCGGTAGTTCGTAGGACGGTACGGAGCGACATATCGCGGAGACCGGACGCTTGGGCGCGAATGCGGCACCCTTATTGGGTTAACCATGCTTGTGGTGCCTCTTGACTCATCGTAAGGTTCGACTAATGCCTCGATCACGCGGCTTTCCATGTTTATTAAAAAGCTTTTTCAATTCTTGAACGTCGGGTAATTCGGCCTTTGCTGGCAAAGCTGTGTATATCCCGTTAGTGTTGCTACGCAACACAATACGCCTAGTTTGCCAATGTCGCAATGGTGTGGTCGATAGTCTCGCGGAATGCTGGATGTTGCTTATTAAGAAGGGCAGCGCGAAGCGCGCCCAGGCCGTTGCGAGGCATCGGCATCGGCGGCGTTTTAACAGTCTGCTGACAGTCTGTTAGCCGCTTGTGTCAGGGACGGCCACCCGAATGGGCCGAGACAACGTTTTTTGTTGGCTTGGGTTCACTGTGTGAAACGGTATGGTTTTTATGCTGTTGAGCTTAGTGAACTGCGGCCCGCCTGGACACCCCAATCGCAAAAAGCTTAAACAGCCTGCCACATTGATATCATCCAGTCATGCATTCCTATCCCTGTTGACTCAAAATATTTCCATTCATGAATCGCTTTTCAAGCGAAGCGACGACCACCATACTTCTATCCTGACCGCGGCAAAGGGTAAAAGCACAAATGGTAAAGGGACAAACGCACTTCGTCGATCATTCCCTGCCAGCGACTGCTCGTCTGTGTATTATTCAAGAGTCCTGGCCACGCGAAAACCCAGGCTGATGCCCCCGTCATTGGAGTGGAACCTGTCGCGGCCGACGGAACGCAACCAGCTCGTAGCGTCGTACCACGACCCGCCGCGGACAACGGGCATCGGGCAATTGCCACCATTCGCTTCCCGCCAGGCGCTGCCATCGGTGGGCGCCCCCTTGTAGTTATGGTGCCAGCAATCCTCTACCCATTCCCACACATTGCCGTGCATATCATAAAGGCCAAATTTATTTGGCTGGAAGGACGCCACGGGAGCAGTGTATTGGAACCCATCATCACAATTCTCGTTTTTCCACGATCTATCACTGGATTGATCCGCGCCATTGCCGTAAAGGCAGAGTTTCTCGTATTTAGGATCGTCGCCATAGGAAAAACGCGTAGCACTTCCCGCCCGGGCCGCGTATTCCCACTCCGCTTCCGTGGGCAGCCGGTAGTCATGGCCGGTCTGCTCGCTCAGCCATTGAGTGTAGGCCTTGGCATCCTCCCAACTGACATTGATCACCGGCCGCTTGCCGGTGCCCCAGCCCTCGTCATCCGGCAACTGCCGGTTTGTGGCCTTGGCAAAGCGTTCATAGTCGGTAAAGGTGACTTCGGTCTGGCCCAGGGCAAAGCGCGGGACGCTTACGGGTCGCTGGGGGCCTTCATAATTGCCTCTGCCAACTTCATCTTCCGGTGAGCCCATGGTAAAGGAGCCTGCGGAAATCACCACCATGGCCGGTCCCTGGCCGCCATCGGATAACGGGTCCCGAAAGACCTTCCCGGACGGCTGAGAAATTTTCTCCAACGCCACGTTCAGAGTTTGATCACCGGTCCGCAAATCCGCGACCACTGTCCGGCTGCGATACCCCTTGGCGGTCACGGTGATTCGGTGCTGGCCCGCCACCAATGCAATCCCTGGGCGATAGCTAGGCTTGATGTCCGGCAGGGTGATTTCTGCACGCGCCGGATTGGGGTTAACGGTCAACCGGTAGCGCTGTTTTTCGAGTGTTACGCTCAGGGTCTGATCTCCCTGACGCAGATCCACGGGGAGGGTTTGGGATTTGTAACCCGGCGCTTCCACTCTGACCTGGTACTTATCCCGGGGCAATCGGCCGTTCGGCGTGTAAGGTTGATCGGATTCGAGCAAGGTAATGGTGGCGTCGGATGGGGCGGCGTCGATCTTCAGGCGAGCCTGTTTCGGCTTTACCGGGGTGGGCTCCGTTACTGCATTATTGGGCTCAGGGTCGAGGGTGTGGTCTGGGGTCCCGTCCTTGATCTTCGGCTCTATCGACGCTGGGGGATCCAGAATAGAAATCCCAACAACCAACAGCACCATGGCGGACAGACCCACTCCCCATTTTTGCCATGGGCGCCAGCGACTCAGCAAAAGTTCAGGAGCGGGGGCGTGTTCCGGAGGGGGCGCGGATACGTTGGTTGCGGTGGCCGCAGCCGTCGCCACGGTCAAGGCCTGCTGAACTTTGGCCTTAAGGGTGAGCAATTCGGGTTCGTCGGGATACTGGTTCACCAGCACGGCGATCTCGCGTTCAAGAGTGTGCAGTTGTTCGGCATTGGGATGGGCAGTCAGGCGTTGCCAGTAGGCGGATAAGGACAGTGGCGCTGTTGCTGACTTGCCATAACGTGCGATCGCTTCAAGGGCTTCAGATTGCACCAGGGTATCGCGGTCGCTGGCCAGGGCTTCCAGTGCGCGAAGGCCTGCCTCGGTAAATGCGGTATTCCCGGCGATAGCCCGTTTGATCTCGGCCACGCCTCTCAATCGGGTGTCGGCATCGCGGTCCCGGGTCAATGCCAGAACCTCCTCAGGCAAAGGTGGGTGACGGCTGGGGACCAACATCATATCCCCATCCCCCACATAGCATTTCAGCTTGGGTGCCTGTTGGCCCTGGGTGGCGTGGTGAACGGCTTTCTTCAAATGTCGGTACAGGCTTAGTACCGTGATATTGCCGGCATCATCGGCCGCCTTGCCCGAGCGAACGCCCTCTATCAGTGCGCCGGTCAGAATAGCGTTGTCCGTGTCCGGGTGCTCTTCGTGGCGTTCCAGGGCCAGGGAGGTCTTGTCGGTGGCGGTGATCACAAAGCGGCCTTGCTGCTTAGCGCTGTCGAACAACTCAACGTCACCCACGGCAAAGGCCCGTTCGGCCTCCGCCTGGGTATTGGCGTTGTCACGGCCAAAGGCGCCGCTGAAACAGCAATCCAGGATGATCAACTGCCGCTTGCTGCGGCTGTTGTTCATGGTGTCGCACAGCCAGTCGCAATCGATGCTGGTCTGACTGATGGCGTCGGGGTCGGTGCTGACCAAGGCGAGTCGCAAACTGCCTTGCGGGCTGCGGATGCCATGGCCGGCAAAGTACAGCAGCAGAAGGTCGTCCGCCTGTTTGCGGACAAAAAACTTTTCCACTGCTACGCGCACATCGCGGTCCGGCTGGTCGACCAACGTGGTGACGTGATCAAAGGCCCCAAGAGCGTCATCATTCAGGATCGCCGCCATGCCCTCCGCATCGGCGGTGGTTTTGTGTAGTAAGGAAAACCGCTCGGGGTGCTGGTAGTGACCGGCGGCGATAATCAGCGCGTATTTCTTACCCATGGCCGAGGTGTCCTTGCTGAACCCGGTTGGCGGTTACGCCGGGTTTTCAGGGGGGCTTTGCAGCGCCTCGCACCAGGCCCGCAGCCGCTCTGGCGACGTGTCGGCGGGCATATCCACCACCCGCTCGCCGATTTGGATTTTCACGCGGGGCGTGTCGGCGCCCCGCTCCAGCCAGCGGCCCACCTGTTCCATCACACCCTGAAAAAAAGGTGGCAGGACCTCCATCAGCAGTTGCCCGGCCGACACTATATCTCCCGCTCGGGCGCCCGCCACGGGAGCGCCCTGCCCCGCCAGGCGCGCATCCGCGATGCCCGGCCAGTCGTGACAGTTCTGTAACAGCTCGCGCGTGAGCCGATCCCGATAGTCGGAGTCGTCGTCAGGGTTGATGATCAACGTAATGGAGAGCGTTTCTTGTGTGTTCACCGAAGTCCTTCCCATGACAGTGTTATTGTTGTCGCGCCGGCCCGGGTTCCGGTCAAGTGATCGCAGACGGTGATCATTGTGATGGAACCATCGCACAACGTTATGAAACGCGAGTGTAGCGCCGCCGTGGCGGGAAGAAAAGTGCGGGAGACGACCGCAACAGGGTCAGTGATTGCCGCCGCTGTATTTTTGAAGTATTGATCGCGGGTGAGGATAAAGAGAACGTGGATATCGCCGGCGCCCGACAACCGGTATAGAGACGCGAATTACGCGCGGCGCTGGGAGTCCTTGCGATCGCCACGAGAGTGGGCTTTCGCCTTGGATTTTTTACCAAACAGGATGCCGCCGGGCTCGGCCATTTGGGTCAGATCACCACCACAGGCGTCAACCATTTCCTGGTGCACCTTGCGCGCATACGCCTCGAGTTCCTCGCGAGGCACGGGTTTGGGGCGAGTCATGACGTTACCTCTTTCACTAAGTAGTGGCCTGCAGCCACATAACGGTAGCCGAGTCGTTCGTAGAGCCGAATCCGGGATAAGCTGGTCGGTTCCAGTAGACGGACTTCAGCCGCTCCGATCAGCTTAGCATAAACCAGTGCGCAAAGGGAGATGGCGGGTAACACGGGCTGCCGCGCCGCCAAAGGTATGTTCGGGGCCGCCTCGACGATTTCCAGGCACAGCTTACGGTTATCCTCGATCGGTTTTCCGCGACACATGCCCGTTAAATCGGCGTTTTCCCACACCGCCACCTCGAAGCGCGCGGCGAGATGGGCATTGTCGTCCTCGTCCCAGGCCCATGTATAGCCGCGCGTCACCGAGGCCTCAACGGCTTTGGTGTCAATTTCTGTCAGTCGCAACCCAGGGTGCAGGATTTGCGTCTGTTGATAGGCCTCTGAGCGCAAGGCGCGATAAAACTGGTCGTCATCCATCAAGTATCACCTCACTGGGTGGTCAGATCTTCCGGCACCCACTGCCCATCAAGCAGAACCAGCTTCACCTCGGCGTTGGAGGCGAGATCCTTCACATAGCAAAAATCGGTTTCGCGCATCGCGAGGCGTAACCGCTGTTTTTCCGCGCGTCCCCCCGCGACCTCGATATGCTGATCGGTAATGCGGACGGTGGCCACATAACGCGACCGATATTCCTGTACTTTCATGGGATGCATAACGTTCCTCCGCGATGGCTATTTGCCCGTATCACCGGTTTGTGTAAGCCTGCCTGAAATACCGACGCTTGAAAGTTAAGCATCAAAGCGTTTCCCAGAGAAACTGGCCTTGGCCCTCTCCTGGAGCACCAGGGCTTCGTTGCAATCATTTTTTACAAGTACATCAACAATTTCTAAAAATTTAGCGCGGGCCTTGGCGTCCTTGGTTAACCCTGACATATTGTCTTTCAACACCATCGCCAGAAAATCCACTACCGTATTCGGAAGCTGCCACAGGGGTTTTTCATCCTGTTTAATTTGCATGGTAGTGTAAATCCAGTGGAGGCCATCAATTCGAAGTAAACGCCCTGTAGACGACGCTAAAAACCCGCAAAAATAATCAACGTTACCGCTTTTTTCCAGGTGTGTATTTGCCCACAATTGGTAGATATCTTTCATATCATACACTTTTTTTTGCAGTGCAGGCACATGATCGAGAACCCCCTCTGAACCACAGCCTAAAAGCTTACACAACATACTTTCTCTACGATAGCCTGAACTCCATTCGACATTCAATGCGAACTGGATCAAGGCGGCCCAGTGTTGAGAAAAAATTTCCAGATCACAGGCTTTGGTGAGTAGCTGAAACCAACAGTCAATGAACAGCCCCAAAAGATCACCGGCACGGTCCCCCAATCCAAATAATGGTTGCCATAAGCCACTTGCTGCCTCAAGAGGAAGTCTGGAAATCACCTCGACAATGGCGGGAATGATGTCATACCTGAGTTGGGTGGAAATCTCACGAGGATCGTGACCTTCCAAGTAATGCCACAACTCAAATTCCAATAATTGTGTTAGCAGTACGGCGCATTGTTCTGTATCCGCTTGGTCGAACTCTTGTTGTGTAAAAAAAGACTCGTCCAATAACCAGGCGAAACTAGACCTTAAGAATCGAATATCGAGACCGACGGATTGTCGGTGGTGGGGATCTTGACCAAACTCATCCGATCCCTGGGCATAGGCCCTGACCCAACGCCTTCGTTGCAGTCGCGCGACGCGGCAGGCGATCGCCGTTGGGTTGATACGCTTGAGCGTTGCGGTCGCCACCAGCGACCGGCGCCTGAGCCACGCGAGCCAGCGAACCCATTGTCTGTGTCGCACGTCCGAATCGTTGGGGCCCGGCACCAAAACAGCAAGTGCACACCACAGGATCGCGATTTTTAACAATCGCCACCAACGACCACCGAGGTGTGCGCGGTCAAAAAAGGCCTGTGACATTAATGTGACCAGTGCCGACTCACTGCCGCTGGTTAACACACGCAGGACGGCGCGTTCCGCTTTTGTGTCAGAAGGTGAACGAATAAAGTCCACCATCACCGCATGCGCCAGAAACGCCAGTGCTCTGTGGGTCGTCATGGAACGGTCAAGCAGGCAGTCGCCGTTGTCAGGTATTTTGTCTAAGACACCTTTAACAACGGATCTCGCGTTTTCGCATACCTCGTTATGCGCTTCAAGCCAGCCATGCGCTTTGGCAAGTAGCGTCGAGGCCACAGCGATTCGAGCAAGATGGTGATCATTTTCGTCAGCATCCGTCGCTGAATGTGGCAGCGCTTCGTCAAGAAACGCAGCGAACTCCTTCGCTTTATCCGCTGCCAGCCCCGAACGCTTGACAAGCAAATGTTCGCATTCATGTATGAATTGTCATTACCCTACGGCTTGGACCTAAACGACCGTATCAATATCGACAAGTCCGCCACTCGCGTCACCGCCACCATGGGCAATACCACCACTGCCAAAACAAAGGTGTTTCTAGGGGAGGTTGATGCTTGGGTCGGGGAAAATTTTCCGGGGTATATGCAAGACATAAAGCCGACCGGCGCCCATGTAATGTTTACCTACATCACCGATCGCAATGTCAAAAATATGATTGCGGGAACCATTATGGCCATCCTCGCGATTTCAGCGATTATGATTTTCGCACTGCGTAGTGTTCGTCTGGGGCTGCTAAGTTTGATCCCCAATAGCCTGCCAATTCTCGCCACTTTTGGTGTCTGGGCGGTGTTGGTGGGCGAGGTGGGTTTTTCAGTGGCTACCGTCGCCTCAATTTCACTCGGTATTATCGTCGATGACACTGTGCATTTTCTGTCGAAATATACTCGCGCCAAAATGGAAAATAATCTCACATCCGCCGATGCGGTTCGCTACGCTTTTCGCAGTGTCGGCGTCGCGATTCTAGTCAATACCGTGGTTCTGGCGATCGGCTTTTTTGTTCTTACATTTTCCACCTTCAAGGTTAATGCCGACATGGGCGTTCTCACCGCGCTCGCCATTGTTTTCGCCTTGGTTCTGGATTTTCTGTTGTTACCGGCGATGTTGGTCATGCGCCGGGAGAAAGAGACCCTTAACGTTAAAGAGAGAGAAATGCACATTGCCACACGACGAGGTGAGCGTTCTGGCGCTGTCGGCAGCGTTACCACGGTTTCGGTGATTTTCGGGTGCGCCCTGTTTTTACTTGCTGATGCGCCCGCATATGCGCGCGGTGAGTCAGCGCTGCGAGGCCTGGAGATTGCGCAACGCGCAGACAGCACAGACCACGGCTTCAACAATAGCGAGGTCAATTTGACGATGGTGCTGAGAAATTCCGCCGGCAGCGAAGACTTGCGCTCTCTTAAGGTTACCACCTTGGAAATCATGGATGACTCCGCGGGTGACAAAAGTCTGGTTATATTCAGTACTCCAAAGGATATTGACGGTACCGCTCTGCTGTCGCATTCAAGAATTTTGCAACCCGATAGCCAATGGTTGTACCTGCCGGCGCTGAAGCGGGTAAAGCGAATCTCCTCGGCAAATAAGTCGGGCCCCTTCGTCGGTTCTGAATTTGCATTTGAGGATTTTACCTCAACCGAGTTGAACAAATACGATTATGATTATCTGCGCGAGGAGACTTGTGGGGAATTTACCTGTGATGTATTGACCCGTTTCCCTCGCTATAAATACTCGGGTTATACCAAACAAATAGCGTGGATAGACCAAGTAGAATATCAAATACGTAAGGTGGAATTCTATGATCGGCGCGGCGCCTTATTAAAAACGCTGAACCTAAAGGACTACCGCCAATATGGTGATAAATTTTGGCGAAGTCATCGCTTGGAGATGGTAAACCATCAAACCGGAAAAAGCACTGACCTTCTCTACGGAGACTACCGTTTTGATGTTGGCCTTACGGAAAGGGATTTTGTTAAAAGCCGGCTGACAAGGTAGGCCTTATTCAGAAGCCGCGATCCCGGCCAACACACAGCTCGTTGCGTTGACTCCCTCGCGCGGGACATCTCCGGCGTTGGGCGTGGCACAGAGGGCCATCACTGTGGCGATGATGCCGAGGGAATTCAGCGCCATGTCCTCGTCACTGGGATCGTGGCGCGCCAACTCGGCGGCGATGCGCGGCATGCATTGGGCGTAGAGAGCCATCCGGACGGTGTCGTCGGACTGCTCCAGGTTGCCGCCGGTGGCCAAGGCCGCGCTGTGGTCGAAGCCCCCGATGTTGTCCAGCCCCTGGAATCCGCCTTCAAAGGCGTTTTTGCCCGCCGGGTCCTTCTTGTTGACCCACCACTTGACATTGACCAGCCCAGCAGCCCGTCCCCGCCCCAGCGATAGGCTGTTGTGATGCGCGGTCTTTGCCTAGACATAATGTTTTGACCTGCCCATCCTCAACAACGGGGCATTTTTTGTATTTCCTTTGGCTGCCAGTAAAAATCCGCGTGCCGCGAGCTATCTGTTTTTGCACCTGGTTGCATAGGTATGCAAGAGTTGCCGCTAATTGCCAATGGTGCTTAGACAACGGCGCTTTCCGTTGCTCGGGTGCGCATGGCGTTTGACACGTCCACTGTCGGTACTACGCTTTTAAGGTAGATTCCGCAAGTTTGACATGCATGATGCCGACAAAACCGCTAATTCTCGCCTTGATCTTGCTTTGCCACGCATGCGTCAAAAAACCGCCGGAACCGGTAAAGATCGGCATCAATCTCTGGCCTGGCTATGAATTTCTCTATCTGGCGGAAAAAAAGGGGTTTTTTCAGGAAGCGGGCGTCAATATTAAGTTGGTGCAGATGTCCTCACTTTCCGACAGCCAGCGCGCTTATATCAACGGGCGCATCGATGGGCAGGCCTCGACCATCATCGAAGCAGTGCAGTCGGCGCAGTTAAGTGACAGGCCGCCGAAAATAGCGCTGATCACCGACTACTCCAACGGTGGTGACCTCATTGTTGCCTCCGCCGACATCACCGCCATCACCGACTTGCGCGGCAGAAGAGTGGGGTGTGAGGTGGGCGCACTAGGCATTTACCTGTTGAACAGGGCCCTGATCTTAGCGGGTATGAATATAGAGGATGTGGAGATCGTCAACGTTGGGCAACTGGAGGGCGAGTCGGCATTGCTGGCGGGCGAGATCGACGCCTTCGTGACCTATCCGCCCACTTCCGTCAGTATTCTACAGCACCGGCGATTTACAACGATTTTTAGCAGCGCGCAAATCCCCTTTGAAATTGTCGACACGGTGTCGATCTCCGCCGCGGTGATCGATCGTCGACCCGAACTGGTGAGGGGGCTGCACACAGCCTGGCAGAAGGCCCTGACCTACAGCGCCAATAATCCGGACGAGGCCTATCAGCTGATGGCGGAGCACGAGGGTATCGGTGTTGAGGAATTTAAAGCGGTGCTGTCCGACTTGGTGATATTGAACGCCGCACAACAACGCAGTTTGTTTAATGAACCTGAGAAAATCCAGAATGCCGCCCGCGAGGTGTGTGAGGTTCTGGTAGCGGTGAATTCCCTGACCGACAGCTGCGAATCGCTTCCGGATATTGTCTACCGGGGCCCGCTCTGAGACGGGTGTCTGGGTTTTCCGCATCATCATGAATCTGGCCGCGCGACTAAAGTCTTCGATTTCACTCAAGCTCAATATTCCCTTAGCCGTGTTTGGCTTTTTAACGCTGTTGGCCGTTGTCGGCTTTATGCGTGAAATCTCTGAGGAGATGCTAGGCGAAAATATTCGCAGGGAAACCTACTATATCACCGATAGCTTGGCGCTGTTGGTCGAGGTCGATAACAGCCGGCAAAAGCTTATCAGGTTTGTCAACGCCCTGGCGGCGCGCGACGGTATCGTCAGCTTGCGTCTGATCAACAATAACACGCGCGAAATATTGGCAGGCAGCGACAATCGGGATATCGGAAAATCGATATCTGATATTGTCAACGATGTCGAAAGGGAGATTGTCAAACGACACTTTGCCGGGCGGGGGCGATCAACCGTGGAAATGACCGTCGGCAACTACGTGTATGAGGCCGTGCCGGTCAGCCTGATCGATCCTGAAGAAAACCGCCTGCGCCTTTACACAATATTATTGACATTCGACAAGTCAAACGCGATTTACAGCTTCAATTCCCTTATTTACCACTTGGTGGTTGCGTTTTTACTGGGGGGCGGCATCTTCATCTTTCTGGTTTATCTCATTCAACAGCGTACGCTACTGAAGCCACTAAAAAAAATGCGCGCGACCCTGGTGCAGCAGCAGCGCTCTAGTAAGACCCTGACACTCAACATTGAATCGGAAGACGAACTGGGCATTCTGGCCAAAAGTTACAATAGCCTCGTGCTAAAAAAAGATCAGAGAGAAAAGGAGTTGACAGAAGCTCGGCGCTACATCGATGGTATTACCGATGAGGTCCCCGTCCTGTTGTCGTATATTGATAGCAGTTTGGGCGTCAAGTTCGCCAATAAGAATCATCGCAGGTGGTTGAGCGGGAGCGAGGGATCCACGTGCGACACGCTTGGCGATCTGTTTGGCGAAGAGGCAACGGCAGAAATTTTACCCGAGCTAGACTTGGCGCTGCGGGGCGAAACGCGGTCCTTCGATTTGGAACTGATTGACCGCAAGGGCGCGGGCATCGCCGCTCATTTCACCCTGACCCCCGACACCGATAGCCGCGGCCATGTCAATGGGTTCTTTTTGTGCGTTGAGGATCGCACCGTTCTGAAAAAGGCGGAAGAAAAACTGCTTGAGTACACCAACGAGTTGGAATTTAAAACCTGGGCCCTCGAAGAAGCCAAGGAAGCCGCCGAGGCCTCGGCGCAGGCAAAATCTGAATTTCTCGCCACCATGAGCCACGAGATAAGGACGCCGATCAACGCGGTGTTGGGCATGCTCAATCTGCTGCAAAAGGAACGCCTGTCCGCCAAACAGTATCACTATACAAAGCTGGCGTTGAGCAGCGGCGAATCGCTGTTGTCGCTTATCAACGATATATTGGATTTTTCCAAAATTGAAGCGGGCAAACTGGAAATTGAAAATATCGCGTTTGACCTGTACCGACTTCTGGATGAAACCTGCGACGCCTTTGCTTATCGTATGGAGGAGAAGGGCTTGGAGTTTTGCCTGGATGTCGATACCAATGTTCCTCATCGGGCCAGCGGAGATCCCGGCCGTATCCGGCAAATACTGAACAATTATTTGAACAATGCGATTAAATTTACCGAAGCGGGCAAAGTCACTCTGCACGTTGCCGGTGAAGCGCGTGAAAATGATTGGATGATTCGATTTTCCGTCACGGATACCGGGATTGGCATCTCGCAGGACAAGCGGCGAAAGCTGTTTGAGATATTTTCCCAGATAGATACCTCGACCACGCGCGAATATGGCGGCACCGGTTTGGGGCTGGCGATTGTCAGGCAGCTGAGCACGCTAATGGGCGGAGACGTTGGCTTTGACAGCGAATACGGCCGCGGCAGCTGCTTTTGGGCGACGGTAGCCCTTGACAAGGTTGCCAGTGGAGAACATGCCTACGACGCCAAGGCGTTTTCCAATTTCGGTGCGGTC
>JAAUXX010001365.1_pt1 | contig 12790 bp, 8 predicted proteins | sample 7278111 | NCBI WGS metagenome assembly JAAUXX01 (sample SAMN14350116, study PRJNA611818) | marine sediment metagenome | isolation source: surface marine sediment (1.8m) | place: French Polynesia: Moorea | collected 2018-08
CCTGAAGTCCAGGGACCAGGACCGCTACCGCGAGCTGATCAAAAGGCTCGGCCTGCGCCGCTAGACCAGCGCGCCCCATGGCAAACTGACAAACGACGCGACGTTCTCCTGATAATCGACGATTATCGGGAGATCGGCGCTTTCTGTTGTTGCCGTAGACTCTCCCAACCAGAGCAATAGTTGTGAAATCAATCAAAAAGACATTCCAGTACGGTGAGCATGAGGTCTCGATCGAGACCGGTGCGATCGCTCGCCAGGCTGATGGTGCGGTGTTAGTGGACATCGCCGACACGGTCGTCCTCGTGACGGCGGTGGGCCGCAAGGAGGCCAAGCCGGGTCAGGACTTCTTCCCGCTGACCGTGAACTATCAGGAAAAGACCTATTCGGCGGGCAAGATCCCGGGTGGATTCTTCAAACGTGAGGGCCGCCCAAGCGAAAAGGAAACGCTGACGGCGCGCCTGGTCGACCGGCCGATTCGTCCGTTGTTCCCGAAAGGCTTCCTCAATGAGGTTCAGGTCATCGCAACGGTCGTCTCGTTGAACCCCGAGGTCGATCCGGACATCCCGACCATGCTCGGCACATCGGCCGCGCTGGCTATCTCGGGCATTCCGTTTGACGGCCCGATCGGTGCTGCCAGGGTCGGCTACAAGGACGGCAACTACCTGTTGAACCCGAGCAAGTCGGCGCTTGCCGACTCGAAGCTCGATCTCGTCGTTGCCGGCACGGCTGACGCGGTGTTGATGGTGGAATCGGAAGCCGATTGCCTGTCGGAAGACGTCATGCTCGGCGCGGTCGTTTTCGGCCACGATCAGATGCAGACCGCGATCACGGCGATCGGCGAGCTTGCAGCCGAGGTTGGCAAGCCTCGCTGGGACTGGCAGTCGCCGGCTGAAGACGAAGCGCTTGCAGGTGAAGTCTCGAGCAATGCCTCCGAGGCGCTGACCGCGGCTTACCAGATCAGTGACAAGCAGGAACGCCAGGAAGCCGTGTCGGCGGCCAAGGGCGCCGCTGTCGAGGCGCTGGCGAGCGATGCCGAAGACGGCTGGACCGCCGACGACATCAGCGGCGCTCTCAAGAAGCTCGAGAAGAACATCGTGCGTCAGCGCGTCATTCGCGGTGAACCGCGTATCGACGGCCGCGACAAGAGCACGGTTCGTCCGATCGACGTCAAGGTTGGCGTCCTGCCACGGACGCACGGCTCCGCTGTGTTCACGCGCGGTGAGACGCAGGCGATCGTTGTTACGACGCTCGGCACGGGTCGCGATGCACAGATCATCGACGCCATCGACGGCGAGTACAAAGAGCCGTTCATGCTGCACTACAACTTCCCGCCGTTCTGCGTCGGCGAAACCGGCTTCGTCGGCTCGCCGAAGCGTCGCGAAATCGGCCACGGCAAACTTGCCCGTCGAGGTATCCAGGCGGTCATGCCCGATGCCGACGATTTCGGCTACGTCATCCGCGTCGTGTCAGAGATCACCGAGTCGAACGGTTCGAGCTCGATGGCTTCGGTCTGCGGCACGAGCCTGGCGCTGATGGATGCAGGCGTACCGATCAAGGCGCCGGTTGCCGGCGTTGCGATGGGTCTCGTCAAGGAAGGCGACGATTTCGCCGTGCTGACCGACATTCTCGGTGACGAAGATCACCTCGGCGACATGGACTTCAAGGTAGCCGGAACGGAAGACGGTGTGACGGCACTGCAGATGGATATCAAGATCCAGGGCATTACGCGCGAGATCATGGATATCGCACTGGGCCAGGCCAAGGACGCGCGTCTGCACATCCTCGGCGAGATGAACAAGGTCATCGACTCGCCGCGCGAGGAAATGTCCGAGTGGGCGCCCACGATCATGACGATGAAGATCGATCCGGACAAAATCCGGGACGTCATCGGCAAGGGCGGCGCCGTCATTCGTGCCATTACCGAGGAAACGGGCGCCAGTGTCGATATCGAGAACGACGGTACGGTACGCATCGCATCCGTGGACGGTGTATCCGGCAAGGAAGCGCGACGCCGCATCGAACTGATCACGGCGGAAGTCGAGGTCGGTCGAATCTACGAAGGCCGCGTTGCGCGCCTCATGGACTTCGGCGCCTTCGTCACGATCCTGCCGGGCAAGGACGGTCTCGTGCACATCTCGCAGATCTCGAACGAACGCGTCGAGAAGGTCAGCGACAAGCTGTCGGAAGGCGACGTCGTCAAGGTCAAGGTGCTCGAAGTCGACCGCCAGGGCCGCGTTCGCCTGTCGATGAAAGAGGTCGAAGCCGCTTAAGGTTCGATCCGCCAACAGGCAATCAAGCCGTGCTGCGGTGACGCAGCGCGGCTTTTTTTCGCCTGCGTTACATCGAGGGTCTGGCGGTGTAGGGCTCGAGGAAGCTCAAGACCCGGCGCGGCAGGTAAAAACTCGGGCGCCAGGGTGTGCCGCCTTCGATGAAACCGACATGACCACCGTGCTCGCTGACCTCGAGCGTGATCTTGTCCGACAGACGGTCACGGTGCGGGATTACGCCGGGACTCATGAACGGGTCGTCGAGCGCGTTGATGATCAATGTCGGGCGGTCGACGTCCTTGAGGAAGTGCACCGAGCTGCAGCGATCGTAGTAGTCGTTGCGGCCCGTGAAACCATGCAACGGCGCTGTAACCGCATCGTCGAATTCGGCGAAGGTTCGAGCCGCCATGGCGCGATCCCAGTCGAATGCCGCCGTATGCCGGTCGAACTTGTCGGCGACAGACTGCTTCATTCTCTTAATTAAGTATCTCTGATAAACCTTTGAAAAACCGATATTAATTGCGTCCGCACATTTGTGCAGATCCAGCGGTACGCAGACCGCAGCGGCCGCCTTGAGCGGCGATGAATCCGCGGTTTCGCCGAGGTACTTGAGCAGCACGTTGCCGCCCAGCGAGTAGCCGGCAGCGACGATTGGACCGGTCTGATCATCGTCCATTACCTGCTGCAGGAAGTAACGAATATCGGCCGTTTCGCCCGCGTGGTAACGCCGGGGCAGACGATTGCGGTAATCGCCGCAGTCCCGGAAGTGCAGCACGCAGCAACGCCACTGGTGCGCCGCGGCCGCTTCGACGAGCATGCGCGCATAGGCTGATTCGGACGAGCTTTCGAGACCGTGGAGGATGACGAGCAGCGGCACTTTGCCCGGGAGGTCCAATGTCGTTTCGAGCCAGTCGACGGCCGTGGCGTCACCATCGGGCAAATCGAGGATGCGGCGGACCAACGGTGGACGATAGCGGTAGGCCCACGGCAAGGACGTGAACATCGTTTGAGCGTGTCGATTGCCGAGCCAGCGAGCAGGGCGAAATTCACTGCGAATCACGCGCGGTGTCGTCGTCATGCTGTCTTGTCGCCAATCGTCGTTTTCAAACAACAAAAAAGCCCCCCGCTTGCGCAGGGGGCTCGCCATGGAGTGAATACCCCTTCAGGCTCTGCGGCAGGGGGCGGGGGAGCAAATCCCTGTCGCAGACGTTTAGCTAAATACCGCGCGTGGCGGCTGTCAAGTGACAAAAACTCGGGCACCGGGAATCGCTGTAATCAGCCCGTTTTTTGTCGATCCGAGGGGTCGGGATCGTCCTTGCTTGCGGGCTCTGCCGCGGGCGCATCCTTGTTGGCAGGCCCTGGCTTCGAGCCTGCAAAACGCGTGAAAACTTCGTCCTGAAGGGACATGAAACGGGCAAAATTCTGCTGCGTCATATCTGCAACAATGCTCACAGGGTCAACCCCGACGACGCGTTTGACCTGGCCGCGGAAGAACTGCTGCTGGGACATGAACAACTGCAGGCTCTGCTCGAGGTAGCGCGCCATGAAATCAGGCATCGCGGTCTCGTAGGAGCGAATGACCTCCGACAGGAAGTCCTTGCTCATTATCGGTTCGCCATGGGCCTCCTGCTCACTGATGACCTGGAGCAGGATCGACCGGGTAATGTCGTCGCCAGACTTTTTGTCGATGACCTGGAAATCGACCTGGTTGATGACGAGATCGCGCACGTCGGCGAGGGTGATGTAGCGACTTTCTTCGGTGTCGTAAAGACGTCGATTCGGGTACTTCTTGATGACGCGCGTGTTGCTCATTCACTGGATCTCGATGATGGTCGAACAGAGCCTCGCTCGGCCCGTCACTCGCAGGCTAACGATAACGGATTTCGATGGTGCCGGCACGTTCTCGGTCATGCGAGTTCGAGCTCGGGACTGACGCGAGTCTTTCCGGAGAGGACGGACGGATTCCAGTTGGCAATCGCCGACGCCCACAGCTCGGAAGTCGATGCACTCGCAAGGTCGGGATCCGGCCGCTGCCCGAGAGCGCGCAATGCGCGATGCAGGTTGCTTGCGGCGAGCCTGTCGTCGAGGCCTGAGGCGCCCGTCAGCTTGCTGAGCTTGGCGCCGTCGGCGTGCACGGCGACCGGAATATGCGCGTAGTCGGGCGAGGGGAATCCGAGCAAGCGTTGCAGCCAGATTTGGCGAAACGTCGAGTCGATGAGATCGATTCCCCGCACGACCTTCGTAATGCCCTCCAGTTGATCGTCGACGACGACGGCGAGCTGGTAGGCCACGAGGCCGTCACGCCGTTTGACAACGAAGTCGCCCGATTCGGATTCCAGGCGATGCGTTCGCGTGCCTTGAAACTCGTCGACAAAGCTCACGGGGTCGTCGTCAGTCCTGACTCTCCACGCGTACTCGCTCGCCTCGGTACCGTCACGGCAGGTACCCGGATAGATCACGCCGAGAGGCCCGGTTGGCTGGTCAGCGAGGTCGCGGCGAGAGCAGCCACAGCGATAGGCCATCTCGTCTTCGATCAGCCGCTCGAGGGCAGCGTCGTGGGCCTCGGCCGAATCCGCTTGCCATAAGAGCGGTCCGTCCCACTCGAACCCGTGCGCTTCGAGGCTGCGCACGATCGTGTCGGCAGCCCCCGGGACTTCACGGGGTGGGTCGATGTTCTCGATGCGAACGTGCCACTCGGCGCCCGACGCGCGCGCATCGAGATAGCTCGCCACGGCGGCGAGTAAAGAGCCGAAATGAAGAGGCCCGGTGGGCGATGGGGCGAACCGGCCGGTCCCGCCTGCCGGTTCTGTCACGGGTTCCTGTTTACCGGTAGCGATCGTCGCGGTCGCGGAATTGCCGCTCGGCGAGTTCCCGGCGTTCCTGGGCTTCAAGGCAGAGCGTTGCCACCGGCCGCGCCTCCAGGCGTTTCAGGCCGATTTCTTCGCCAGTCTCATCGCAGAAACCGTAGGAGCCGTCCTCGATGCGCTGCAGCGCGGAGTCGATTTTTCGCAAGAGTTTGCGTTCGCGATCGCGGGTGCGAAGTTCCAGGCCGAATTCGGATTCCTGAGTGGCGCGGTCGTTCGGATCCGGGAAGTTCGCAGCCTCATCCTGCATGTGGTGCACGGTGCGATCGACCTCGAACATGAGTTCACGCTTCCACGCGTTGAGGATCTGGCGGAAGTGCTCGAGCTGGTCGTCGCTCATGTACTCCTCGCCGCGGGCCGGCTTGTACGGTTCGATGCCGTGAATCGGGCCAGAGAGGACGTCTCCGCGGGGCTTCCGGGTGGCAGGGGCCTTCTTGGCCGGTGCCTTCCGGGCAACGGTCTTCTTCTTGCTGGCCTTTTTCGTGACTTTCTTTCTTGCAGGTGCCTTCGTGGCGCTCACGGCTTTCTTCTTACTCGCTTTCTTGGTGACTTTCTTCGCAGCTTTCTTGGCGACCTTTTTGGCAACTTTCTTCTTACTTGCCTTCTTGGCGACCTTCTTGCTGGCGACCTTTTTCTTCGACGAAGCTTTCTTCGCCGCTGTCTTCTTGCGGGGCGTCGTCTTGCGTTTCACCGCGGTCGCCTTCTTCTTGGCGACCTTCTTTCTGGATACCGTCTTCCGCTTCTTGCTCGCGGCCTTTTTTGCGGCCATCAGAGACTCCTGCCCGACAGAGAAAAGGCCGGGATTATACATTGCCTGAAGCCGTTGGGAAGCCCGAATTTGCGGGTTGGCGCGAGGGGCCGGATTTTCGTCCCAGACGCTTCAAAAACAGGTACTTCCGAGCGCTCCCGGGCGTCGTGGACGGGCGCGTGGGGCGCTTGGCCAGAGTCGCAGGCAGCCAGTGTTTTATGTCCGGATATCCATTACACTACCGCGCGTAATTACGCTCTGGGCTACAACTTACTCAAATATGCGACTCAGCAAGATCAAGCTTGCGGGATTCAAGTCCTTTGTGGATCCCACCACGATCAATTTCCCAAGTTCGCTGGTCGGCGTCGTCGGACCGAACGGCTGCGGCAAGTCGAACGTCATCGACGCCGTTCGCTGGGTTATGGGCGAAAGCTCGGCGAGCCGCCTGCGCGGCGACTCGATCACCGATGTCATCTTCAACGGGTCGAGCGCGAGAAAGCCGGTTGGTGCCGCGTCGGTGGAACTCCTTTTCGACAATTCGGAGACGACGCTCGAGGGGCAGTACGCCAAGTACGCGGAGATCTCGATTCGTCGCGAGGTGACGCGCGACGGCATTTCCAGCTACTTCCTCAACGGCACGCGCTGCCGACGCAAGGACATCACCGGGGTTTTCCTCGGCACGGGCCTGGGTCCGCGGAGCTATTCGATCATCGAGCAGGGCATGATTTCGCGCCTGATCGAGGCCAAGCCGGAAGATATGCGAGTCTTCCTCGAAGAAGCGGCCGGCATTTCGAAGTACAAAGAGCGCCGCCGTGAGACCTCGAATCGCATCAAGCACACGAAGGAAAACCTCGATCGGCTGCTTGACGTGCTCGAGGAGGTCGAGAAGCAGATCAAGCACCTGGACCGCCAGGCAAAGACCGCCGAACGCTACGCGAAGTACAAGGCAGAGGAGCGGCTCACGTCAGCCGAAGTCCTCGCGCTGCGGACGCGCGACCTCGATGAACAGGCGACGACTGCAGGTTCAAGGCTTGCAGAGCAAAAGAACCGGCTCGAGGAGACAATTGCCGGTCAGCGGAAGCTCGAAGCTGAAATCGAAGACCTCCGCGTTCGCCAGGGCGAAGCCAGCGACGAATTCAACGAAGTGCAGGGGCGCTACTACAAGGTCGGCTCCGAAATCGCCCGGCTCGAGCAATCGATCGAGCATGCAGAGGAACTGCGCAAGCGACAGGAACAGGACATCGAGCAGGCGGTTACCGGCGCGAAGGAAATACTCGATCACATCGATAAGGATGAATCCGAGATCGCACAGCTCGAGCTGACGCTCAGCGAACTCGTGCCCGGGCTCGAGCAGGCCAGAGGCCAGGAGGCCGCCTCGGCAACGTCTTTTGAACGAGCCGAAGATGCCCTGGCGGCGTGGCAGACGAACTGGGATGCCTACACCCAGAAACTGAACCAGGCGCGGCAGCAGCAGAATGTCGAACAGACACGCTCGGAGCAGATTGAATCCCGATTGAAGAGCTTTGCCGAGCGCCGCAGGAAGCTCGACGACGCAAAGCAGTCCGCCAACCAGGATGAGCTGAAGGAGCGTTTCGAGCAGTTGGCAGCCGACGAGCAGCGCAAGCGTCAGGCACGCGACGAGTTCGAGCGGCATCTCGCCGACATTGCGGACAAGATTCGCAAGCTTCGAGAGCAAGATCAGAAGCTGAGCCAGCTCGTTGACGAGCGGCGTACGCAGTTACAGGAAGCGCAGTCGCGCTACGCTTCGCTCGAGGCGCTGCAACAGGCCGCGCTTGGCGGTGGTGATGAGAGCGTGACAGAGTGGCTCGAAGCCAGCGGACTGGATTCGAACAAGCGTGTTGCACAAACGCTGGATGTCGCGGACGGCTGGGACCGCGCCGTCGAAACTGTTCTGGGCGACTACCTGCAGGCTGTGTGCGTTCAGGACGTAGAGCCTGTCACGGAAGCGATCGCCAGCCTCAAGACCGGCGAGATCACATTGCTGGATACCCAGGCCGCGGATCTTGCAACGCCCGAAGGTTCGCTAGCAGCCAAGGTCACGGGAGCGCCGTCGGCCGTGCAGTCCATACTGTCCCGTGTTCACGTCGCGGAGTCGCTGACGACAGCGCTCGCCTTGCGGGAACAGCTCGATGACGCACAGTCGATCATCACGGCCGACGGTGTGTGGCTCGGCCCGAACTGGCTCCGGGTCTCACGCGAGAAAGACAACCAGGCCGGCATATTGGCGCGCGAGCACGATATGCGCCGCCTGAAAAACGACACTCGCGAGATGCAGGCGCGTTTCGACAGCGCGCGCAAACTGATGAATGACGGACGTGGCCGCCTGACGCAGCTCGAAGAACGTCGCGAGAAGCTGCAGGGCGATGCATCGGCACTGCTGGGTGAATACTCCGAGCTCAAGGCGGCGCTCGACTCGGCGCGCTACCAGCTCGACCAGGCCAACGCGCGCCAGGTTGCGATCGCCGAAGAGTCCGTCGAACTCGACGGCGAAAAGATCTCGGCGGAAGAGCAGCTCAGGGAATCGCATCGCGGACACAAGCAAGCTGTCGCCGAACTGGCTGAACTCGAGCAGCAGCGCGAGTCCCTCGAGGCAAGGCGGGACGAACTCAAGGCCGAGCTCGACCGGGTTCGTACACAGGCGCAGCAAGACCGACAAGCAGTTCAGGACATGACGATCCAGTTCGAGAGCCGTCGGTCGAGCAAGGAATCCGCTGCGCAGAATCTCGAACGGATGCAGGCACAGCTCGCGCAGTTCCAGGTCCGTGAGAAAGACATTCGCGAGCAACTCGCTGCGAGTGAGACGCCCCTGGCGGGTAGCAAAACACGCCTCGAGGAACTGTTGTCGACACGTATCGGCATCGAAGATGAACTCGGTGAAGCACGACAGCACGTTGAGGCAATCGAATCGGACCTGCGTGATCGCGACCAGACGCGTTTGCAAAACGAACAGGCGGTCGAGGCCGCTCGTGCACGGGTCAGTGAGTCCGAGATGGCGCTTCGTGAAGTTCGCGTTCGCCGCGAAGGTTTCGCCGAGCAGCTCGCGCAGACCGATTTTGAACTGGAGACGGTCCTCAAGGAGATTGACGAGTCCGCAACGATCGAGGCTTGGGAGGAAAAACTCGAGAAACTCAGGCGGCGCATCGACCGGCTCGGACCGATCAACCTGGCCGCGATCGATGAATTCAAAGAGCAGAGCGAGCGCAAGGCCTATCTCGATTCGCAGCTAACGGACCTGCAGGATGCGCTCGCGACGCTCGAGGGCGCGATTCGCAAGATCGACCGTGAGACGCGCTCTCGCTTCCGGGAGACCTACGAGCAGGTCAATGCGGGCTTCAAGCGCCTGTTTCCGAAATTGTTCGGCGGCGGTCATGCTTACCTCGAACTGACCGGCGACGACCTGTTGTCAGCAGGCGTTACGGTCATGGCACGTCCGCCAGGCAAGCGAAACAGCACGATTCACCTGTTGTCCGGCGGCGAGAAAGCGCTGACGGCGGTGTCGCTTGTATTCGCGATTTTCGAACTGAACCCGGCACCGTTCTGCATGCTGGATGAGGTCGATGCGCCGCTCGATGATGCAAACGTCGGCCGCTTCTGCGACATCGTCCGATCAATGTCGGACCGCGTGCAGTTCGTTTTCATTACGCACAACAAGGTGACAATGGAAATGGCGCGTCAGCTCAGCGGCGTTACGATGCAGGAACCAGGTGTCTCACGACTCGTGTCGGTTGATCTGGACGAAGCGGTGAAAATGGCGGCAAGCTAGAGCCTGCTTGCCGGGACTGCCGGGATGTGAAACGTGGACGAGTTGCGATGGTTACTGCTGGGTTTCGGGGCGCTGACCATCATTGCTGTGTACTTCTACAGCCGTCGCGAGTCCCGCACTAACGACCACACTGACGATTCTGTATCGGGCACGCGCGTGGAGCCGACGCTTGGTGACAGCGCCGACGACACCGCCGATTCCGGCGACGTCGTAATGTCGCCAGTGTTTGAAGACGACGTTTCCATTACAGAGCCCGTTGAGGAGTCTGAACCCGCCGCGGACCAGGGCAGTGGCGCGCAGAAGATCGTGACCTTGCGCGTTGTCGCGCGTGACCGCGGGGCCTTTCGAGGCGACGAGCTCATACTGAGCCTGCGCGGCATCGGCATGCGCCACGGCAAATTCGGCATATTCCACCGCTTCGAAGGTGATGAAAACTCAGCCGTGATTTTCAGCGCGGCCAGCCTTGTCGAGCCGGGCAGTTTCGACTTGTCGAACATCAAGGAGCAGGAAATTCCCGGCATCAGTTTGTTTGCCGTATTGCCCGGGCCCGTGGAAGGCGTGGAGGCATTCGATTTGATGATGGCAACGGCTAAAGCGATCGCAAATTCGATGGAGGCCGAGCTACTGGACGAGTCCGGCAGCACGCTCAGCATTCAGCGGGAGCGCTATCTGCGGGAAGAAATCATCGAGTTCGAACACTCGCTGCAAGTTACTCACTAGGCCACGGGGGGCGTATGCCGAATTCCACAGCCGAGCGGCTGGAAGCGCTTCGCGACGAGATCCGTTACCACAACCATCGCTACCATGTGCTCGACGACCCGGAGGTGCCGGATGCCGAGTACGATCGCCTGATGCGGGAGCTCGTTAGTCTCGAGCAAGCCAACCCGGACCTCATCACTTCCGACTCGCCGACGCAGCGCGTGGGCGATGCGCCCGTCAGTGAATTCGGCACGGTGACGCACGAGCTCCCGATGCTGTCGCTCGAGAATGCGTTTAGCGAAGACGAGCTCAGGGAGTTCAATCGGCGAGTGACCGAAAGACTCGAGCTCGAAGAAGAAGCCGATAAGCTCGTGTACGCGGCAGAGCCGAAACTCGATGGGGCGGCCGTGAGCATTCTCTACCGGGACGGCGTTTTCGAGCGCGCGGCGACCCGCGGTGACGGTACCACTGGCGAAGACATTACCCACAACATTAGGACGATCGACTCGGTGCCGCTGCGGCTACATGGCAAAGGCTATCCTTCTTTGCTTGAAGTACGTGGAGAGGTATTCATGCCGAAGGCCGGCTTCGAGGCGTACAACAAGAAAGCCGCGGCCGCAGGCGAGAAGACGTTCGTCAATCCGCGAAACGCAGCGGCGGGTAGTTTGCGCCAGCTCGATCCGCGGCTTACGGCGGAACGACCGCTGGACATGTACGCCTACTCGGTCGGGATCGTAGAGGACGGTGACCTGCCCGATACTCACAGTGATACCTTGTCGGCGCTTCAGGAGTGGGGCCTAAAAGTCAGCCCGGAGCGCGATGTTGTAATCGGCGCCGACGGCTGCCTTGATTACTACGCAAGGATCGGAGACGCGCGTGGGCGTTTGCCCTACGAAATCGACGGCGTGGTCTACAAGGTCAATGAGTTCCGACGGCAGCGTGAACTGGGTTTTGTTTCGCGAGCGCCGCGTTGGGCGATTGCCCACAAGTTCCCGGCCCAGGAAGAAATGACCGTCCTCAAGGACGTCGAATGGCAGATCGGTCGAACGGGCGCGTTGACGCCTGTGGCCAGGCTGGAACCGGTATTCGTTGGCGGAGTGACGGTCAGCAACGTCACGCTGCACAACATCGACGAGTTGCATCGCAAGGACGTTCGTCCTGGCGATACGGTCATTGTCCGTCGCGCAGGCGATGTCATCCCGGAAGTCGTCAGCGTGGTCAAGTCGAAGCGGCCTGATGACGCCGAGGTTGTGGAGCTTCCCAATCGTTGCCCGGTCTGCGATTCACCGGTCGCGAGGGAAGAGGGCGAAGCGGTAGCGAGATGTACGGGCGGACCAAGAGTCTGCTCGGCGCAACTCGTCGAGGGTCTCAAACACTTCGTGTCGCGGCGGGCGATGGATATTGACGGTCTCGGCGCCGAGCTCATCGAGCAACTCGTGAAATCCGGCCGTGCGGAGTCACCCGCGGACCTTTTCAACCTCGAGCGCGAAGAACTGATTGAGCTCGAGCGCATGGGCGAGAGATCCGCGGACAAAGTGATCAAGGCAGTCGACAAGTCGAAATCGACGACGCTCGCGCGGTTCCTGTTCGCGATCGGAATTCGTGAAGTGGGAGAGTCGACGGCGGCAAGCCTCGCACAACACTTCGGACGCTTCGATGACCTCGCGGCCGCGACCGAAGAATCGCTTCAGGAAGTGCCGGATGTCGGACCGATCGTCGCGAAAAGGGTCGTTGAGTTTTTCGCTGACCCGTACAACACAGAGGTCATAAAGGCCCTCCGTGACTGCGGCGTATCCTGGCCGGAAACAGACCCTTCGCAGCCGAGAGAAGAAGGTCCTTTGACAGGCAAATCCTTTGTTCTGACAGGAACGCTTTCGAGCATGACGCGCGACGAAGCGAAGGATCTAATCCTCGCGCAAGGCGGAAAAGTGACCGGCAGCGTATCGAAAAAAACCGATTACCTGGTGTACGGCGACAAGGCTGGATCCAAGCTTGCAAAGGCCGAGAAACTTGGTGTTGAGGCTATAGATGAAGCCGCTTTCGCGAAAATGATTGCGCCTGCGTGATTTTTTCCGCGGCGAGTGCTAAGAAGGGCAAGTCGCTAATTTCCTTACAGTTTGCTGCGCGTTGGTCGATTTTTCCCAACCAACTGTTTTGAATGGAAATTAAAAATTCGCCCAAATATAGTCACCTTCCATGCAAGATCATGTACGTCAAGAGATTCTCCGGGGCTTTCTCGTTGTTCTTAAACCCTTTGCCCGCATTCTGTTGCGCTTTGGCATCGGCTACAAAGAATTTGAGGAGATTGCCAAGCTTGCATTTGTAGATGTTGCAAGTTCGGATTTCGGTATCAGAGGTCGACCCACTAATATTTCTAGGGTAGCGGTCATGACCGGCCTTACACGGAAGGAAGTGAGGCGCGTACGAG
>JAAUXX010015087.1_pt1 | contig 12739 bp, 11 predicted proteins | sample 7278111 | NCBI WGS metagenome assembly JAAUXX01 (sample SAMN14350116, study PRJNA611818) | marine sediment metagenome | isolation source: surface marine sediment (1.8m) | place: French Polynesia: Moorea | collected 2018-08
CTAGTACCGCTGCGCGGAATTCAAAATTCAAAATTCAAAGTTCAAAAGTCTTTTACCACAAAGGTTTCAAGCTTTTTGAATGGGTGTTGTATTTACGCCCACGTCCACTAGAAATATCAAAATAGCTCTTCATGGCTTTTTGGGAGTTTTTATTTGAAGTTTTTATTCTTGATCTCAAAGTTAATATTAGTTTAAGAAAATGTCATCAATTGATGATTTTTTCTCAATTTATCGATTGCTTAAAGAAAGAATATATCATCAGGATAATCTGAAGTAAAAACAAAACAAACATTAGTTATCAAAAGTTAAAAACTTTAATATTTGTTACAAATTAACTTCGTAGATAGAACTTGCCTAATTTGCAATATAAGCTGCGTTCATATTTAAAATTTCAGGTTTCAAACTTAATAAGTTTTAATTGATACTATGGCTGATTTCCAACATCAGATGCATACTACATCTATATACTACATGATTGACTGTCCACGATCTGGCATTGCTTCGCTTTGGGAGCTCGCTTATGGATCAAAAAACACCTTAATCCAGAATAAGAAAAACTACAGTTTTCAAAGTAGATGCAGTTTAAATGATAAAGTTATCTCAAATTTTAATTCTTCTATTGTTCCTCAACTCTAAGACCATAAAAACAATAGAATTAAACAGCATTAAATTAACACCACATAGCTTAATAATTTTTTAGGAGCAAGAAAATGACGGGAATATTTAATGGTATCAAAGCTTTATTAGCCAAGCACGATCAAAAAGTTCGTGATCGGCAATTTCTTGAAGCGGTAATGGGAGCCAGTGCTATGTTGGCTTTAGCGGATGGAGAGATTAGCTTTGCCGAACTGATGGCTCGCGATTATATTCTCGACCATGTTAAACAACTCCAAGTTTTTGAGCCTAACGAAGCAGCTGACATTTTTTGCGTCTATGCCGAAACCATCTCTAACAACCCCCAGCTAGGTAAAGCCAATGTCTTAGAAGCAATTAGTAAATTATCAGGGGATCAAGAATTAGCATCTCTTCTACTGCGTATATGTTTGGTTATTGCCAAGGCAGATTGCAGTTTCAGCCAGCCAGAACATGAAGTAATTGACAGTTTCTGTGACGTTCTGGGATTGGATAAGGAGGAAATTGAGCGTCAACCAGAGACTGGTAGCTATTGAAAATATTTACTAGCAACTATTTAAGTAATTTCCAGGCTTTAACTAAATTTCCTTGCATGATTGCTGCTACACCACTTAAAGTTTTAATTTCGGGAATATTAGAATTTATTTTCAAGGCAATATTTAATTCTTTTGCTGCTAATTTTGGTTTCCAATCGTAGAGATAAACAAAAGCTAGATAAGCATAATTATAGGGATTATTGCTATCTAGTTGAGTGAGACTTTTAAAAGATGCGATCGCGCCTTTAACATCTTGTTGCAATACTTGAGCTAAACCCACTGTGTAGGTCCAATCTAATCTTTGTTGCTGAGTAATATTATCTTGTTTCAATCGAGAGGATAATGCTAATTCTGTTTGTTGCAAATAGTCCTGTTTAGCGTCATATTGATTAATGCGAGCAGTTTGAGCAAAGATCGGCTCTAGTCCTGATATTCCTTGTTCCATATCAGGCGCAATGTTGCGTAATTGGGTAACTAAATCTAATTCTGGCGCGGGGATTTCTGGAGCATTGGGATCGATGGTAATTTGGTGATTGGGAATAGATATGGGATAAGTTTCTTTTGTTTGGCGATTGAGATAAGTTGCTGTTAATTTATAGTTTCCTGAAATAAGATTTTGGGGAGTTAGCATTGCCGTATTTTCTATTACTTGAAATCTGGGTTGCTTGATATCTTTAATATTATTTTTGCTGCTATCTAACATGCCCATGCCAATTCCATGATCGTGCAACCAAGAAGAATTTTGAATTTGATTCTCTTCTCTAGCAGGTGAGGAAATATCTTTATCTAACTGCCAAGTTAATAATACTATCCCTTGTTGTAACTGTTCCCATGTTCCCAGCCATTGATAAGTAACAGGAATAGGAATGCCTGGAGGAACCACCTCAGGAATAATAAGTTTATTTAGTTTAATTTTTTCTCTAATATTATTTTCTGGTTGTTTAATAACAGAATTTTCTGATTTTTTAACTGTAACTAGTGGCTGACGGCTATGATATAACTTTAAAGTACTATTATCAGGTAGTTGCCAATCTTTTTGTAATTTAAAATCTCCACCTGTTTCTACTAAATTAGTAATTGCTTGCTGGGCTTCAGGAATTGAACCTTGATCGCCAGTTTTGGTCAGAAACCAATCAAGGTAATTAGCATCTTGGGTAACCTCTTCTAGTCTAACTCCTACTTGTCTTCCTACTACTTGAAAGTTATTTTGTCCTCCATAAAAAGAAAAATTATGCTGATTAATTGTCGGGGTGGAAGGTAAAACACCTAGAGTTGTTCGCAAATAACTAGATGTTTTAATAATTTCCTCGATAACTTCTGCGTTGGGATATTTAGTTCCCAAATAAGGATAATGTTGAACGCGAGGACTTAAGGTATTGGGAATAAAGCTTAAGCCCAAGGGAAAGATATTTAATAACATCAAAATAATCGATAAGCTGATAGTCCCCCAACAAATTACTTTTTGCCCTCTTCCTCTCCAAGATAATAAAGCGATCGCGATTATTAAAGACAGCACAGGTAGTAGGGGCAAAATATATCGGGCATCTTTATTAATATTGAAAGACGATAATAAATAACCTCCTATCAAGTAAATTATTAGCCATTTCAGATTTTGGAGAGAGATAGACGAAGAGAAAAATAAATTTTTGTCAATTAATTTATAAATTAGATAGAGTAAAATTCCCACAAGAGGAATAATTAAAATATGCCAAGATAATAAATAAGGTAAGATTTTTAGATAATATGTCCAGGCATTAAGGCTATTAAGTGCAGGATCTCCTTCTGCGATCGCAGAATCTAAAGTTGCTCTTTTTCCTGAAGTTAAAATTAATAACCAGTTGGTGCGATACCAAGGATAAAAAACTATTGTACTAGCAAAGAATGCAGTAATTAGTTGGCTAACCCGCAACCATTGACGATCTTTAAGGCAGGCACAAAATGCCCAGATAATTGGAACTAATAAAAAGAATAATGCGGTTTGTTTGAGTAGCAAGGCAAATCCTAAACTCAGGCCAAACGCGATTGCAATTAGCCAAGATTTTTTCTTACTAACTTGCCACAAAGTTAACAAATAAAAACTAAAAGTAACAATAGCAGTTAAAGGATAGTCTAGTAAAAATTCTAATCGATAATAATATAATCCTGGCAAGACTTGACATAATCCTGCTGCCCATAAACCGACATTAGTGTTAAATAAAACTAATCCTAAACCATAGACAGAAATCAATAATAAAGCATTGTAAAAAATTATGACCAAACTAGCAGCATCAGCACTAGTTCCCCAAATATTTATAAAGGGTGTCGTCAAAATATAATGTAATGGCGGAATTTTATTAGAAAGTAACCAAAAACTACGCCACCAATCTCCCTCAAACCATTGGGGATTTTGTAAGGCATGCCAATAGTTTAAAGCCCCATTAAGATAGTCAGCTTGATCCCAAGCAGGTACAGAATTATCGAGAAAAAACCAAACGCGATCGCAGATAACTCCACTTAACCAAATTATTGCCAGAATAATTAATCCTTGCTTGTTATTAATTTGTTTTTGTTTCACTATTTTGTAAATTACAATTTCTGATACTAAATCCTATTCTAAAAACATACTTTTCCTGATAAGACCAAAATCCTTCTGTCTTACCAAACTTATTAGCATCATATATCAACAGAATTTAATCTGACTGTCAACTGCTTAAATATTATTACTAATTAAAAGATGAAATCTTGGTAGCGAAGCAGCTACACAGGGTTTAACCAGATGGTAGGAACCCAAGAGGACACCATCACACTTTATTTATCTTATTTATCTGGGCTCGCAGGAGTCATGGCTGTGAACGTGGCTGGTGTCCCTACCATTAATATAGCAGTTGTCAACTGTTTTGAGATTAGCTTTAAATTTTTTTCAGATCATTACTGGTAATATTCACAACAATACTACGATAGAAGTTGAGGTCAAAATGTTGCGCCCCGCTGTGCGAATCTCGAAAAGATCGCTTGTTTGAAGAAAATCAATGCTTACAGAAAAACAGATGTTTATAGCAGTCGTGACTTGTCTAATGGTTATTCAATTTTTACCGACAAATCTATTTATTTAGGTAAGATCAAAGGATACAACAAATATTCATCATTGCTATCGTCAATATTACATTAAAGTGTATATTTTTCTTTAAAGGTCTTAAACTTGAAAGCAGTCTGCAGTTACCGTACTTTTCTCTGGTCAAAATGAGAATTGCCGTTAAACCACGCTACTGCTTTTTGCAACGCAGGCTTGATCGGAGATTGAGGTAAACCTAATTCTCTGACAGCTTTCGTCGCATCATAATACATTTTTTGGCGTGCCATATTGACTCCATCTAAAGAAACAGACGGTTTTTTTCCCAGAGTTCCCAAAATCAACTCGTCAATCCAGGCAAAAGTATAAGGTACAAAGTGAGGTAGAGATTTTTGTGGTGCCTTTAAATTGGTGATTTCTGCTAAGTGATCTAGTATTGCTTTGAGAGTTAAATTTTGATTACCTAGAATATAGCGATCGCCGCTTTGGCCCTTTTCTAATGCCAAGAGATGTCCCCAGGCTACATCTTCTACATCGATTAAATTTAAACCCGTATCGACATAAAAGGGCATTTTGCGTTGCAGAAAACGTAAAATTATTTCCCCTGTTGGCGTAGGTTTAGTATCCCAGGCACCGATAGGTGTACTTGGATTGACAATCACTACATCCTGACCTGCTCGATAGGCTTGCAACGCTTCTTGTTCAGCAAAATACTTAGATTTTTTGTAGTGACCGACTAATTGTTCTACAGGACTTTGATGGGTTTCATCAACTGCTATGCCGTCTTTTCCTAAGCCTATCGCGGCTACTGAACTAGTGTAAATCGTCCGTTCGATCCCAGCTTGGCGTGCTGCTGCCAATATGTTTCTGGTGCCTAACACATTGTTGTGGTAAACAGCTTCTCGATCTGCTTGCCAAAGAGAATAATGAGCCGCGACATGAAATAGCGCCTGAGCTCCCTGCATCTTTTGTCCTAAGTTCTCATCATTGAGATCGCCTGTGACAATTTCGACATCTAAAGAGTCAAGATTATCTAGCTTACTAGTAGGACGTACCAAAGCTCTTACTGTATATCCTTGTTTGAGGAGCAACCTAACTAGGTTAGATCCGATAAAACCAGTACCACCAGTAACAAATACACGCATTACTAATTTGCCAAGATCATTAAAAGTAAGAACAATAAATTATAAACTATAAAGTCTGGTTGGTATGATAGGGTTTCTTGAATTTTATGATATGCAGAATCCCCACTCTTGAAATATGCGATCGCAAATTAAGTATAAACTAAGTTGTCTATAAGGGATTTTACACTAACATCAATAAAAGTTTGGCTTTACAAATATTTCAGAGCTTAACCATCTCTGCTGGAGGAGTCCCAAATCTTGTTGAGTGCATCCTATCTGAATCAATCCCACCAATAGGAAATAACTACTGCATCGCGACTCTGCTCAACCCGCTCCCCAAATAATGCTCCTTCTAACCTCATTCTCAATCGACGCTGGAGTTTCCAACCAAGATCAGCATTATTCCCATCTGTCACCTCAACTGAGTCAGCTTGCCATTTTTTTCCCAAGTCCATAAGCTGAGATACAATTGTGTCTTGGTTTTCTGTCAAGAGATATAGAGTATCGGCATGATAGATAAAAGAACTAACATCTCTATGCTCTGCCATAATACGATAGTTAGCCATTGCCAGGAGAACATCAATCACGCCACTAAAACTTAATCCATCTTTATCTGGAGCAAAAATCGGTTTAGTAAAAATAAAACTTGCCCATAATTCTGGATGGTTGGAGAGATCAACAATTACTTCTTCCCCGTTAAATTGATTGAACCTACGTTGCCAAACTAGAGCAGCAAAAAGTTCTTGAGCAGAATAAGATTCAGCAATAGATTGAATTTTGTTAGAGTCGAGCATAAAGAAAGTACATCTTATCTAGGGCATTTAACACCTACTTTATTAAGTTGAATTTATCCTAGTTTTTCAGCGAGCCATGTTTTGATGACGTATTGTCTGCTAACTCCTAAGCGCTGAGCTTCTTTATCCAAACCTTCAACCATCCACAAAGGCAGCTCAAGGTTGATCTTTTTTTGTTCAGCATTAAGAGAACGTACCGAATCAAAGTCTATATATTCGGAAATATCTTCTCCGTCATCGAATTTTTTATCAAATTCTTTAGTGCTAATTACCTTGTTGGACATAATATCTTTCCTCCAATTTTCTGGATCGGCGAACCGAAATAATTCTGATACGCCCTTCTCTGTAATGAACTACGGCAGTCCATAGCTTATTAGCAATTTTACCAACTATGAGAACTCGTTCTTCTCCTTTGATGTTCTTGATATCGAATTCGATCGATAGCATTCTTATCCTGCCACAGAGCTTGAGCCTCGATAAAATCGATGCCATGCTTAATCTTATTGCTGGCACTTTTGTTAGGGTCGAACTCGAATTTCATAGTCAAAGAGAGTCTATAATGAAAGTATTTTAAGACATTGTTCAAAAATCTTTGTCATATTCAACTTGACCATAATCGAGCTTAATCATCCGATCTGCTACATGGAAATAATGGTCATCATGGCTGATTACCAAGATAGTTTTCCCCTGATCCCGCAGAAATGGTAATAATTTACAGTAGAAGATTTCTTTAAATATGGGATCTTGGTCAGCTGCCCATTCATCAAATAGATAAATTGGTCGGTCTTCTAGGTAAGCTGTCAGTAAAGCTAATCTTTTACGCTGTCCTTGGGAAAGTGAGGTGGTCGAAAGTTTACCATGTTTTACTTTCACCTTATGGTCTAGCTGAAGTAGTTCGAGATATCTTTGGGCTTGAATATCTAAATTACTATCCTCTAATCCTAACAGGTCTTCAAATAAGTAGAAGTCCGAAAAAACCACCGAAAAATGTTGACGATACCATTCACGATTTTGTTCTGTAATTGGCTCCCCATCAAAGATGATATCTCCTACTTCAGGAATGTAAAGTCCCGTAATGAGTTTAGCCAGGGTAGATTTACCACTACCGTTTCCGCCCACAATAAAAACGATCTCTTGAGGAGAAAATTGGATATTAACCGGACCTAAGTTAAAGTTGCTTTCTGGTTCGTCAGTACGATAAGTATGGTTTACACCGTCAAGTTTTAAGTATTGCCAAGATTTGTTTTGTTCTGGAGGCAAAGTTAAGGTTTCTGCTCGACTAGCTAGAGATAAACCTAGAGATTCAATTTTTTCTAGGGCAATACTAGCTCGACTGAACACGGGAAGTTTATTGATGATGTTATCCATCGGCAACATCAAATAGGTGAAGGTCAAAATAAAACCTGAGAGCGTTTGGGGAGAAATTGATAATAGATTGGGCAATACGAAGATGACAAAGCCCAGGGCAAAAAAGAAGATCAGTTGACCCCAACTCGAAGTTGTAGCGAAAAGAGTCAAACCGTTAACGTTATGACGACGGAACGTCTTAACAGTTGATAGCAGTTGGGTTTCTAGGAAGACTTGACGTCTTCTGTAGTGTAGCTTGAGTTCCTTGATTCCTCCAGTGATCGAGCCTAAATGCCCAAACAAGGTATCTTGATCTGCACGGGCGAGAGCCAGCATTTTGGTTCCTCTGTTCAACAGCCATTGGCAACTGACAATTGCCACTACTGCCAGACCAATCACCATCACGACTACCAACCAGGATAGCCAGGTAATGTATGCCATGCACCCTAAAACGATCGCTAGATTGATGAAGAGGAACGGCATCTCATGAACGCCATTAGCAACTGCTTGGACATCTTCTGTCAGGGTTGCCAAAATTCGAGGATTACCTAAATCTTCGAGATGGCTCAACTCAGAAGAGAGAATCTGACGACTTAAGCGCATCCGTAACTCCAAAACTGCATTCTGCGAGAGGCGAATCAGCATTACTTGAGAAATAATACTGGTAATTAACACAACGATGATTAGTCCGACAAAAGCCCAAATAGTAGTAAACCAAGACGAACCAGAGTTACCAGCAGCAGCACGGCTAATCAGAGCAATCAGACCTGCACTACTGCTACCACTTAAGAATCCCGTGCCAATAGCGATCGCTACCATGCCCCAAGAAGAACGCAAAAGAAAATAAAATAAATTCATAATGTAGATTAATTAGCCCTTCTAGGAGTGTTGTTTCATTCTAGATTAAGATCTTTAGTTTAGGTTTGAGTAGTTATATTGACATACTCCCGCGGCTGAAGCACGTGGGATTCGAGGCTCATGCAGAGATTGCAGCAGATAGCTGACTGACATCTCCTACCCTCAGAGTTGAAGCCCCAACTCTCAAAATATTAATCGAAGCATTTGAATCTCTTCCATGCTTACTATTGCAGCGTGGACAAGTCCAATAACGCTTATCAAGTGGCAATTCATCTAAAACATAATCACAGACAGAACAAGTTTTACTTGATGGGTACCATTGGTCAATATAACTAACAATCTTCCCTTTCTTTTCAGCAACAAACTCTAATATCTTAAGGAATTCACTAAAAGCCAAATCACCTATTTTACGTCCCCATAATCTTTGCATTCCCTTTAGGTTAAGAGTCTCAAAGTATAGATAATCGTAGTTATCCGTTAACTGATGAGCCAATTTCCAAAACCAATCAGTTCTGCGGTTAGTTACTTTTTCATGGACTCTGACTAAATTTTTTCTCGCTTTTTCTCGGGATTTAGAATGCTTTTGCTTCCTAGAAAGATTACGACTAGCTAACTTTAATTGCTTCAAAGATTGTTTGAGGAATAGTGGAGAATCAATATTATTGCCATCCGAATCAGTTAAAAAAGTTTTTAAACCAAAATCAAAACCTGCGCTTTTACCTGTCATGGAAGTGATTTGGCTATCTACATAATCTGTTACTACAAAAACGAACAATTCCCCTAATGGATTCCTTTTGATAGTTACAGTTTTAACTTTTCCTTGGAGCTCTCTACTTTTCCAATAGCGATAAACTTTATTGCCAATTTTTAAGCTATTTCCTTCAAGAAACTTGTATCCTGCTTGCTTTAAGGTGAATGATTTATACTTAATTCTTTTTCTAAAATTAGGTGGCCTTACTCCTCTCTTGGTGGACGTTCCCTTGCGCCTATCGGCGACGCGGGCTTCCACCGCTTTTTTGTGATGCTTAAAAAATAATTGATATGCTCTATCGATTCGCTGCACAATCTCTTGTACAGCTTGAGAACCTACTAATTGCCAGTACTCATTTTTTCTTCTGAGCTTGGCTATCTGCTTCATAAGCCTGTTTTTGTTCAAGTGTTTACCAAACATAGAATAATAACGTTTATGCAAAGCTATGCAGTGGTTATAAATATTCCCCGCTGCATTGATTGAACGATGCAAATGTTTATTCCTTTTATGTTGATACAGCTTAAACTTATAGGTCTTCATATGTCTAGAATACTAGAAATTACTGGCACTTAAAAGTGGAGGGGCTGTCTTCTGGGGTTTCCCCAGAAGTTTATACGCCCCGTCCGAGTCGCGATTCATGAGGAGCTGGCTTTTGAGGCTTCCTCAAAAGTTTAAATGCCCCGTCCAACGGTTGAACCGCGTTGGCTTTCTCGCTCCCGTCTATTTTGTAATATATATTGAACGTGAAGCCCCCTGGCATGCTGAACAACAAGACCCTTTGATGCCCAACCGCTTACTTACTGAAGCAGCAGATAAAGGTTATATCCTCACCAGCAAGCAAATCAAAGACATCCTTGGCATCAAACCTAAAGGTCGCTCATTCACTAGACTAGGATTCTCCTTCACGAAGATAGGTAAGGATGGTATTTATAGTAGTTGGTCGATAGATAGAACCTGAAGTCAATGACCTGATACTGCTATTCAGTGCCTTCATGGGACTGCTTACTTTTCCTATAGTATGAAACTTACTCCAAAACCACTACCAGTAGCATTTGTATTTTTATATATATAGTTTACTACATAATGAGTTATGCGTTTAATAACATAATTGTAACTTATATTACATATAAAAATAAAATCTTAACAACTTTTTTAAATTTTCTTAAGTGTTCATATAGTACTTTTGTAAGTATCGGCAATAGACTTGTTGCGTAATAAAATTTACAACGGCTGAAAAGCTTACCAGATAAGAGTTTTAGCGATTTCTCAACCTAAATCGCTGGATGCCTTGATTGACAAGGGTTCTACCCGTTTTTTTGACTTAATTCGCAACAAGTCTAATAATTTAGAGAGAAGAAAAAAAATGGTTTTTTCCATACTCGGTAATTGGCGTCAGCTTGTGGAGAAACCAGCATCCGTTGAAGAAGTAGAGCTAACTGTCGAGAAGGGATCAATCCCTGCTTTTTCATTTTTCTTCATGCTGGTTATATCTGCGGTGATTGCCACATTTGGTTTGCTTGCGAACAGTGCAGCGGTAATCATCGGTGCAATGATTGTAGCCCCTATGATGAACCCTATCATTGCAATGTCGTTCTCACTCGTAGCTCGAAAAATTACGTTGATGATACGTTCGATCTTTACCGTTTTGGCTGGTACCATATTGACTATTGGAGTTGCTTTCGCAATCACCGAGGCAATCGGCTGGAAGTTGGTCGGCTCTGAGATCATCGGCCGAATGACACCCTCTCTCCTGGATCTGGGCGTAGCCATAGCCGCGGGAGCGGCGGCGGCCTTTGCTTATACACGACCTGGTGTCTCGTCTGCCCTAGCTGGAATCGCAATCGCCGTAGCTCTGGTTCCTCCGCTGTGTACCGTAGGGCTCGCCCTCTCGCTGGGGCAGGAAGCGACTGCCGAAATCGGACTGCCTATTCAAAGTATTAGCGCCCGAGGCCCATTACTTCTATACTTGACGAATATTATAGGCATTGTTTTTGCCAGCAGCTTCGTCTTTTTCTGGCAGTTTTTCAGACGTAAGGTTTCGGCGGTGTTGATCCTGGCGCTGACGTTAGGGAGTTTGCTCATTGTCGTGCCACCTCTGGGAATAAGCATGGATAACCTGCTGATCCGAAACCAGGTAATGCGCAATCTGACTACCATCAGCAGTTCCGTTATTCCTATAGACCAGAATGTTCAGATTACAAACCTCAATGTCCGAATCAGAGATGATGTAGTCTTTGTTTCAGGTAATGTTTTAGCACCACCTGGTCTGTTAACCCAGGAAATCATTGATGAAGTTCAGGAACAAGTCTCGAAAATGCTTGAGAAGCAGGTCGTGCTTGAGTTTGGCATCACTCATGAAACAATCATTCGCAGTACAAAAAAGACCAGATTGTAAGATATACAACTCATACAGCTTGGAGAACAATTATTAGTACAGTGGTCATGACGGCTATCAGCTCGACTTATCGACATGAGTGCTAACTGTACCTGAAGACGGCACCTTTGCTTTGTAGTATCAGCATTTTAAATCTCCAGATTTTGTCTAATTCTGCTAATTTTCCATAAAAGCCACTTATAATCCTTACATACCAAGGCTTTTAGCTATTTGTCTACTTCCGATAACACCGAATTATCAGCAATTAATCTCTAGAATTCTTGCAGAATGAGGATTCTGGGGATGATTCCTTTTTGGGTGCTACTGTCTTATTGAGAATGGTCGAGGTTGCTAAGAGTTATACTCAATAAGCAAATGACAGAATTGTAGTTAATATGGTAGAAAAGTAGAAATAAAAATGCCTCTTCAATACTTGACGGTGAAATAAGGAGTCAGTTCACCTTATATCACAGTGATCATGAACTCAAGTCTTAATAATTTATGCACGGTAATCATTGAGTTTAAGAGTTTGATTTCTCAGATAATTTCTGCCAAAGTAGATGAATACAACAATTTGAGGGCAGAAAGAATTGGTGCTTAGTCCAGCCGACATCTTCTCTATTATTTGCTTAATACCCGTTATTAGTGGCTCTGTATATTCAATCCTCAGCGTCTGGACCATTATCCGCTTCTTCAAAAGCTCCAGGTCAGATTTCAAGAGCAACGACGAATTCCAACCTCCGGTAACTGTACTCAAGCCAGTCAAAGGTTTGGAAAAGAATCTCAAGTCAAACCTGCGAACTATTGGGATTCAGGATTACCCCAATTATCAGGTCGTCTACTCAGTCCAGGATGCTGAAGATCCTGCTCTTACTATTATTAAGGAAATCCAAGAAGAACTGGGCACAGAGCGGATTTCCGTGGTTATTAGCACAGTTCAGGCTGGAGCTAATGGGAAGGTAAATAACTTGCTTGGTGCTATCGAAGAGGCGCGTCACGACATAATTGTCATCAGCGATAGTGATACCCATCTGCGACCCGATTATCTTAAAACCCTGGTCGCTCCTCTAGCGAACCCTGATGTGGGATGTGTCTGTAATCTCTTTAAATTAACCCATGCTGAGCGATGGTTTGAGAAGATGGAACTGTTAACTATTAATGAAGACTTTATTCCTAGCGTCATCTTTGCCCAGGTTACAGGAGCATCTAATGCTTGCTTGGGACCCTCGATCGCAATCAGGAAATCGACCCTACAAGAACTTGGAGGATTAGA
>JAAUXX010022622.1_pt1 | contig 12710 bp, 14 predicted proteins | sample 7278111 | NCBI WGS metagenome assembly JAAUXX01 (sample SAMN14350116, study PRJNA611818) | marine sediment metagenome | isolation source: surface marine sediment (1.8m) | place: French Polynesia: Moorea | collected 2018-08
AAATCGGTTTAAAGGGTTCATGCGCGCGCATGAATCCCTGACCGACTGGCGAAGTCCGGGGTAGCAGAGTACAAGGGCGAATTAAAAAAGTTTTGCTCCGCGAGGAATGGCCGCGTTTTTCAGCGGGCAGGGGAAAAGTTTTTAAATTCGGGCGTAGCCTTTACCCTTGTACGGCGCGAGGGCAGCGCCCTTAGCCATATAGAAGGGCTTTTAAGTGCGCTTCGCGCAAACATAATAAAGAGGCAAACGGAGTGCGGCAGGCGTGAGGGATTGGAAGCCCTTTAGTCCACCATGCTTTTTATGGGGGATGAGCGAATAGCGAAGGCAGGAAAGCCCGGCCCGAAGGGGCACGCAAAAATTTTCTTTATCCTTTTTCCCCTAACGGGCTACTCGACAATGTATGCGATGACAAACGACACAATGTCGTCAACTGATTGCGCTTTTATGAGCCAAATGCATTACCAGTCTCGACAACACTGCCTCCTCCCGGCAACACCTAGATAAATGCCCAAACCTGATATCAGGCTTGGGCTTTTTTATCACCGATTCCTTAATTCTGGCTTTCGCCGGAGTGTTACCCCTGAAACAACAGTCTGCTTCACGGATTTTTGGCCTTACAAAAAGTGTTTATAAGCCCAGTTTATGCTTTAAGAATTTAAGGGGCTTGAACTGTTTTAACTGCGGGCCGGTAAGCGGTTTTGCATTGGGGTCTGTCAATGCAGCTTTTCTTATATCCTGGTCAGTCATCGATTCCACTTTCTTCCAGTCGGTAGACCCTCTCGCCGCCTTTGCTTGCTGTACAGTGTATTTACTCATCTTGGTCCTGCTTATCTGACGTTGGTTTTTTTTCGTGGGCGTATACGCCGCCACCGCGATGAACGGTCCTTTTGAATTCTTTTGCCTGCTCCTCGGTCAATGGCTGGGCATCAGGATCAGAGAGAGCCGCATCATGTATATCTTCTTCCGTCATTTTTTCCAGGCGTTCCGTATCACTGTACACGCCTTTTTCAACAAGTTTTTTCGCTTCTTCAGCGGTATATTTTGCCATGTATCACCTTCTAAAAATAACCACGTTCATACGCTGTTTGTTCTGGCTTTTCAGCCTTACGTGCTGAGATTATCCTGATTTTATCTTCCACGAGTTCCGTATAAACCACCAGTAAAAGCCCAACTTTTGACTTCCCGCATATATGCATTCGCACCTCGTTATGGTGGTTGTAGTCTTCCCTCACCACGGCATAGTCATCAAAAAAAACCGCCAACGCGTCTCTAAAGTCAATGTTGTGCCTTGACCGGTTGATGGCGTTTTTGCTGTCATCCCAATCAAACTCCACATATCCCCCTTATATTGCCAAAAAAACAGAGCATTATCAGTGAAACCAGCTATTTTTAGGGCAAACCCGCTCTATCGAGCCGTTTTGACTGGTTTCCTCCCTTCATCCAGCACCATTAAACAGAAATCCATCAACATATAGTCGTGTATGGAAGTGTCAAATACTACATACTGATGATTATGAGAGTTTCGGCGCCAGCACCTATATCGAATAGGGATGAAAGTTTAGCGCGGAAATAGCGGGATTATAGTGTCTGAGGCGACAAGCGAAACTATGACGCATAAAGCAACGCCTCGGCCTTCCTCCACTGGCGAAGCAGTAGTCGCAGTCCAGAGCCGAAACACTGGCGGTATCCAATCGGCGTCGGTTGGTCGATGGCTCCAAGGAGCACGAAAGCTCCATGGTCTCCATGAAATGGTCATGGGGTGTCTGGGGAGCAGGAACGCTCACTGACTGGTGATTAATCTGTCACCAGATTATGCATGGTTCGGTGCCGGTGGACAGGCAATTGTCCAAGCCCGGCGAGTGATCAAAAACGGCGATACGTTTTGATGGTGCGGATTGGCTCGATGCCAAGGAGCACCACAACAGCACTTGCCTGATCGCGGTGTGCGCAGCACCAAGAGAAGCCTAGTGCGGTCAAGAGGGATACAACGGGAGAGCGACAGCCATCTCCCTTGTCAAGATTCCCCAATGTTCGGAAAACTTGTTTGTAGTACATTGGGGACATCTTGCGGAAATTTTAAGCGGGTGGATTGAGGGCAATATGAGAATACTGTCTTGGGCCACATGCGGCGGTGTACAAGCATGCAGTGCAGTTAAAATTTCTGGCGCCAACGGACACTACGTTGCCGCGATATTAGATGAGGATACACCTTCTCTGCCGCTCATGGGCCTCGACGCTGCGCTGAAGCCTGACGACAGAGGCGCGGACCCTGACGCTGGCACCCCCAAGGGCGGGGCAAAGAAGAGCTGCGCCTTAAAATGGCGCATCAATCCCCCTTCATCGCCATTGCGGATTTTGATTGACGATATGGCCCTCTAAGCTGTATGCTTATGCGCATAAGTGGTTATATGTTTATGGTGAGGTGATATCATGACCCGCTGGACCTTGGTTGTGGATGATAAAACAGATCAAAGCCTACGGGCGTTTCTAGGTCAAAGAGGCGCCAAAAAAGGCGATCTGTCAAAATTCGTTGAAGAGGCCGTGCTTGAAAAGCTCTTTACTGAAACGGCGACTACCGTTAAGCACCGAAACGCGGCCTATGATCAGGACGAGATCATGAAGTCGATCAATGAAGCGGTAGGAGCCGTGCGTGCGGATCGTACTTGATACCGGCATATTGGTGAGTGCTCTGATCACGAAAGACACCCCGCCGGACAGGCTTTATCGTAGCTGGCGAAAGGGACTATTTGACCTGATCACTTCAGACGCGCAGCTTGAGGAAATCGAGCGGGTCTTGTCCTATAAAAAGCTGGAGCGATTTATCAAGCGGGACGACGCGCAGTTTTTACTGGAAGGCTTGTACCGTTTGGCCCTGGTCCAAGATGATATCCCGTCCGTGGACCTATCCCCCGATCCGGATGACAACAAAATCATCGCCACGGCCATCGCCGGGAAAGCCGATTACCTGGTCTCCGGCGACAAGGCGGACCTCCTGTCTCTCGAAACGGCACAGGGCATTCCTATTATTTCTGCGCGGCAGATGGTGGAGATTTTGGAGAAAAAGCATGAACAACTGAATTGAGGCGCCGCAAATGACGCTGAAATCTATATCGTTCAGCTTTATGCGCTAACACGCCAGATTGAAAGTTGCGCATAACGCATAATATGTCCGGTTGCAATACTACCGCATTTGCACGCTGGCGATTTGTCAGATATATGAATAAGTGTTAGCGAGTAATATTTAGGATCGGCTATCAAAGCGGACATTGCGATAGCTAACTAATGCCTGGGTATCTAGCTACACACAAATAGTCGTGTGGCCGATCAGGAGGGAATTAAATGACAGATAAAATTAGAAACGTTTTTGTGAGTCATCACCATAAAGACGATGCGAGCGTTGATGGTCTGACTGCCATGGTGTCTGGAAAAGGTTATCAACTTAGAAATAGCTCTATCAGAGTGAAGCCAGATAACCAGAAACGCATCGACAACAAGCAAATCAGTGACAAGACGATAGCGCGGTTACTTCGCATGAAAATGCGTTGGGCAAGCCAAGTAATAGTGGTTATTGGCAAAGAAACCTACCAAAGAGACTGGGTTAATTGGGAAATAAAAGCAGCCCACCAACTTGGAAAGCCAATAATCGGCGTTTATGAGAATGGTCTGAAGGATCAAGTTGAAATTCCAGAAAATCTAAAAAAATATGCGACATCTATTGTCGGATGGAGATCAGATTCAGTCGTTGATGCTTTAGAAGGAAAAACCCAGTTCCAGAATCCAGATGGTTCTCCTTCCCCTAAAATCGACGGTGGAAATGTAACGTGTTGATTGATGACAAATCGACTTTATTTGCATATGCGATCACAAGAGATTTTGGATTTGCGCCAAATCCATTCCACGGTATTTGCACTCTGGCAACATGCAAGCCAGATGTCCGAAAATCTGCGAAAGTCGGCGATTGGGTTATGGGTGTGGGAGGAAGTTTACTTAAACCTGTAAAGGGAAAATGTATTTGTTTGATGAGAGTATCAGAAAAAATTAGTTTTCAGGAGTATTGGGATGATGATCGTTTTTCAATAAAAAGACCTTCCAGAAATGGCAGTAGAGTTCAGATGCTTGGCGATAATATTTATCATAAAGATGATGAAGGCAATTGGGTGCAAGAGGATTCACATCACAGTAATCCAGATGGGTCGCCAAACCTTGTGAACTTAAGGCGAGACACAGGGAAGACCAATAAAGTTTTAATATCCGATTATTTTCTCTATTTTGGAAACCAGGCAATACCTATTGACTTAGAGTCAATAGGCTACCGAAGAATCAGGAATTTTAAAAAAATTAATCTATCTGAATCGGTTGAAGCGGAGAATTTAATCGCTTCAATTGTTAATCAAAATAGATGTAATTTAAATCTCGTTATATCAGATCCTTATCAATTTATGGATTCTCACCAGCGTGTAGATCAAGGTAGCGGAAAGATTATGTGATAAGGGACATCAAATGAATACACCACGTCGAATGTCCAATTTGATAGAGGACGCTCATCAAGCGCGCACTACACGAGCGAACTTGATTAAAAATTCCCAGGATATTATGAAGTATAATTCCAGATGTAAAATTTGCGGGGTTACACACTAATGAGCACGCGATATTCCCCCCCACTTGCTGTGAGCTTTATCTGGAATTTTGCAGATTCCGCTGTGGTCACACCAATCATTGATATTGTGAGAAAGAGCTTTGCACGAGACAAAGATAAGCCTTTTTCTCGGGGGCTGAATATCCCTCTATTTTTCTATAGCTCTCAGAATGCCAATGATATTCCACGCAATAAACCTGATGCGTTAGCCAAAAATAATATTATTTTTGTGTTCACAAGCGTGAACACAAATGGGCGAGAAAACTGGCGAAAATACGTGGAAGAGATTTCTACTTCGCCCTCTACTACCATTGCGCCTATTGCTATAGATAGGGATGGTTTGGCGCACAAAGGTTCTTTGGCTGGGGCAAACTGCGTTCGAGTATATGACTGGCCACTAGAGAATAAGGAGCTTTACGCAATCGTAGCGCTTGCGCACGAAATCTATCGCTACGGATGTCTGTCAATTGATCCTGACGATTCAAGCAAGAATTCCTCTATAACTATTTTCTTAAGCCATGCAAAAGCTGGAGATACGGGAAGGTTACATTCAGAGGAAATCAAAAAGTTCTTAGACAATACAAATCTCAATCGCTTTTTTGATTCTACAGAAATATCCCCCGGCTTTCAGTTTGATAAGGAAATCGAGAAAAGTGTTAAGAAGTCTACACTTGTTGCAATTGAAAGTGATGCGTATTCGTCTCGATATTGGTGCCAGCGAGAAATATTATGTGCAAAACAACACAATCGTCCTATTATTGTGGTAAACAGCCTCAATGACTACGAAGATCGTATTTTCCCTGCCGCATCAAACGTTCCGTGTGTTCACATTTCGTCGGAAACCCCGCTAAGTCAGCGTGACATATTGCGTATATTATCGGCCGCCATACTGGAAACTATTCGTTACACCAATTCTATTCAATGCCTTGAATTTTACAAAGAAATAGGATGGATCGAACATGATTGTGAATTGTCGGCTCGCCCGCCAGAAATTAGGCAGGCGTTAAAAGCGAAAGATAAAAATCAACAAAAAATATGCTATCCGGAGCCGCCAATATATTCGGATGAGGCTGATTGGCACAATCATCTAGGCATAGATGCATTTACGCCTCTATGGACCTTGGCCGAACAAGATTGCTTGCTCCAACAACGAATTGGTATTTCCATTTCGGACGTACAAGGAGACAACTTTTCAACAAATCACATAAACCCTGACCATTTAATTCGGTTGGCTCAGGATATTGCCAGACACCTATTGGCACGTTCTGCCACCCTTATTTATGGCGGTGATTTGCGCCCCGATGGCTTGACTGAATTTATTCTTGATGAAACTGCTATTTTGAAAGAGCGGATCGGGGGAGACTTGCCCAAGGTTGAAAATCATCTGGCATGGCCGCTCTATGTATCGGAGCCTGAGATTGTTGCGTGGAGAGCAAAATACAGTGAAGTAATGAAGACGGTTGAACACGATATACCTGGTGACGTTATGAGCGGGCTTGCTCGGGATGCCTTTTTACCGCCAAGCACTCCGGAAAATTCATATGTCTGGTCGAGATCTTTGTCCGAGATGCGAGAGAAATCTATTTCATCATCGACCGTCAGAATTTGTGCTGGTGGAAAGCTTTCAGATTACAAAGGAAAAATGCCTGGAGTATTAGAAGAAATCATCATATCGCTCAATATTCAAAAACCGACATTCTTACTAGGGGCGTTTGGCGGCGTAGTTGGAAGTGTCTGTAGTGTTTTGCTGAAGAAAGCTGTCCCAGAAGCACTGACTGAAGAGTGGCAGATTTCTCACAATTCTGGGTATACCGAGCTACAAACTATAGCAAAAACTCACGGATTTGAGTGTGATTACAGCGCCACAATCGATTTTTTACAGAAGCTCAATGTATCGAACTTGGCAACTCGCTGCGGGCTTTCTGAGGACGAGTACATAAGAATAATGCACTCCCCATTCATTGATGAATGCCTTTACCTAATACTTAAAGGCTTGAAATCTTTGGGTAGAGGCAAAGCGTAAGTCATATTTAAAAAGTCTCATATCTTACGAGGCTCAAAAGTAGACAGATAGAAAGGCTGAAAGATGGACGATGATACTAGTACCTCATTTCTTCGGCAGTACGAACTGTCCATAGAAAAGACCGACAGATTTTCAAAAGATGAAATCACACCAATTCTTATGGGGTTATACGGAGAAGTTGGCAGCATTATGGCCACCTCGAAGAAGTATTATCGTGAAAAAAAGGCATACTCTGGCCATAGAGCCGCTGTTGAAGAGGAATTCGGTGATGCTTTCTGGTATTTTTCAGCTTTGTGTCGTCGCTTAGATATCAACATAGAAAGTATTTTCGAAGGCTTAACTGCTGTTAATCCCGCGGATAAAAAATCTTCAAGCGCTTTGGAAATCAAATCATCTGTTTCAAAAGATCTGGATTCCGCCTTAATCGATCTCGGTTGTGCTGTATCCGGACTTCTTAAGGAGAAAGATAATATCGGTATTCTAAAGAACGAAGTATCAAAAGTTGCTTGTTTATATAGCTCCGCTCTTCAATTAACTGGTCTGGAATTCTGCAAGGTAGTTGATGACAATTTAATCAAAACGCTTGGTAGATTTTCTGATCCGGACCTCAAAAAGCTTGAGGACTTTGACGCGGCATTTCCAATAGATGAGCAGCTACCAAGACATTTTGAAATTCATATTACTCAAAGAAAAAGTGGTCTGAGCTATCTTAAGTGGAATGGTGTCTTTATTGGCGATCCGTTAACTGACAATATAAGTAAGCCGGATGGTTATCGTTTTCATGATGTTTTTCATATGGCTCATGCCGCAGTTCTTCACTGGTCACCGACCTTCAGATCGCTAATTAAGCAAAAAAGAAAGAGTGATCCCACGACAGATAGAGACCAAGATGGTGGGCGTGCAATTGTAGTTGAAGAGGGGTTGACCGCATGGCTATTTTCCTACTCGCAAGGGCTGGATAATTTTGAGGGGCATGATGGCGTATCTTTTGACGTTTTAAAGACTATTCAAAAGTTTGTTCAAGGCTATGAGGTAGAAAGGTGCCCACTAAAACTATGGGAGGACGCCATTCTCCAGGGTTATGCTGTATTTAGAAAAGCGAAAGAAAATAATGGTGGTATTGTTGTAGGAAACAGAGAAAAACGAACTCTCACATATCGGCCATTTGGAGACAAAGATGAGCGCTGAAATAATTGTTAAAGAACTCTCCAGTTTGTCATTTGATAATACCTTCAACCCTTACAGTGATAGGTGTGAGGTATATGACTATTGTGATGCACCAAAGCAGCGTCGGCAGTTATTGAAGAAAATGCTTCTCGCGGCTAGTCAGGTGGAGATTGATGCAATTTGGATTGGAAGAGATTTAGGTTATAGAGGTGGCCGGAGAACTGGTTTGGCACTTACCGATGACGTCCATTTAACTCACCACGCTAGAAGATGGTCGATTGAGTGTGGCCGTCCCACCAAAGGAAATGTTGTTCCTGAACGGACGGCTGCCGTTATTTGGGAAGTTTTGGAGCGAATATCATCACCTGTTTTCTTGTGGAATGTGTTTCCACTCCATCCATATGAATCTGGTGACCCCTTCAGTAACCGGACTCATAACGCTAAAGAGAGAATAGCCGGAGAAGAGCTGTTAGCAATGCTTATTGAATATTTACGACCAAGAAGATTAATTGCCATTGGAAACGATGCTGAGAATGCTGCAAATAAATATGATGATCGTTGTAAGATATTTAAGGTGAGGCATCCTAGTTATGGCGGGCAGAATATATTCTTAAGTCAGATTCAATCTCTCTACGGCATTGACATAGCTCTTCCGCGTAACATGACATTATTTGATTAAGGCGAAACTGTTAATGCGCAACTGGCCGGAATTGATAGTTTTTATTCTGTTTCCTTCTTTTCAGCCCTGATCTCCTGCCTAATTTCTTCAAGGGTATCCGATAATTGCTCTCCCGTATTAACGAGCCAGGCGCCAATGCGGAAAGCGCCGTTCTTCTGACGGGTGGTAAGTAGCACGGCGGAGTCATTTCGACTTAGAACGAGATCAACAGCCTCATGATAGAAGCTCATCGCGGCGATCAAGTTGTCCAAATCATCATGGAACTTGAGGAGCCGGGTCGATATATCCGTATGGAATTTCAGGAGCTTAATAGATATATCCGTCTCATCGATCTCATCATTGTCTTGGGTTTTATCGCACATCGTTCATAGCTCCATATTGAGATAGAGGTCTTGGATTTCGCTGGGCTGAATGCACAGATATTCAAGGGTTTGCGCTTCACACGAATGACCATAGGCGCGCACCAATAATTTAAGATCGGCATTCTTCCAGACGCGCTGTTGATAGCCCCAGGTCTTGCGCAACGTGTGGCTGCCGTAATTTCCGGTCAGTCCTGCCTCCCGGCACCAGCTTTTGACCAGGTGATTGAGGGTGGGGACGCTGATTGCTTCTTTCGTCTTTCTGGATAAAAAAAGAGGCGCACCCGGTGTCTCCCCAGCCGGATGCGCCCCAAGGCACTGCGTCAATGCAGTGAAAGCTGATGTGTTCAAACTCGCGCGGCGATATTTACCCGTCTTACGCTGCTTGATCTCCAAACTATCGCCTACCTTTAGATCCGCTACGTCGCCGACCTTCAAGGACAAAAGCTCACTCGCGCGGTAGGCCGTATTAATGCCAAGGGTAAAGAGGCACAGGTTGCGCGGATGGCCGGAGAGCAAGCTCTTAATGCGCTCAATCATGGCGCGCTCGCGGATTGGCTCGACTTTGATTGACGCGCCCCTCCTCGGGTGATGGCGCCGCTGCATCCTGCGGCGCAGGGCCAAGATGTCCTGGGGGCTGGGCAAGCTCCGTCCTTACCGTTCATAGGGTTAATCTCTGTAATTGATTGATGAGTAAAGCGGTACCAATATCAACTTTTATCTAAAAGTTGAGATAATGTGTCCACAGCTTTTGGAGCGGGGCTTTTCGTGACAGGTAGAATGACCAGGACAGGGCGAAAGTGCCTCTTAAGGCCTCGTGGTTACTGGCGATATCAACTTTTAGATAAAAACTGAAGCCCCTGAAGCTCGAAATGTTTCTCTGCAAATATACGGCATCCAATTGGCAGCGATTGGTGGTGATCAAACGGCCAAACGTTTGTACATAGCGTGGTGAAGGAGGACAAGCAAGTGTCCTGATCCTGCGAGTGGTGAAACGGCGATACGGCTTTGGCGCGTCAAGGCTCAATACCGCTGACGGGCCACACCAACTCTTGCCCGAGAATGACGGCGTTCGCCACATTCGAAGCTTAGAGCGCCAAGAGGTATGCAACCGAAGAGCGACAGCCATCTCCTTTGCCAAGCTGCTTTGGCTCGCTGTTCGTATTTTAACCAAAGCAGTACAAAGCACTGCTTGCGGTCGAAACTTTGGCTCACATCTTGTGGACCGCGCAATCATTATTTCAATTTAAATTAGCGACCAAAAAAATCAATCTGATAGAACACCAAATATCAGCTCTTCTTTATTCTGCTTTTCAAAGGGTGGAATGTTTAACGATTCAAAATAATCCAACACTCGGTCGTAGTTGTATTTTTGTATTGGGAGCACAATTATCTTTCTACTGTCTTCCAACAATGCAACATGCTTTGAATTCGGACTTATACCCAAAAATGATAAAGTACCTCGCCGAAGTGCAGAATATTCGAATTTTGGCTCGTTTGTATCTGATAAAATATCGTAGATTCTGATGTCTCCGCCATTTAGCTGCAAAACGATCAGATCTGAATTTGGTGAAAATTTAGCCAGCGTTATGTCTGAGGTGCCTCCCTCACTGGAAAGATCTATTTTTTTTTGAGTGAACCAGATTTTGTAGCATAAATTGAAACCATTGAAGATTGATCTGAAATCAATAGATACTTTTCGTTATCACTGAACTTCATCGTATTAACATCGTGGCTTGGATTTAATTCACTTACTTCACCCTCTTGATTACTTAAGCCTACTGTATGTTTTGAGTTTCCGGTGAACCAAACTCTTTCCCCACTTTCATTTAAGTGTTCATCTTCTATTTCATAGTCAACTATAGGCTTTGCTCTATAATTAGCATTATTACTAATAAGTTGACCTCCATGCCCATAATTTTTTCTGTCCACGTATTTGTAACCAATGTATTCATCCCAATGTTTATGAATGTACTTTGAATATTCAGTGCTTAATCCATACATATACCTATCATAGGGTTCGTTAGCTCTGATTGTTCTTTTGGTACTTAACTCTATTTCAATAGGTTCAATATGCGCATTCTCTCCCCCAGAGCCAGAAACAAGAACTCTTTGATAATCATTGGAGTAAATAGCGTTTATTAAATTGGAAGACAAAAAGTATTTTCCATGCTCCATACCTGTATTAGTGTTCCATTCGATGATATGGCCTTTTTCGTATGCGACGAGAATTTTTGAACCATCACTATTTAATTGAAGACTTTTGACTTCTCCGTAATATGAACTTGGATATATTACAGTTTCGTATTTATCACTTTTCAGTTTTCTGATTTCAATTTTGTTGTTTGGCAAGGCAAACCCGACAATACTAAAATCTTCGCTGATTGCTATATGATTGTCAGTTACCTTTTCAAAATCTATGGTAGTTGATCCTTCAGGAAATGAGGTTTTTTTGAATATTGTTAAAAATCCAGCTTCTCCTCCCGTAGTCGTAACTACATTATTCTTAACAAGAATACTATCAAGCCTATTATAATCACCTTCATTTAAGGAAATAAGAAATTCTATATCCATATCTATCCATGGGACTTTTGATTGGAATGAAGATAGACCTGCTACTTTTACAAACGAAATACTTTCTAATATAGATCTGTCAATCTTAAAGTATCCATTCTGCTTCATTTCTTCACTTAAGTTTTTCCCTTTACCAGATTCAATATCAAAAGCGTAAAAAATCTCTCTATCGTTGTCTTTATACACAAACTGATTTATTTTTTTTTCAAAATAAACATATTTCTCCGTCTCTAACATTGAACCATCAAGCATTAACGAATGAAATTCCATTTTTTTTACCTCTGCTCTGGCCGAGCCTATTTTTTTTCCTCCATTTTTAAACTCAACATACCACTGATCGTTATATACTTGACAGGACTTTAGTTCACTTTCAGTAAAACCAAGCCTCCAACTGTCTATATTTTCTCCAGATAAAAGACTAACGCTTTTCAAATACCCATCTTTGATAAAACGTAAAAAGTTATTCTCATGATCGAGGTAATAGCAACCCGACAAAGTTCTAGTATGTGCAAGAGAATTATAACGACCGTCACTATTCCTCCCGAAAAGTTCAATTTGGGTATATCCTTCTATTTCTTGAAACCTCAATACCTGTTCACCATTTGATAACCAGACAATATTTGGAGATCTACCTTTGTTCTTTTGATAACTTAAGTTCTTCCACTCAGACACGAATGCGCCTGTTGAGAAATCATATATGGCAAACCCCCCAAGACTAGAGGAGATAGCTAGAATTTTTCCTTCAGGATTGAAGCTTAGTTTACTGACTGAGGGCATTTCCACATCAATAATTTTATCTATTTCTCCGCTCGTAATATCCCATATAGAAATAGCTCCGTCCTTATCAGCAATAGCAACTTTGTCAGCTTCTGAAGAAAGCTCTATAGCTGAAGTATTAATTTCATCAATGGGTATGCGCCTAACTTCAATGTATCGACCTATTAAATCTCTCAATACATCTAATGACTTTTTACGATAAAATTTAGAATCATAATTACTAATCGTACGAGAGTTAAGAATCTGCATTGCTACCAGCGCAGCTTTTCGGTTGTCTTTAGTTTTCGCTAGCTGTTGAGCAACAACGGCCTGCAAATTGAGTTCATTTCTGATTGAATTGTCAAGAAGGTATACAAGGATGGCACTAAAAATTAACAGAGATGCGAAAGCAAAGTGCTTTTGGTACTTTTTTCGCCGACTGTACTGCCTACTTTTGCGGACAAAATCTTTAAGATTAAGATTAAGTAACCCATTGTTAGTTTTATCCAATGACTC
>JAAUXX010010069.1_pt1 | contig 12615 bp, 11 predicted proteins | sample 7278111 | NCBI WGS metagenome assembly JAAUXX01 (sample SAMN14350116, study PRJNA611818) | marine sediment metagenome | isolation source: surface marine sediment (1.8m) | place: French Polynesia: Moorea | collected 2018-08
AGAATCGTTCTTGAAGCTGGCCGAATGCTTAAAGAAATTGAACTCGGAATCTATTCACGATGAAGCCTAAATTCAAAGGTTTTTCCTGACAGCCATTCATTGGCTGTTCCCTTCCTTACAAACAAAAGAATCCAGCGCCGAAAACACTGAATTCCAATTCCAAAGAAGTAATAAAAGTATCTATTTCAGAATACTTAGTAGCGAGACTATCCTAACACGAGAAACACCCCTCACTCATCTTTAAATTAGGAAGACCGACATATCGATCAAACTCCTCAATGTAAAGAAATGTATTCGATCGAAAGTGAAACGGCGAGCTAATGTCAATGAAAAGAGACTTAGAGTCATCCCAGAGAGACTTAATGTCATTGCGGCAACACTATCTATGAAATTAAAAGAATACTTTCCTGGAACGAGCCTGATTCTCCCCAAAGCAGGTTATACTGTAAAACGTAAATCTACCCTAAAAGGAAAAAAATCCAGTGTACCAGCACTGAATTAATTAAAATATTATGAAAAAGCTTTTTTCCGCGTCGGGAGGACTTTAACGTATGAGCCTCTCAGCCGACAAAACCATTCTAACACACAATAACTCCCTTGACGACCCAACTTCACATCGTCGCGAGAAAGGCAATTGGCAGCACTCTTCAATTCTCAATCCTTGCCCAGTCTGTGGCGACACTAAGGGCCACTGTCTCACTGGAGAAAGAGATAAACATACAGGATTCCAAGTAGCGCTTTGCAGTACCTACATCGACGAAGAAAGCGCTAAAGCATATAAGAAGAAAGAATACGTATACAAGAAGAAGTCGAAAGATAATAGATATGGAGTCTTCCATAGAGATGGGAGCTTTGCCCATTGGTGCGATCTCAGGAAGTTTAATGCTCAGACCATTATCAATCAACAGTGGTTCGACGCCCCTACTCCTAAAGATAATGCCATCCACGGGTTCAAATCACCTATGGGTAGCGGAAAAAGCACCTACCTAGCAGAACTGTCTCGTACCCTTCAAAGTCAGGGCTTCCCGCTCATAGCGCTGGGTAATAGAAACTCCCTAATGTGGCAAATGGCTTTGAGATGTGGACTCTATCATATTTATGACCACGATGGAGAAAAACTTGTAAAGCAAGGCGACGATAGCCTCTCACTGGCCTTATGCTTTGACTCGATTTTAAAAATTCCGATCGAATACTTCGAGGGAAAAGTAATCATACTGGACGAAGCCACCTCAGTAACTGCTCACTCGCTGTTCTCCAATACCATTGAACGAGGTAAAAGGGAAGCAGCTCTCCAACACTTTCAAAAGGCTCTTCAGGTCTGTAAGTTTGTCATCTGCCTGGATGGTGGTCTTACTGACTTGGAGATGAACTATCTCAGTGAGTTGGCGCCAGAGAAGGAGATCGTTACGATCGATAATCGATGGGGAATGGAACGCGCTCCTTTAACCTTCTACAACGGTTCGATCGATCCTCTGGATAACAAGCTAAGAAAGTCCGACTGTGACGATCTCAAAGGCTGGATGGTGGACTTTGCCAGAGAGAATCCCATCATCATCGGGTGCGACTCACAGACTGGATGCGAGTCGATCGAAAGGATGTTGAACGATGCTGGTATCACTGGAGGCTGGCGCATCGATTCCAAGACGACTCCTAACGACGAAACTAAAAGGCTGCTCGCCGACCTCGACAAGGCGATCGAAGAACAACAACCTGCATATATCCTTTACACCTCCAGCGCCGAGTCGGGTATTGATATTTCGATTAAGAATTACTTCTCCCATCATTTCTTACTTTTCTGGGGAATATTGGGTGTTAATAGTTCACTACAAATGGTCGCAAGGGTGAGGGATACTGCCTGTCAAAAAATAGTATGGTGTCCAGAAGTCGTCCCCTTTAGTGGCGATAAGGATTGCTACAACTGGCGCGAAGATGTAACTGCCCAGGTTCGCAAGCAAGTTCAAATGAACAATGCAGATGCCATTCTAGCAGGACAAACCTTTAGAGGACTCTATCTCGAAGAGCTCGATCGCGTCTTCGCTCAGTCTGACAATGCCCATACCCGTCATGCCGATATCCTTTTGGCTGTCCGAACCTACGAGCGCTTAAACTTCCGCAAATGCCTCAGATACGCACTGGAAAAAGCTGGTTATGAGATTAACGAGGCTTACGGCCGTAGAAATAAACCTATGAAGGAGGTTTACAAGAAGGCTAACAAAGAAGTGAAGCTCGATCGGGCTACCGATGTGTTTAACGCTCAGGTTGACGATGCCACTCTAATTAAGAAAACCTTCGATGCGAGTTATGAAGAACGTTGTAAGCAGGAGAAAGCTCGAATTATGAGCCTCCTGCCTGGCATCGAAGAAACTAAGCTTTGGAATGTCGATCTGATACACTACCTCTTGTTTGATAACCCCAACGCTATCAAGCAGGTGCAGAACTATTACTTGCTAACCCATCCTGAAGTTGGGAAGAAGCTAGATCTTAAGAAGTACAATCATGCGATCGCCATGAATAGAGCTTATGACCAGGCAGCCGTTTGGAATTTGAAAACCTTCTACCAAAGAATTAAGTTGTTCCGAGAAATGGGCTTGGTGGATCTTATTCATAAGAGAAATGAGTATTATCATCAGGATTCTCCTGCGATCGTTGAGTTCCATAATAAAGGCGTCGAGCATCAAGACGTTCTAGAGCTCTACCCTGACAAGAAACGTACCAGGTATGTTGGCAAGGTTCTGAGGCTCTTTGGCTTCGACTGGCACCCCAATAAAAACAAGCGTCGAATTAATGGCGAACAGGTTTGGCACTACCACGTCGACACCACAAACTTTGTCGAGGGAGAGATTTTTCAGACCATGCTCGAATGTATCGATCGACGCTGGAAAAACATGGACAAAACTACAATTGAAACACTTGTGAAAGAGGTAGTCCCAGCCCCCAACTCTACACCCGAAACACAAGTTGCGACAGAATTCGTCCAAACGCATGCAGAGCAAGGTTTAGAGGGTGAGGCAAATGTCCCTATTATTATTAATACAAATACAGCATCATCTGCCTCACCCGAAATATCCTCGGTTGAAGATGATATTTTTAGTGGTAATTCAATCTCGATCGATCGCGATAATTTGAATAAGCCATCCACAATCCCCCATGAGATTAATCCCAAGCCAGGAGAACCTACTCAACCAGATAATATTGGTTGTACTGAGTTAAACTCTCAGGCGTCCATTAGGTCTAATGAGTCTAATCCCAATAGCGCGATCGGTTCGATCGATCGTACTCAACCAGTAAATCTTGGTTGTAATGGATTTAATGGTGAAACCGAAATTCTAATGCCGTCCGCCCCCCTCGATAAGTTACCTACTCAACCAGAAAGTGATAATAGGGACAGGTGGATGGATAAGATCGATCTAATTAAAGCCTTAGATCCCATTGATACTAATTACATCCGACTAATTAGTAACGCTCTACTAGACCTACCTTCTTACGAGGATCTAGAGGTATTTGTTAGAGGCGCAGTTTTAGGGCGTGATGAATTAAACGCTGCTGCGAAAGTACTACCTAAAGAGAGGCGAGATTTGATTCGGGGTTGGGTACGCCAACTAGTAAGGCTCGATCGACCTTTGTTTCCAGCCGACTCCAAGATTGGATCGATCGCGCAGCTCATCCAAAGCTTGGAGACGATCGAACAGGTTGGTTTGCTCAGAAGATTCTCTACAGAGGTGCTAAACCAGGCCCTGGCTGAATTGAGTCACAATGCACGAATGCGCTACCAGATTCTTAGAGATGGTTTTGATAGATGGCAGCGCGGGGAGGTTCAGCTTAGTTTCGATCTTTGACGCTGTGAGGCAATCAATCTATCTCCCAGTCAACACGTAGAGCAGGTGTTCAAGCAAATACTTGGGGGGGTACGGAAGTTGTAACCGGCTTAGGTACGCTTCGCAATCGCATCGGCGATGCCAATGCATGGCAAAGGTAAGCGTCCTGTGCGTCCCCTTCCTCGACATACTGAGCTTGCAGTAAATCTTGCCGGATCGGTAGCTTTATTCGTAGTTGCGACATATGAAAGCAAGAAACAAAGTCTAACTCCGGTGGAATTTGTTTCTTGCTTTCCGAAGCCGCTAATTCAATTAGATAAGTTTCTCGTGAACTTCTTTAGAAGTGCAACCCCACAGATGCTTTAGTGCTCACAGGAAAGTTCATTGATTTTGCTATGAAGCACATCTCGTGGGTCTTCTGGTGCAATTTCTCAGCTATCTCAAGCTTATCTTTCTCAAGAATTGCTATCTCTGGCTGTAGAATAACCTCTGAAAACTTACCGCTCCCATCAGACTCTTCAATCATAGTCCCAACAGGTCTATCTAAGTACTTAATTACCGTTATCTCTTTTTCGGAACAAAGGTGCAGATACCAAAGCATATGACAGGAAGAGAGTGACGCTAGAAGCATATCTTCTGGGTTATGCTTATGAGGATCTCCCCTAAAGGCAGGATCTGATGTACCTTCTATAGTTGGCTTCCCTTCAATGTTGATTTGATAGTTTCTTTCGTATGAAGTGTAGGACTTTGTTCCTTTGCCAGTGTTACCAGTCCATTGCATTTCAAGGGTGTAGGTATGTTTTTTCATGATTTTTCCATTCTATATGAGGAGAATAGGCAGCGTTTTCTGCCTATTCTATTAACCCCTCGCATTTTAACCGTGATACAAGTGTGTTCAAAGAGCGAATTGAATTGTGTGGTGTATCGCTACTGGTAGCAATCATTCCCCACCTTTGAGGAATCGCCACTAGAGCCTCACAAAGATCACCAAGCTCACTTCCAATCTCCCTAGCCCGTTTTTTTATATTGGGAAGACTGCCAACACTGGTGGGACGAATAACTAGCGTTACAACATGCCTATTTTTTCGATCCACCCTTTCTTGCAAAATTCGCATAAATTCTGCTCCGTGGAAGCGTAAATTGAGATCTTGAACCCCAAGTACCAGCGCATTTCCGAATTTACCGCCGAGTTTGCCAATTGCAAAGTCTACTCCTGCAACAACAAGCCCAAGGGCTGTGTCCTCTTGCGCTTTTACAGAAAATGCTTGCTGGAAATGTTCCATAATCTGATGCATTTGATCATACTGAGACTGAGAAATTCCGAACTCCTCGCATGTTGAAGCATCGAGGTATAGATTTCCTTCCCAACAAGTTCCATCCATTATCTGTAATGAAATACCCTCTGCGACTCCGTTAAGCCTTATATGCGCTGACGGAGATGAGGGCAAGACATGCCCTTCAATATTCGACTCAGAGTACTGTACATGAGCTTCAAGAATAAAATCCTCGTGAGCTATGCCATGCAAACTGAGAAACGTTCCAGTAAGCGAGCTTATATCATCAAGATCTAGGTGAGTAACTGTTCTTACTCCTGTTCCTGCATCTGTTGGTTTAAGGCAGCCTTTATCTATCCCGTACCTAGTTTTTAGCAAATTGGCTGCAATAAGGAGCTGTTCTTCAAGAGATGCTTGTCCTATATCATCCTTTGTAATGATATAACCAGGAATCTTGGGAATCTGAACGCCTAGATCGGAACGGAGCTTAGTGAGCTCTGTTTCTAAGAGAAGAGCGTTGTAAGGATCGCTCCCTTCTTCTTCAATTTGCAGGCTCTTTGCCTTAATAACTGTTGGGTGAAGTGGCGTTTTCTTATTCCAGTTATTTGCTACGTCCAAGCCATTACAATCAACATAGAGTTGTGGTACTCGCGCCTGATTTGCCAACCAGAGCAAAAATATCTGAATTTCATGCTCCAGAGCGTACAACTTAACTGGTGTGTTTGGATTTTCCTTGAGGTAATCAATTAGCCAAGTAAGGATACTAGAGGCTCCTCCTTCTTGATAGTTTAAAGCCATCTCAATAAGGGCATGAGAGAGATAGTAGTATTCTCGGTGTCCAATATTGAGTGGAGTTACCTCATGCTCATCACATGCTACTTCCCAATCTTTAAGCCGCCCTATTGAAATATCTCCTTTTTCAACAAGGAAAATCGATCGCGCTTCAATGTAGGCCGCCACATCATCAACCCTATTACCTTTTTGGGTATCAATCGCATCTTTCTCAAAGAACTTTAGAGTATTTGATGCAGAATGAGCGACTAAGGTGGTATTTGATAATTGCGCTGCTGAGATACAACTTGTTGGGATAAGGTGTTTTCTTGAAAGAGACTCTAAGTTTTCTATAGAAATTCCTAAGAGTTCTTGGCAGGCGCTTGCCAGATATTGGTCACTGAGAATAAGAGCTCCCACGCTTAAGTTTTTCCATGTAATAACGCTTCCATCATGTAGCGCTACTTGCATGCCGTCTGTGAGGTCTCCATGCACTTCATACTTGAACTTTTGCATTCTGTTAAAACCTTTCTCGGTCATAAAGACATTTCCAGTAAACCCGACTAAACTTCTGTTTACTGGAAATGTCTTGAGAAAGATGTCTTCATAATTCTATGAAAGACATCTTCAAGAGGTAACGTAACCTTATAGGCTACACCAAACTCTTAGGAACGGGCGCATTTTGAATGACATACCCGTTATTGTTAGGAGTTGGAGCAACATTAACCTCAACGTTACTGGTTTGGCTTGCGATGGCCTGTAACTCAGCGTCCGACAGTTCAAACGATACAGCTTTTGTGTTAGAAGCTTTAGCTTGAGACATAAGAGTGCACTACGTATTTGTACAAACGTAGTTACACGAAAACTATTTCTTATGCAATACCATATCCAGGAACTATTTTAAGTTCTGGAAAATGCTCAACCATTTCTTCTGCTAAGTTGTATTGCTCACAGACTAGACTCATTCGCACAGCCGAACTACTGACTTCATTAACCGAGTGAACAAGGCTCCCACGAAAATGAACCAGCGAGTTTGTCTTAGGGACTATCACTTGATTTGGCGTGTGCTTAAGCACCAGTTCTCCCCCTTTAATGTCTGGAGGAACCCTTACATATAAGACACTGACCAGATTAGGAACAATCTTTGTAGTCTGGTCATTTAACAGCCTACAATCAATATGATCATCCACCCTTGACCCAGCTTTAAGCACCAAGGAGTTGATGAAAAACGCGTTGCAGCCATCAAAGACAACCGTATCAATGTAGTTTGAGAGATACGGAAACAACTCCTTGATCATTGGGATGTTCTTCTTACGAAAGATCAATGAAAACCCCTTCGTATTAACAAACCCAGTCGTAAACGGAGCTCGACCCAAGAGCGCGGATCCAGTGACATGATCAAAGATCTTATCGAGGTAGTCCACGTTAAAGATCTCTTCTTTTCTTGCGTATAATCCAGTCATATCACCTACCCCCCTATCATTTTAGCAGCGGTAAGTTCTGACAGTGTTAGATCTCCCAGATAGTTTTGGAAATCTTTCATGCCCGAAAAAATAAGATCTTTCGAACCTGAATCTGCCGCTTCTTGGATAAAGTTTGCAGTATATCGTATGTGGTTAAGCTCATCACTGATAAGCCGATTACATAACGCTTCTGCTGCTCCAGCGTGCTCTTTGGGGCAATACGCCATCACACACGGTTTGAGCAAGAATTGAAGAAAAAGAGCCTGTATTTCAAAAAGATTGATTTGAACCAAGGTGCTGAGCACAGAATCATTATCCATACTCTCTTTTAATTCATCGGTATGCGTGAAATTGATCTGTGTAAGATCTGGTGAATAACCCTTTACAATAGCAAGGTTTGCTTCATCCATTGCTTGTGGAAAGAGCATACAGAGAAACCGGACAAAGACCTTAGAATGACTCGCCTCATCCATTGCATGCCTCTTGAGGCTTTCCGCAATCCTCTGATTTTCTACAGAATGTGCATACGCATAGATTTGCTTGGCGCTATACCCTTCCATGTAAGAATCCCTGGAAAGGAGATCGGCAAACCAATTTGCATCAACACTATGAGAGCGAAAGTTGTTCCCAAACCATTGCTCACCAAACGGGGGCGGGCTTGCCTCACAACTCTCTTTTAAGGCTTCAAAGTATAAATCCAGCGGCGGAAGGGTCGGATCTGATAGCTTGGCTATCACGATATCACTTACGATATTGGACATCCCCAGTGTTAACCTTTGTTAAATTTAGGAGCTGTTTTACCGTCTTTAAATATCTATAACAACTGTTGATTGTAACTATCTGTATTTAGTACAACCTATGTTAATTTTTCTCTAAGAGGGGTTACTTTAGCAGCGGAACGAAAACGGCCATAGGGGTACAACCACTATTTGCTTTGTTGTGGTTGAGTTAAATTCTGCTAACACTATCTCACTATACCGCTGTCGATCCTTCAAAATTTTGCCTTAACTAGGGGAAGAATTATAACAAATTCTAGCTGCTAGAACGACAGTTCAAATACTGCGAACTATTTCGTTCCGATCGCGCAGCGCCAGGCTTTGTCTGATCATAGCTCAACCCCGTCATTAGCGGTATTGCTATAAATCACATTTTTTGGTACTAAAAAGTGTATTGACTCAACATTTATTGGTATCAAAAAGTGTGAAGATGCTATGGATCGTCTCCTTGAAAAAGACTTAGTTAATTGGAAAGAGCAAACAAGGCGGAAACCCCTTCTTATCGATGGAGCTAGACAAGTAGGCAAAACATACTTACTCAAAACTCTTTTTGGGACTCGCCATTTTGAAAGAGTTCATTGTATTGACCTACGTAGAGAGCGAAATGCTCATACAATTTTTGAGGGGAACATAAGTGCAAAAAATATCTTTCAGAATACCGAACTGTACTTAAAAACAAAGATTAACCCACACACAGACCTCCTTTTCTTTGACGAAATTGGCGAACATCAACCAGCGATCGATGCGCTTAAGTATATTGCAGAAGAAGCACCTCACAGTTTTGTCTGCTCTTCTGGCTCCAATATCGGACTCCTTGACTCATTCCCAGTGGGCAAAGTACAGATAGCCAACCTTTATCCCTTAAACTTTGAGGAGTTCTTACGGGCTTCTAATAACTCATTACTCTTTGAGAGATTTCAAGACATAGATCGCTCTTCACTAGTCCACGAACAACTATGGGAGCACCTTTTAGACTATTATTTTGTGGGAGGAATGCCTGAAGCTGTATCAGCTTGGTGGACGGATGATACTTTAGAGTCTCGCATTACCCGTGTATCTGAAATACATAATCAACTCTTGCAAGGTTATGAAAATGATTTTGGAAAGTATAGCGGTTCGATCGATGCCTTTCAGATTGCCGAGGTTTTTAGAAATATTCCGATACAGCTAGCTTCTGTTCATAACGACTCCGCTAAACGGTATCGTTTTAAAGGCGTCATTCCCAAGAAGAACCGCTATTCGGATTTAGTAGGACCAATATCTTGGCTGGAGCGAGCACGGCTAATCCTTAAAAACTTTCCTGTAGAAACTCCAATCAGCCCTCTAAAATCAAGAATGAAGTCCAATATCTTTAAGCTTTTCTTGATGGATGTGGGACTACTCGGTCGCATGCTTGACATCTCTTACCTAGAACAACATCAACAGAAACTATCTTTTAAAGGGTACATCGCAGAAAATTTTGTTCAACAGGGATTTACTACTATAGGATATTCTCCGACATATTCTTGGCAAAAAGGGTCAGCCGAAATCGAGTTTCTCTTTAAGGATGCTCTTGGTAATATTATCCCAATAGAAGTTAAAAGTGGATCGCGTACAAAAGCTCAAAGTCTTCGTTCTTACTCTGAAAGGTATTCTCCTCCAACAATTGTTAAGCTAATTGGCTCTGCTGGAGGTGTCGATATATCTAAGCATATGACACTCCCCTTATACTACGCTAGTCGAATACCTCTACTTGTTCAGGGAGAATCATGATTGCCTATCCATAATCATCGATCGAAGCCTAGATCTATTCGTGAACTTTATTCGATCGATCGCGTTTCCAAAACGCTATAATCGCTAAAGACAAATCAACAAAGAACTTCTGGCGGAAACTTATCTTATCGCTCATATTTCTTTGTGCCTACATACCCACAACAAAGGAGCCAATATGAGGCTAGTTTTACCGTGCGAAAAATTCTCTATGCCTTCCAACTCCCGACAAAAGTACTACGAAAAAATGTTGATTTACATCGATCGAAAAAAGGGCTCAAAATAATTCTCACCAAAGTGGTGAGCTCACCATAGCTTGCTCATCCACCAAAAAGCTCGATCGATGTACAACCAAAAGAGACTTATTGCCGTTCGATCGATGTTCTTAAGAGACCAAAATAGTAAAAATTTCAGGCAAATATTTTTCAATGTACAACGAAAGGAGAGATAAAGACGTTTAAAAGAGAGATAATGCTGTCCGAAAGACGTTTTTAAGAGACGAAAAAAAGGGTATTTTGGGAAAAGAAAAAAAAGCAGTTCGATCGAACAAAATATCGATCGAACCACTTAAGTGTCATTGTCAATTATCGATCGAAACCTAGAAGAGTCTTAGTATCGATCGCAGAACAGAAACAATCCCATGTTGATTTTTTCGTCAATTATCATCTACTAGTTCAATGCTGACTCCATCTAGTCCAAAGTCATTGTAAATTCATCGATCGAAACAAAGAAGAGTCTTAGTATCGATCGAAGAATAGAACCAATCCCATGTTGATTTTTTCGTCAACCAAACCATATCGATCGAAGCTCAACGTAAATCACTCTGTCGTTAATTTAATTCAATAGAACCTCAATGTTGACTTTTTCGTCAGTCATCTACTAGTTCAAGTCTGATTCCATCGAAACCAAATTGAAAGTTACCCTGAACCCCGATCGAAGAAACGCGATCGATAAAACCTTTAATAGGATATTGACAACCCAGGACATAGAAACCGAGGCAGGCCATAACAAATAGAAATAGTTCAAAGCGATCGAACACCGAGGACTTCTTCTTAGTTTTAGTCTGAGGTTTAGTAATGGGGCGCTTATTAACCTTCTGCATCGAACAAACCTCCTAGAGTAATTTCACCCTCGTAGACCCACAGTTTTGTAGCGGGGTATCGACAATGCTTGAGTTGGTACATAGGTGTTCTCAATCCATAACTCCGCGCTTCAACCTCGTACTTATCAATATTCCTCCACACCATTTTTCCAGCAACAAACTTGTTTAGCTGCTCTTTGAGGTAAACTCGCTGACCAGCATGAAACCTATAGTTAATAGTCTTCGGCATAATCAAAACCTAAATCGTTGTCAAAGTTCATCGGTAATGCTCGGCAGAGCCTCGAAGTATTTCGCAGAGTGTTTTCGAGGGCCGGGCGCTCCGCTTCGCTTCGACCGATGTATGGTTCTGCGATCGAGGTCTGAGTACTTCGATCGATGTATGGTTCTGCGCCCAGCTTGCCTGGCAGGCTCTGCCTGATCGATACCTGAGTTCTTCGATCGAGGAAAATTCAGAGAGTTAGCTTTGGAATTGTCTGCGATCGCGTTTACTTCGATCGAACAAAGAATAATCCAGGAATAATTTCTAGGAGGTTCATAGAGAGCGCAGCGAAGGGCCGGGGAAGCTTCGATCGATGAAGGGGAAAAGACACGGGAACTAATCCCATATCTTTAATTTGTTTAACCTAATCGAAAAAATCCTCGGGCTGTAGTGGGGCTTTCAGCTTGGCGCGATCGATCCAAAAACTAACGCTTGGGTCTTCTGCTAGCTCAACCTCGACCTTAAAGAAACCATCACTATCAATAACGACAAATTTCTGAATTTGCCAGTGCTGGAAGTCGGAATTAGGACTATTAGCCTCGTTCCACTGTCGATCGAGCATCACCACAGTTCCCTTGGGTAGAGCGTTGGGAGCGGTATTTGTAGATGTCATATCTTCGATCCTTGAGTCGAGAGTCACAATATCTGATTGGGGGAATCTACTCAACAACTACTCTTGGAATTTTCTGAGGTTCGATCGGTGTTGGGTTCTTCGATCGGTATTTGGGGTTTCGATCGAGGTTTTGGTCGGTGCTTCGATCGGCGCTGAAAAAATAAGCGAAACTAATGTTGAAACACTGGCGAATCAAGTCACAGCACAGCCAAAAGCGGAAGAAATAGAAAAACAACCTCAAACCAAACCAGAGCAAGGTCTTGAGGGTGAGCCACCTATAACTAAAAGTATAATAAATACAGCCACAGGTGGCTCAAACAAAATCATCGGTTGAAGATAGTATTTATGATGGGAATAATGGTTCTATCGAGATCGATAATTTGAATAAGCCATCCACATCTCTCATAAGATTAGTCCCAAACCAGAAACGGCTCGATCGATAGGTTCTGTCTCAAGCCGAATATCTAAAGCCATCAAATCCCCCCTCGATTAGCTATCTACCCAACCAGAAGGTGATACGAGGGGAAGGTGGATGGAATCGATCGATCTTATAGAAGCCCTAAATCTCACCAATACTATTGACACTCCCACCACTAAATTTTTCGCAACCCTGAACGGGTCGCTCTAAATTCTAGTGGGGGATTCTTGGTTCGTCGAGTCTCCGTTAGACGGCAGGATTGCTCCAACCGCCCAAGAGGGAGTCTCTCCCCAAGCGTACCGCCAGTTACCTGCGGAGGGAAACCCGTCCGCAGTACTGGCGTAGATTCCTGTGTGACCCACAGTATTTAGTCCT
>JAAUXX010010876.1_pt1 | contig 12593 bp, 10 predicted proteins | sample 7278111 | NCBI WGS metagenome assembly JAAUXX01 (sample SAMN14350116, study PRJNA611818) | marine sediment metagenome | isolation source: surface marine sediment (1.8m) | place: French Polynesia: Moorea | collected 2018-08
AACCAGTTCCTGCGTGGAGAGACCCGTGTCAATGATCGCGGCCTTGAGGTCGGCAATGTCAGCGTCGTCGATCAGTGTGTGGTCGACCGGCGGTACGGGGTCCTGCCAGATCATGACTTCCTCGGGAATTTCCGAGCCGACGTAGCGGGCGCGCGGACCCATATCGCGGTGCGTGAGCTTGAACCAGGCCTTCGCGAAGGCAAGTTCGAACTCCTCGGGATTCTCGAGGAAGCGCTGCGAGATCTTGCGATACGCGGGGTCTTCCTTGAGCGACAGATCCGTCGTGAACATGATCGGTGCGTGACGCTTGCCCGGGACGTGGGCGTCCGGAACGATGTTGGACGCGGCGTCATTTGCCGGGATCCACTGGATCGGACCACCGGGGCTCCGCGTCTGAACCCAGTCGAACGCGAACAGGTTCGACAGGTACTGCATGCTCCACTGGACCGGCGTCGCCGTCCAGGCGCCTTCGAAACCGCTCGTCACGGTGTCTTCGGCGTTGCCTTTGCCGCAGCTGTTTGTCCAGCCAAGACCCTGCTGCTGGACGCCGGCCGCAGCGGGCTCGACGCTCAGGCAGTCTTCGGCCTTGTGTGCGCCGTGCGCCTTGCCGAAGGTGTGGCCACCGGCAATCAGTGCGACGGTTTCTTCGTCGTTCATCGCCATACGGCCGAACGTTTCACGAATGTCCTTCGCGGCTGCAATCGGATCCGGGTTGCCGTTGGGCCCTTCCGGGTTTACGTAGATGAGACCCATCTGCACGGCAGCCAGCGGCTTCTGGAGTTCGCGTTCGCCGCTGTAGCGTTCGTCGGCGAGAAACTCGTTCTCCGGCCCCCAGTAGACCAGGTCGGCTTCCCAGTCGTCCTCGCGGCCACCGGCAAAGCCGAGCGTCTGGAAACCCATCGACTCCATCGCAACGTTGCCGGTCAGAACCATGAGGTCTGCCCAGGACAGCGCGCGGCCGTATTTCTGTTTGACCGGCCACAGCAGACGACGGGCCTTGTCGAGGTTGGCGTTGTCGGGCCAGCTGTTGAGCGGCTCGAAGCGAAGCTGGCCGCCCGCGGCGCCGCCGCGACCATCGAGCGTGCGGTAGGTGCCGGCACTGTGCCAGGCCATGCGAATGAAGAACGGACCGTAGTGACCGTAGTCGGCCGGCCACCAGTCCTGCGAGTCGGTCATAACCGCCTCGATGTCGCTTTTGATCTCATCGAGATCGAGCTGGGCGAACTCGGCGGCGTAGTCGAAATCGGCGCCCATGGGATTGGACGCAGGGTCGTTGGCGCGCAGCGGGCTCAGGTCGAGCATGTCGGGCCACCAGAACTGATTCGTGCGTGTCTCTGCCGACGCCGGGCTGGAGACGGCCAGCGACGTCGTTGCTACCGCCAGAGCGGCGAGTAGAGCAAGTGGTTTTCTGTGCATTGGGAATTCCCCTTGAGTGGGTGGGAAGCCCCGGTATTAAATCGCATATAAGAGTTTAGATCGAGTCGAAAAATCGATCACGATGGTCTATGAAAGCGAATGCGCAGAAGAGCGAAAATCCCGACGCATTACAGACACTTATTTATTGCGCCGCAGCATAAAGCGGCGCCGGTTTGTTCCCTCCCCAATGCAATGGTGTCAGACCCCTTTTTGTTGCTTCGCAACAAAAAGGGGTCTGACACCGGTGAATGCAGAGGCTTGATCAGTGGTCGTGGTGGTGGTGCTTGTCGGCGTGGGAATGCCCGCCGCGCCGCTTCATCGTGTCCTCGAAATCCTCGGGGCCGTGCGGATGGTTGTGGGAATTGTTGACGCACCACTTGTAGAGAATCGGATCGCGTTTCGCGAGTCGCGCCGCCGAACGCTCCTCGTTCTCATCGGGCGTACTCCACGGGTTGTAGTGGAAGTGGTTGAAGAGCTTCGAATCGGTGCGGCCAATGGCGATACAGCCAAGCTCGCTCGCGAAGGCGCCGTGGTTGATGTACGGCGGGCGCCAGAAGTAGCCGCCCGTCGGCAGGTCCCCGAACTGCATCATCCACGAGGTACCCCAGAGGTGATAGCCCTCCTCGGCGCAGTCATGGTACGAGATGTTGTCCTGGTGGAAGTGCGGAGTCATGCAGTAGAGGAACGTCATAGCAAACGTCTGCGGATTGAAGTTCAGGAGCTTGATCATGCACCCGGACGCTACCGACGGACTGACAAGGTTGCCCGGCCGCCAGACGATGTCTGCGTAGGTATCGACGTCATGATAGAGCTCGGTGCGCGACAGGGGATGGTGCTCGTCGCTTTCGACGTGGCTCGGCTCACCCGTGTTGAACATCATCAGTAGCAGTGCGCCCTGCTCGGTCGAGATGGCTGGCATCGCGTAACCGGCAGGTACGAAAAAGTAGTGGCCGCGGCCACAAACCTTGTCGCCGACCGTGACGCTGCCCTCGACGACGATCATTTCGAGTTCCGAATAGCTGAAACCGGGAGGCTGGGAATAGCCGCCGGCAAGCTGCACGGTCATCGTGCAGGAGCCGATCTCGGTGTCGTGGCTCAGCATCTTGTACTGGAAGCCCGTGCCAAAGCCCGGCACCGTCTTGTTCTGGGAGTGAACGTCGCGGTCGCAAAAGGGTTCGATGTGTGGACGTGACATGATGGCGCTCCTAGTAGACGACTTTGTGTTCGCGGTCGGGCTTGGCGGGCAATTCCTCTTCGGGAATCTTGACCCGCATGTCGCCGTCCTGGTTGAAGCCGTATTTCTTGAGTCGCTCGAAGAACTCCTCGTACCACTGGTCGCGCGTCGGATCGAGGGCCTTCATTTCGGCGACGATCTTCTCGTAGCGCTCATCCTGTTCCTTGATTTCCTCTTCGAGCCACTTTTTCACCTCGTCGGTGAGTTCGTGTTCGATCTCATTGGTCAGAAAAGGCATCGGTTTCTCCGCTTGCGTTCGTACTAGAGCCCCAGGAAGCTGATTGCGCTCGCGCACAGCACGATGGACGCGCCGGCAACCGCGTGCGCATAGCGCCCCGGGGACGGTAATTTGAGTCGATCGATACCGAGCGTCGTGACAAGCACGCCGAGCATCATGGTCAGAAGGGTCACAACGCCGAAGACGACGGCAACCGCGGCAACGAGCCAGGCGCTCGACTGCGCAGCCGGATACATGAACAAGGGAATCAGCGCCTCGCACGGCCCCAGCACAAAGACGATGAACAGTGCCCAGGGCGTGATCGATGAGCGCGCGTTGTCGAGATGCGGATGCGCATGATCGCCGTGATGATCGTGCTCGTGCGCGTGCACGACGTCGCCGTGCGCATGCATGTGACTGTGGGAACGATCGCGAAGCGCCTTTCGCAGTCCCCAGACCAGGTAGACGAGACCGAATGCGAGCAGCGCATACCCTGCGAGGTTGCCACGAACGCCTTCGATCATCGTGAGTCTCGCGAGCTCGGCGCCAATCAGGATCCCGATCCCGCCAAGCAGTACCGAGCCCATAACATGGCCGAGGCCGCAAAGAAACGTAACGCAGAGCGTCTTCTTAAGCGCCCAGCCACGTGCCTTGCCCATCGCCGTGAACACGAGGTAATGGTCAGGTCCCATCACCGTGTGCAGGAACGCAATCGACGCTGCCGTTAGGATCAGAATGTCTGCTTCAGACATGCCCCGCCCGGTTTTTATTCTAATGTTATAACTTTAGTACTTTTAGGCCGCTTCCTCAACCTGATTTTTTCGCCCGCCCTGCCCGGCACGGGACCGAGCCCGCTCGACAATGCGCCGGGTCGTGCCCTTGAAGAGCACGTCATGGAACGGCAGGAGCGCGTACCAGTACAGGAGACCCCAGACGCCAGCCGGATGGAAGTGCGCCCTGACCTTGAGCCACCGACGCTCGCCGTTGTCGCGAATCGTGTACTCGAGCACGCCGGCGCCCGGCGCCTTCATCTCCATAAGGAGTGTCAGGCTCTTGTTTCGTTGCAGCGCGATGACCCGCCACGAGTCGACGACGTCGCCTACTCTGAGCTCCTCGGGATGCCGGCGCTTGCGGCGGAAACTCGGCCCGCCGATCAACCAGTCGCCGGCGCGTCGAATCCACCACAGGACGTTGCCAAAGAAAAAGTCGCCGTTTCGACCGAAGGTCAGCACCTCGCGGAACAGGCTGTCGCTGTCGACCGAGGTCTCGCGCTCATGGCCCTGCTGCATCGCGTAGAAACTGTAGTTCGGATTAAAGTCGCGGCAGGCAATCGATCCTTCTACCCAGCGTACCGGCACCGCGTGCTGGCGGTCGGCGTCGAGCGCGACAGTGGCAGCCTCGTCGAAACCGAGCAATCGCTGAGGGATGAGTCGTCCGAGCCTGCCGTCGTCGGCAATGACGTCCTGTGACAAACCTTCGATTAATGCTCTGGCCACGTTGGTCGGCACCGACGTGACGAGACGCAGCCAGTAAGACGACAGGCGTGGCGTCAAAACGGGCACGGGTATGATCAGCGGCCTCTTGCCGACAAGCTTGCCGTAGGCGCGCATGATCTCGGCGTAGTTCAGTACGTCCGGTCCGCCGACGTCGTAGATTTCGCCGCCCGCCTCTTCGATAGCGGCAACGTCTGCCAGGTAGCGCAACAGGTTCTCCAATGCGATCGGCGTCGATCTCGAGTACACCCAGCGCGGCGTCAACATCGCCGGCAGGTGGTTGACGAGATCGCGAATCACCTCCCACGCGGCGGAACCCGGGCCGATAATCATCCCTGCGCGGATCTCGGTCACGGGCACAGAACCGGCGCGAAGAATTTCACCGGTCTCCTGCCGGGACTTGAGGTGAGCGGATCGCGGGTTCTCGGGCACGAGACCACCGAGGTAGACGATCCGCCGAACGCCGTGCCGAGCTGCCGCGTCCGCGAAATTCCTCGCCGCCTCCACGTCGAGCGCCGGAAAGTCCTTGCCCGCCGCCATTGAATGCACGAGGTAGTGCGCCGTATCGACACCTTCGAGCGCCTTGTCCAAAGACGCAGGATCGAGCGCATCGGCACGCATGATCTCGGCACCATCCCAGGCGCGTGCCTCGAGCACCGCCGGATTTCTCGACGTTGCGCGAACGCGCCTGCCCCTGGCCAGCAGGTAAGGAACGAGATTGCTGCCAACGTAGCCGCTGGCGCCGAAAACGAGTTCGATGGGCATGGCAGGCCAGCTTAGCGAAACGCCCCGGCTGGTGCGACAGCGTCCGCTTCGAAACCCGGATCAATTACAATTCGCGGCAGCGCAGCTGTTGCGTCACGGGTGCTGTCTCGGCCAGCGAGGATGATTCGATGCGGCGATTCTTCAGGTTTGTCGGGTTTGTTCGATTTGGTCTCGGCGTCACGGTCGTTGCCATTGGCTTCCTGGTTCGCGAGCAACTTGGGGAGCCAGGGTCCGCTGGCCTCGTGCTCCTTGGGGCCGCTATTGGTGTTTCGGGCACAGCGTCCGTGCTAACGATGGTCGCCTTTTATCTCATCCTGCCGTTCGGTTACATCGGTGTGATCTGGCTGACGATGGACGTCTGGGACGGCTCTTACTATACCGACACACTCAACAAGTATTACGGGTTCCTGTATTTCTTCTGGGCCTCCGGATTGATCGCGTTACCGCTCGGCGTCTACTACCAGAACAAGTCCTGGTTCTTCATGGTCAACAACTTCGCCCTTGACGAAGAACCAACGGATACGGCGCACCCGGAACTGTTTGCGTTCGGCATCGTAGACCTGACGGGCAGCCCGTATTTTGCTGCCGCGACAATTACCGAGCAGGGACTGATTCTCGACAGGCGGAACTTCGCCCCCGTGGTCCTTCCCTGGCGATGGGTTACGTCCATCGAGCCCAACCCGGACGCGGACTCGAGGCAACCGTCTGCGATCGTTGCTATGAAGAACGACAACAACGAGTTCTTGACGCTCTGCGTTCCCTGGAACGAAGAACTCCTGAAGCTCAATTCCGCCCGGTTGAAGCATCAATGACGTCGGCGCCGGCATTGTACGAAGACAGCCTCAAAGCCCTCGCTCGACTGCTGAACAAGGTTTCTGCGTCGAATTGGGAGGCGCACATTCGATCGGACATCGAGGCCTGGGAAACCCGGCGCGATACGGCCCAGCATCGGAGCAAGTATGGCGGTCACTCTACATACAGCGACTGGGCAATACATGCTGCCAACGGACACCGTGTGGACGAGACCCAGCAGGTCTGGGCCAATGCTCTGCTCAGCAGATTGCAGCTCTTGCTGCGGCAGCTTGCCGAAAGACCGGAAGACCCGAGCGTGGAGCGGAAGCTGCTGGACGGTCTCACCCGCCACCGCTCGTTTCTGACGCAGCCCACCGACAGCCCGGCCAGTGGCACAGGCGAGGCAGAATCCGGTGCAAACTTGCGCGCAATTCACTGCCAGGCATGCGGCTATGTTCACGCCAGCGAGTCCGGCGCCGAGCGCGTCATTGCCGACGATGTGCTGGGAGTGTACCTCCGGCGAGCGTATGAGTCCGGGACGATGATCGAACTCGTCGATGCGTTGCTGGACGGTACGGATGACAATCTCGAGACGTATCGTACCCGGATCAGGCTGGCGGCCGGGCACGCCGGTATTGCTATCCGAAAGACCTTCGGGCGGCGCGATGCGTGTGCCGCCTGCGGCAGCGATGACGTGGCGATCGTGCACTGGTCCCTGCGAGACAGCGGCAACGATGACGAGCGACCCGCGTTCGAACCCGCGGAGTTCGAGAGGCACAAGCTCCCTGTAGAGAGCCCGCCGCCGAACAAGACCGGAAAGTCAGACAACACGGTGCCTGTTCGCTTGTGGGGGATCGTCATCGTGTTGCTTGCGTTCGCTGTTCTCGTCGCGGAACTACGCTACTTCGGCTTGCGAGGGACTCCCGAAGCAACGGGCAGCGTTCGCGGAAGCTGGGGAACGCTGGTGCTGATGGGGCTGCCGCTTGTGGTACTCGTCGGCGGAGTGCTGCAGACAATCAGCGGCGTATTCATTCGCGACTACTTCTCGGTGTTCCCCGGCCAGAGTACATGGACAAAGCTGATCAACTCATTTGCGGCCATCGCGTCGGCAATCCTGGCCCTCTCACTCGCGACTGCGGCGCAGCAATTTCTATAATGCGCGTACGGGATTGTCGAGCACGAGGTGGGGCTGAGTTCGTCAGCACTTTGAACCATTCAATTGGCGAAGTGTCACTTTCAAGCATGCTCCGACAAGTATTGTCTTTAATGATCCTCGGCATCGTCCCCTGCTGGGCGACCAACGCAGACGCGGATGCAGAGGCACGGTACATAGCCAATATGGGGGTCATGATCGAGCACGGCGAAACGCGCATATTGTTCGATCCGCTGTTCAAGAACCACTTCGATACCTATGACCCCGTCCCCGCCGATGTCGAGGCGGCATTGCTCGCAGGCGAGGAGCCCTGGGGCGGGATCGACGCAGTTTTCATCAGTCACTATCACGGCGACCACCTCGATCCGGAGACGATGCTGTCCCTGCTTCGCGCCCAGCCCGCGATCCGGCTCTTCGCACCCGAGCAGGCCGCCGTGGCACTTCGCGAACTGGTCGACGAACAGGACGACGAGGTCCTCGAGCGCATTGAAGGCCTCGCACTAATCCACGGCGAACCCGCGGTCGACATCGAACTCGATTCGCTGTTGATCGAAGCCATCAGGGTCCCGCACGCGGGCTGGCCGAATCGACACGCGCACATCGAGAACCTCGTGTTCCGAGTAACGCTCGATAACGACACCACCGTGATGCATCTGGGCGATGCGGACACGATCGACGCACACTACGCCGCTCAGGCCGGTCACTGGGAGGAGCGGCATACTCATTTTGCGATGCCGCCCTACTGGTTCTTTCTGTCGAGTGAAGGCCGCCAGATACTGGAAACGCGAATTCGCGCTGACCATGCGATCGGCATGCACGTGCCGACCGAAGTCCCTGACGACGCCTCGGCCAGGCCGCCGGAACTTCAGGACGCGGATCTTTTCACGCGTCCGGGCGAAACGAGAGCAATCAGCGTCGCCGAGTAGCCGGCGTCGCGCCGTGCGTTCCAGAGCGCATCACCAGCCGAACTTGATTTCCCGTTTGGGCCCGCGGCGCGGCGCATCGATACGTGCCGCAAACAACAGGCGGACGACCTGGAAAGCCTGATGCTCGAGGGGCTCCAAGAGCTCGAGCATCTGCTTGTCGCTGCCCCTCGGCGCGCCGGCCAACGCCCAGGTGACGGCATGCGGTAGATGCAGGTCGCCAAGAACGACGGCGTCGGGCCGGCCGAGCCTGAGGCCCAACAGCATTCCCGCCGTCCACGGCCCAACGCCCTTGAGCGAGGTCAGCAGCGTGTAGGCCTCGGCCGTGGGCAGGTTGGTAGCGCGTTCGAGGCGCGAGGCCGCAAATGCAGCTTCAACAATCGTCTGCGAGCGCTGTCGATTTATGCCGAGTAGCATGAGTTCGTCGACGCCGGCCGTCAGGGTTGCCGCGGGGCTTGGCGGCACGTGCAGTCCGAGGGGACCGGGCGCGTCTTCACCAAGCTCCTCGACGAGACGCCGCCACGCGAAGGCCGCCTCCTGCCAGGTGACCTGCTGCTGCAGTATGACGGGAATCAGCCCTTCGAAGACCTGCGGCGTCGTCGTGAGCCGCAAGCCGGGATGTCGCCTTGCGAGCTTGTCGACGACCGGGTGTGCGGGGAATCTCCAGGGCGGGTCGAGAAACCCGAGCATTTCCGGAAGCTGCCGAATGGCCTCTTGTGCGCCGGTCCCCCAGGCGCGCGCTTCGATGCGATCGTCGATTGCCTCGACATCGACCGTGGCGGGTCCGGATACGTAGCGCGATGCGCGGCGAAAGCCGTTTTCCAGACGCCGAAAGGACGGATCGTTGCCCCCTGTGCGGAGCAGGCGGACAGTTTCCGCCAGGTCGAAGGGATGGTCGATGGTCCACCCCGTGGAGATGTCGGGTGTCATTGCCGCATCCTACGGGTGCGGACGAGACCATTCAAAGACCCCTAGTCGACGCTCAGCACCATCGCGTACTTGAAACGGTTCGGCGCGTAGAGGCCGTCCAGTACGTCGACGACGTTGCCATCTGCGGTGCTCGACATGCGTCGGATCGACAACAGGGCCGCGCCCGGTTCGACGTCGAGCTCTCCCGCAATCGGTATTGAAGCGTTCTCCGCCGACAGAACCTGCTCCACGCGCGTCAGGTCGATACCGTTCTCGCGCAAGATGTCGAGGCGCGGTGTGCCTTCGAGCTTACGCTTCGTGAAACCCTTCGAAATACCCACCGTATGACTCACGTAATACGCGTACGGTTCGCCCTCTTCGTTGCTGCGCACGCGAATGACCCGGTGCACGGTCTCGTCATCGTCGAGTCCGAGCAGTTCGCGAATGTCTTCGGGCGGCACAACCTTGTCGATTGAAATGACGCGAACGATCGAGTGCTTGCCCATCTCGATCAGGTTCTCGAGCATGCCGACGAGCGGCGCGCGAACCGGTTGGGGCGTGTACTGATAGATGACGTGCGAGCCCTTGCCGCGGAACCGGGCGATCAACTGCTCCGCGGCCAGTTCATCCATCGCGCGCTTGGCAGTAATTCGCGATACATCGAACGTCGCCGCGAGCTGCTGCTCGGTCGGCATCTGCTCATCGTACGGAATCGTGCCGTCGAGAATCGCGGCTTTGAGCACCGAGTAGAGCTGGTGATAGAGCGGCACGCGAGACATCGTGCCGCTCTGCGCGAGCGTCCATTCGGACTTTAGTGTGGTCAGGAGATCCGACATCGTCGTTAGGCGTTCGGCGATTCCGGAGGCGGCAGGTGCGTCTCCTCGAGCGCGCGAGCCTTGATCTCGTCGATCGTGCCGCCGAAGCTGAACAGGCCGACGTCTCCCCGTGAGCCCGCCATGTCCTTCCGAAGTGCCTCGGTCGCGCCGGCGTCGACATTGCCGCTGCCGTCAATCACTACCCCGTAGCGTTTGGCGCCGTCAGCACTGACGAGGCCACGCTGAACGTCGGTCTGAACGAGCTCCGGATCGCGCTCGAGCGGATCGCCCCATCCGCCACCGCCCCAGGTGTTGAAGTACAGGACATCGCCCTCCTTCACCTTGACGCCGTCGCACTTGGCCGGGAGCCACTCTTCACCACCGTCGGCACGCACGAGCCGCTTCGTGGAGCGCATGCCGGGCTCACCGCCGCGAACGCCCCAAGGGTAGGTCAGCCAACGTTCATCGTGCACCGCGATCTCGCCGTCAACGAGGAACTCGTAAGCGACCGACAAACCGTTGCCGCCGCGATGCAGCCCCGCGCCGCCCGAGTCCGCGATCGGCTCGTACTTGACGATGCGTAAGGGGAAGTAGGCCTCGATGAACTCGTTGGGCACATTCGTGAATCCCGGCCACAGGGAATGGCCGTCCGGTCCATCGCCCACAGGCCGGCCCGGGATTCCGCCGAAGCCGATCTGGAAGAGCTGGAACCATTCGCCGTTCTTGTCGTAGCCCGAGTAAAAGAGGTGGGGGCTGTCCGAGAATCCGGCCGCGTTCATTGCGTCGGGGGCACCCTGACCCAACACGCCGCCCATCACGTCGAAGATGCGGCCGAGCGCGTGCGTCCGCCCCGACAACGCCGCCGGGAACTTCGGTTTGAGCAGGCTGCCGTCCGGGATCCGCACGTCCACGAGCTCATAGAATCCGTCGTTGAACAGGATGCCCGGGTCGAACAGGTTGATCGTGAACGAGCCGAAGAACATCTTGAACATGTCTTCGTTGAGATAGAAGTTGATCGAGCTTGCCGCCTGTGGATCGGTGCCGGCGAAATCAAAGATGGCGACGTCGCCCTCACGCCAGAGTTTGCACGCGATCTTGTAAGGCCCCTTGCCCACGCCGTCGTCGCAGACATAGTCCTCGAAGTACTGCGGCTGCTCGGGAACGATCATGTTGATAATTGCGCGCATCGCTTCGAGGTTCCGGTCGAGCATGATCTCCATCGTCGTGTAAAAGACGTCGTCGCCGAAGCGCTCGGCAATCTCGACGCAGCGCTTGCCGGCTGTTCGGCACGCCGCAACGAGCGCGTTGAGGTCAAAGCGGTTCCACTCCGACGTGCGGACGTTGTGCAGGATCAGCTCGAGCACGTCTTCCTGCAGCTCACCTTTCTTGTAGAGCTTGGTCGGTGGAATCCGGATGCCTTCCTGGTAGATCGTCTCGGCCTTGATCGGGATCGAGCCCGGCACCATGCCGCCGTTGTCCGACATGTGACCGAACATGGCAGACCACGCCATGTGCCGGCCGTCCTTGAAGATGGGCACGAGCACAATCCAGTCAGGTAAATGCGATACCGCCGCATTACACATGTACGGGTCGTTCGTCAGGATAATGTCGCCTTCCTCGATGTCCCCGTCGTAGGCTTCCATAAAGCCGTGAATGAACGAGCCGAATTGCCCGACGACCATCTTGCCGTCTTTGTTCGCGACCATCGGGAAGCAGTCGCCCTGTTCGCGAATTCCCGGGCTCATGGCTGTACGGAACAGTACGGCGTCCATTTCAACACGGACATTGCGAAGTGCGTTCTCGATGATGTCGACCGTGACCGGGTCGATGTCAACGTTGTTGAACGGCGTGGAGTTCGTTTCGATGATTTTTGCTGGCATTGAAAGACTCCTTGATTAAACCGGGTTGATGAGCAGGTTGCCGACCTTGTCGACAGTTGCTGCGTGGCCAGGCAGGACGAGCGTCGTCGAATCCATTTCCTGGATGATCGCGGGTCCGTTCACGACGGCGCCTACGCCAAGCTTGCCTCGATCAAGGATGGGGGCGTCGTGCCACTCCTGCTCGTAGTAGAACTTCGTGTCGTGAATGTTCGCGGCCGCGAGGTCCGTCTCACCTTCGTGGACTTCCTTGAGCTCGGCCGTCAGGCTGCTCTTCGCCTTGACGATCGCGCGAATCATAACGATTTCGTGGTCCTTGCCATGCGCGAAAGTGAAGAGCTGCTCGTGCTGGCGATCGAACTCATCGGTCAGGACCGCAAGCCCTTTCGATTTGAGCTCGTCAACGGTCACGTTGAGTGACAGCTGGAACGCCTGCCCTGCATAGCGAATGTCGGCCTGGTAGGTCACCTCCTGGTCTTCGACCGGGATGCCGTCGGCCTCGAAGGATTCACCGGCGCGGGCACGCAGCTCATCGAGTACCGAAATGAACTCGTCGGCCGTAATCGCGTCGACTCGCGTCACGTAGGTTTGCGACGCCTCGTCCTGAACCTGGGTCGTCGCGTCGCCGTAGGCGCACAATACGCCCGGTCCCGGCGGCACGATGACCGGCCACGCGCCCGACAGGATGCCGAGCGCATTGGCATGCAGTGGGCCTGCGCCACCAAAGCCAACCAGTGCGAAGTCGCGCGGGTCGTAGCCCTGTTCGACGGACACGAGACGCAGCGCGCCGAGCATCGACTCGTTGACGATCTTGATGATGCCTTCGGCGGCCTCCATGAGCTCGATGCCCATTGCATCCGCGACGGTCTGAACGGCTTTGACCGCGGCATCGCGATCGATCTGCATTGCACCACCGAGCTTCACGTCGGACGGCAGGTAGCCGAGCACGACGTTGGCATCACAAACGGTCGGCACCTCGCCGCCCTTCATGTAAGCAGC
>JAAUXX010016123.1_pt1 | contig 12572 bp, 11 predicted proteins | sample 7278111 | NCBI WGS metagenome assembly JAAUXX01 (sample SAMN14350116, study PRJNA611818) | marine sediment metagenome | isolation source: surface marine sediment (1.8m) | place: French Polynesia: Moorea | collected 2018-08
AGAAGGCTGCTGAAATGTATGATTTTGATACTATGCTGATAGCGATGAATCATCAGCGTAAAGAACAGAGATTTGAGGAACAAGCAGTTCCAGCAGCAGGAAGTAAGGGAATGTGGGTACTAGCGATGAACTTGATACTACCAAGAGAAACTATCAAAAATCATAATCCTATGGAGCTGATCGGTTATGCTCTGAGCCTGGACCATATTTCGGCAGCTGTGGTAGGGATAGATAGCTTGGCAGTCTTAAAAGATAACATCGACTTGATTCAGAATTTTAGACCTTTATCGCCCCCGAAAATGGAAGAAATCAGAGTTAAGCTGGCACCTTTCTACAGACATGAGAAATTAGTTTGGATGAAACCTTGGTATGAAGACGGAATGGATGTCTCATAGTTGTAGCTACCTGCTCCTCAAGCATTTTCCCTAAAAACGAGAACACACTACCTACTTATAGGGTTATTCCAATTCATCGTTTAATTTTAATAGCATACCGATAACTAAAAACTCATTACTCGTTACTCCCTCGCAGCAAAAGGTACTTTTGCAAGAAGTCTAATGATTTGCTAGCAAAGTAATTCTATCGATCTGGATATACAGCAGCGGCTTCAATTTCAATCAACCACTCCGGTAGAACCAAACTAGCCACACCAACAGTCGAGCGAGCTACTTTACGAGGATTATTTTTGTTATTAAAAAATTGACTGTAAGCTTCAAACCAACCTTGATAGTCATACTCATTATTTTTAAATTTGTCTGGGGTGATGTAAACTCGCAAATAAACTACATCCGACATACTCAAGCCAACTTCTTTTAATTGTTCCTCAATCCGCCTGAGAGCGCCGATCGCCTGAGTTTTAGTATCGCCGTAACGTTCTCGACTACCTTTAGGAGCATTGCGGTTTAAAATAGGTGGAACAGTACCGCTAGTCCAGAAATAGGACTTATTTGCCGGTACGGCTACTCCTGAAGCAATTGACGATCGTGGCGAACCGTAAAAACGTACTTGTTCTGGTGCAACTCCAAGTACATTTTGAGCCAAATAAATAACGATTGTCAGACTGAAAAATAGGGTGATTAGCGACCATCTTAACCACTTAAAATTTTGTCTGATATCTTTTTTCATCCTTTAGTCCTTCATTTATTTCTACGACTTATAATTAATTTGGCTCTATCTCAGCTATTTTGCACTCGCTGGTGTAAATCCTTGACTACTTTACGGGCTGATTCTAATGCTCCGGCTATCCAACCAGGATAGTAACTTAAATGATCGCCAGCTAGATAAATCGGGCCATCAGGTTGATTGAGTGTGGGGTAATATTGCTCTCGTATCTGGGTGGTATATGAAGCCCAGCCTCCCAAATTGTACTTAATTTTGTGCCACGCTACTGAAAAACTATTCTCAAACTCCTGTTGGTACTGAGGATGAATTTTACTGCCTTGAGACAGCGCTAAAGCTTGCCTTTCTTTTAAAGATAAATTTCCTGTCTCTAGAGCTGGTTGGTCGAAATTATAATAACCAACGAGAATTCCTTTTGAAGATAAATAATCGTAGGAAGGGTAAAAAATTTGGGTTATATTCTGATTAGTATAAGTAATACCGACCCAAATACGATCGTCCTCTTCCCAAAAACGGCGCTTAAACTGCAAGCCTATCTTACCAGTTGGTGTATATGGCACATTAACGATCGCTGTTTTGATTTGAGGAGAGAAATCAGCTGGAATACTTTTCAATACTGGCAAAGGAATAGTGCAAATGCAAAAGTCACCATTTAATACTCGTTTCCTCCCAAATCGATCTTGATAGATAATTGCTACTCCGTTTAATTTTTTGCGAATTTCTTTAACTTCGGCTAAATCTATAATCTTATTTTTCAAGCGATTCTCAAAAGCTTTGGCAATATGTTCCATACCACCTACAGGTTGGAACATATTCATCTGCCAATTTATGTAATGTTCTGCTCGAAAATAACTACCAAAACCAGATCGAATTAAAGCTTTTAGATCGAAGGGATCTTCTATTTCTCCCTTTTGGGATGATGCTCCTGGAAATATAGAATAACCGCGACTCTCAGAACCTTTATAAAACAAATCTGGAGATAAATCCCCTTCTACACGCAGAAATTCAATCATTTTTTCTTTGTCTTCTGCGGAAAGATCTCCATCTAAAGCATCCTGGTTAATTGCTTTGGCCAGTAATTCTGTTGTGTAGCCTCGCATATCGGCTTTGGCGGCTCGTATTCTTACCTTTTTGCCAGACAAGGAACCTATATCTTCGTTATAGTAATAAGCCGCATCGTTGCTATTCGTAAATATCTCAACGGGTATGCCTAAATCTTTGCAGTAATCGAGAGTAATATGATGTTGAGGAATGCGCGCGGGCCCAGGATTAAAATAGAGCTCTTTGTCAAAGGTAGCAACCTGTCTTTCTCCACCAATTTCTGTTTCAGTCGTACCCCTTCTTACCGTCCAGCAGCGACCGCCAGAACGCTCTCTGGCTTCTAAAATAGTACAGTTATAACCAACTTTTTCTAACTCATAAGCTGCTGCCATACCAGCAATACCCGCACCCAAAATAATAATTTTTTTTCCCCTAGAATTACCTCTAAGTTCAAATTTATCTTTTGAATGAGCTGGTTTTGCCAGCAAGTCCAAAGCTGTCATAGCTGTGTAAGCGCAACCAGCTGATGCCGTTACCAAAGCAACAAAATCTCTACGCTTCATTTTTTTGTTACTGGTTAAATTAAGCAGACTTTATCAGCACAATTGCTCCAACAATCCAGTTTTAAGCTTTAATTAACACAATATTTTAGTTAGCGAGACTTAAACAAAGAGCGATCGCAAACGCAGCCTAAACTCGCTTTATGATTTATGAAGTTGTATTTTATTTATATATGGGAGAGGAATCCTTAATGAAGTCAACAAGAATTGCTAAATTGTCCATTTGTTTTATATTTTTATAGTCGAGCTTCATTTTAAATTTATCTTCCATGTTCATAACTAATTCTAGTATTTCTGTGTCATTGTTTTTCATGAGGGATCTACAATTACTATTTAATTTTACGTCACAAGATTTAATTCCTAATTGTTTTGCAATTAGCTCCTGAATTCGATCGAAAATAATTATTTTAATGTTATTTTCTACAAGACTTTTTAGTTGATATTTTTGACTGGAATTTTTTGAATATTTTGTTAAGAGAATGTTTTTACTTTGTGAATTATCTATTTGCTCTTTGACAATTTTAACTTTCGATCGATTTCTACGATCGCATTCCAGTTTATCTTCTAAAACTATTTGTTTTCTTTCTGTTTTAACTAGCTGTTGTTTGATAATTACCAGACGTTTTTTTAAAACACTAATTCTTTTTCGCTTTTTCTCGATTGAATCTCGAATCTTAGAACTTATTTCCGTCGCCACTTCAATTTGTTCGCATTCTAATATATGTATTGTCGAGCGTATTGATATAAATAATTTCTTTAACTTCTTTAAATCTTTTTCGACCTTCTGGATTTGTGGTTTTATTTTATCTTTGATTTTATTGATTTTTTCTATTTTTTGACAAATAAGCTGACATTCAATTTCAGCTTTCTTATCTATTATTTCCTGTTGATTCACTCACTATATTTTATTGAAATTGAAAAAACAAGTTCATCTGTAATTATTCGGAGTTTCGATCTCTTTCTAGTCAAAAAAAGTGGGATTTGCTCATTGACATCAAAAATAAATATGCTAATTTTTTTTGCTTGACAACAACATAATACCAATTTCTTTTATGTTTGCTACAGACGATCGATGAAAGAGAGTGTGGGGAGAAAGATATGTAGCAATAATTTAGGAATTTGGTATAGTTTATCTTTACTTGTTTAGAACTAAGCAAATAAGGATAGGCTCAATGCCTATCCTTACTACTACTCATCTTGACAATTTAACTAATTTTCAAGCACTTCAAAAGAATTAATTTGTAGTACTGGGCCGATCGCGGCAATAGTCATAACGTCATCTCTAACTTGACCTTCAACTTTAACTTTGACCAGAGATCGACATAACTGTTCGGGAGGATCCATAAGTTCGTATATTTCTCCCTCTTCAGTTACCAAAGCCCAAGTATCTATGCCAATTTCGGATTGTTCGACTTTGCCAGTCACAGTTATACTCATGCGAGTTGTTTTTCTCCTTTACTTGCTAAATAGGCTAAGCCGAAGCAAAGTAGGGCATTAATGGCTAGGAAAGATTGTGCAGCTATTCCGCTACCTAATCCCCAAAGGGCTGGAGAAACTACTGCACTGACTCCCAGACAAGAAGCAAACCCTATAGAGGTACCAATAGCGAACCATTTGCCTTGTGGGTTAGCTAACAGTAATGCTACTAAACCGAAAGGAATCAAGACGCTTGCAAAAACGGGATTCAACTGGATACTACCTTGAATGGCGTTACCTAGTTCTGGAATTGAACTACCCATAACGCGGAAAGGCCATTGAGGAAGGTCAAAAATGTAGAAACCTTGCAAGAAGAATAATCCGGAACTGCCCATAATTATTCCACCGTTTAAAGCCCAAGTCCAAGGCAAGTAGTTACGTAAAAACCAAGCTAGAAGATAACCCACGATTACCATGATAATCTTGGGTATAAGAGCGATCGCGCCGCCATCAAACCAGAAGCCAGGATTGAGATAACCGTTATCTCTGAGCCAACGGAAGAAGTCGCGGAAGGTAATTTTTCCTTTCTCGGCTTGTTGGACAGCAGCCGAGGCATCTAGTTGACCTGCACCGTAATAATTGAGAGGATCTTTTTCGACCTTGAGGGAAGACTGTTTGAGAACGCTGTATACTTGTTCTGGGTTGGAAACTCCAGAAGCTTTAACTAAAGCAGCAACTCCAGCTACGTGAGGAGATGCCATACTAGTTCCTACTAAACCCACAAATATTGGTTCGCCAGTGCGGGGGCTAATTGTTTCTTGCAAAATTTTACCCCCTTCACGATCGCCCCCTGGTGCGGAAATATCTACTCCTGCACCGTAGTTAGAATAGGAGGCTTTGCTTCCTGTAGAATTGAGGGCAGAAACGCTGAGAACTTTGGGATAGCGGGCTGGATATGAGGAAGAATTTGCATTTGAGTTTCCTGCTGCTGCAATGATGGCAACGTTTTTAGAGAAAGCATAGTCAATGGCTTCTTTCATTAACTTACTTTCGCCACCACCACCTAAACTCATATTGATTACGTCAGCCCCGTTATCGGCAGCAAAGCGAATTGCTTCGGCGATATCTGCTACTGTTCCACCGCCACTTCTACTCAAAACTTTTAAAGGCATGATTTTGGCTTTGTAAGCCACTCCAGCTACGCCGTAGCCGTTGTTGGTAGACTGGGCTACAGTTCCAGCAACGTGAGTCCCGTGACCGTTATCGTCTGAGGCGTTTTCTTTGTTGTTAACAAAGTCGTAGCCTTTAACAAAGTTGGTTTGTTTTAAATCTGGAACTCTAGATACGCCGGTGTCAATTACCGCAACGGTTATACCGTCGCCTTTAGTTTCGTCCCAAGCTTTTTCTATGTTGATTTTTTGCAGATTCCACTGCTCGTTATATCGAGGGTCGTTAGCGGTTTCTAACGCTTCGTAAATATAGTTGGGCTCTATATATTCTGTATCTTGGCTGAGAGAAGATTTCCTCAGCGCTTTTAGTAACTCTTTGTCTCCTTTGAGAGTATAGATATTGTCTCCAACAGAAAAGATACTGTTGAGGTTGGCTGTGCGATCGTATTCTCGAGCGATCGCTTCAATCTGTTGACTAATCTCTGTGGTGGGGATATCCTCGCGAAAATCGAGTATAATCGAGTCAAATTCCCCTTGAGCTGCCAATCCTTTGAAGTTAGATAGGGCAAACCAAATCCCTACCACAAACAATAAACTAAATAGAAGAAATTTCTTCATAATCGCCTGTTCCCAGGTTTGTACGCGCTTTGACTACTACGATAACTCAATATGCTCGACCTTTTTCAAGTCGCGCCAAATAAGCTGCAAAACTTTTTCAAAAATTCTTAACTTCTATTCCTATATTAATTCGCTCCAAACATAGCCAATCCTAATCCAACTAAACTATATATTTATCTTTCTTTCAATTTAAATCGCTGGTTCAAACTATTCATTATCAGAGAAATAATCAAGCTGATAATCAAATAAGTCCCCATTACCACTAATAACATTTCCACAGAGCGCCCAGTTTGGTTAGAGATGGTAAAAGAAACGGCATAGACATCGTAATAGCCGATCGCGATCGCCAAACTTGAATTTTTTGCTAAGTTGAGATATTCGCTTGTTAGTGGAGGAATCATTAACCGCAATGCTTGGGGAAAAATAACCAAGCGCATGGTCAAACTTGGCGAAAGTCCTAATGCATTGGCTGCTTCTCGCTGTCCAATGTTTACCGATTGTATTCCCGCACGCACGACTTCAGCAATAAAAGCAGCAGTATACACGACTAATCCAATCAGCAGAGTAGCGTATTCTGTAGACAGGTTGGCTCCTCCTTCGATAAGATTTTCCTCTTGTAAAAATTGCGGCACTCTCCAATCCAAACCCCAGACAACGGCTAAAATATTGGCGATCGCTATCCCTACTAACAATATTTGCAGTATGTTGGCTCTGGGTAGTTGTCGTTCGATCGCTTCATTAATTCTGCCCCAAATAATAATTGCTAAAATAACGCTCAACGCTATAAAACCTAGGGACAACCAAGTTTGCGTCGTTCCGGCAGGCAAGGGAATATTCATCCCTTTATTGCTCAAATATATATTTCCCAGTATTACTATAGGGTTATCTATTCTAGGTAGTTGTAAAAAAACAGTATAGTACCAGAAAAATAGCTGCAGCAGTAGAGGGGTGTTACGTATAATTTCCACGTAAACAGTAGCTATCTGACGTACCAGCCAATTATCTGATAACTTGCCAATGCCTACAGTAATGCCGAGAATGGTTGCTAAGACTATGCCGATCGACATTATTCTCAGGGAATTGAGCAACCCTACCCAAACTGCTTTGATATAGGGATCGCTGCGACTGTATTCTATTATTCTGTCTCCTATATCAAAGGAAGCCGTACTCTTAAGAAAGTCAAAGCCAAAACTTAGACCCTTTTGTTGCAGGTTGCTGACTAAATTATTTCCCAGTAAGAATAGGACTCCAGCTACCAATAGAATTACTAAACCTTGGAGTCCTATGCGTCGAACGCGATCGTTTCGCCAAAAAGGAATTTTTTTCTCCATCTCCTCGTGCCTTATATTTTATCGGAATGGAGGAGAGTACATCAGTCCGCCTTTCGTCCAGAGTTCGTTAAGTCCTCGGTCTACATTAAATTCCTCTCCAATATTACTTTGGTAGATTTCGCCGTAATTCCCGACGTGCTTGATGATGCGGACAGCAAAATCATTAGGTAGCCCTGCATCAGAACCTAGGGTTCCCTCAGCACCTAAAAAGCGTTTGATAGTGGAATCAGAGGTGTTGTTAAAAGTATTGAGATTATTTTTAGTTATGCCAAATTCTTCTGCTTGAATTAGGGCATAAGTAATCCACCTGATAGCATCTGACCATTTAGGGTCGCCATTTATAACTGCTGGTGCTAGTGGTTCTTTAGACATGACTTCAGAAAGAATTTCGTGTTCGTCGGGATTGGCTAGTACCGAGCGACGAGCGATAAGTTGGGAGCGATCGCTCGTGATTCCTTCGCAACGACCTTGTGCGTAAGAAGCATATAGGGCATCCTCATCGTCAATAACCACAGGAGTATACTCGATCCCCAACTTACTCATTCGATCTGCTAGGTTGAGTTCTGTTGTGGTTCCTGCTTTGACGCAGATAGTTTTCTTTTGAAGGTCTTTTAAAGATTTAACCCCGCTATTAGCTGGAACCATCATGCCTTGACCGTCGTAGAAAATAATTGGTGCAAACTCCAATCTTACTGCCGTATCCCGACTCATTGTTTTTGTGGTATTGCGAGCCAGCAAGTCTACTGTTCCTGTTTGTACGGCTGTAAAACGTTGTTGGGAACTAAGATTGCGAAATTCTACTTTGTCAGGATCGTCAAATAAAGCCGCCGCAACTGCACGACAAAAATCCGCATCCATGCCAGAATAGGAGCCATCTTCTTTGACAAAACTGAATCCTGGCAATTTACCACTGACTCCGCAAATTAATTTACCCCGTTGTTTAACCTTATCTAGTAGGCTAGTATCTGTTTTTGCGTTTTCAGTTGTAGAGGGACTTTGTTGGGCTCCACAAGCACTAAAAAATGTAACTAGTGCAACTGCCAGCAGTCCAAAACCCAACTTGCTTTTTAGCCAAATTTTGCCAGACATATATTTTTGCTTAATGGGTATCTATCTTAACAATTAGCTTATGAGAACAGATTTTGTGCTCTAGCTTTCTTGCAGATAGGTAAGGGCGATCGCTCCTTCGATCTTAAATAACTTTTCTGAGCTATTGAGCAAAGGCGCGATCTCTTTAAATCAAATTACCTCAGCTATAATACTCCCACAAGGCAATTTATCCGAGTGCTTTAGCAATTACTGTCCGATGACGAGGACTGTTAGGGATAACTATAGGCTGCTCAAAACCTGCTTCGATTAACGATTGCTCTACATCCAGAGTTAAATACTCATTCAAGTAAGGTTCTGTACTCTTGAGCAAGGTAAAAAATATTGGTTTAATTTTTTTAAACGCCTCTGATTTAGGATTCATGTCCATAATAGTGAAATAACCGCCAGGACGCAGTAAGCGACGAGCCTCGGCAAATATTTCTTTACTTGGCAACTGAGGCAATTCGTGGAACATTAAACAAGCTGAAACTAAATCGAAGGAAGCATCTGGCAAACCAGTAGATTCAGCAGCAGCGTGTACCCAATTTATATCGGCATTGCGCTGTCTGGAATTATATTGTGCCACTGCTAAAAAGTATGGCGACAAATCTACTCCAGTCATTTTTGCTTGGGGATAAAGATTTTGTAGAGCAAAAGTACTCATCCCTACACTACAACCCAAATCTAAAATATTTTCTGGCTGGATGGGGATTTGCTCGGCGAGTACGTCGTGATAAGTTTGTCGTAATTTAGGATCTCCTTTGGCTCCAGCTTCCGGCCAAATTTTAGCGTGAACGGCATAAGCGGCAGATTCTACTTCCATTGCTGCTTGCCAGCTTAAATTTCCTCGATCGTAAGCGTGAAAGGAGGTTAAATAATATTCTGGATAGGTTAATTGCTTATTTTCTACTTTTTTTAGTTCGCTTTCCCAGTCTTGAGAGCGCAATGTTTGCACGTTTTGACGCCAAGGCACTCCAATTTTTTCTGCCCTTCTAATCATCATATTGCGGGCTTGTTGTTTGATCCAATTTGCCAGAGGTTTGATGGAGAGTAGGCGATCGATCGCGCGCGAGGCTAATCCTGGTGTTGTCGCTTTAGTTGTTATAGCGGTCATAAAAATTACCAAAACTGAGCGAGTAGAATTACAAGACAATTAGCAGGTGAAAGCCAAGAGTTTTTTCCCTTTAAAGCCAAATAATTGGCACGCTCTATGCTTTTGTCTTTTCAATTTATTAATATACTCTCCGAGTGTCTGCCTCGCGCTTGTTTTGTTTTTACTCGACCCACTTCTTAAGTTTTCGATCGTTTTACAGTCAAGCGATCGCCGAAAGCGCTGAGGATAATTAAGTAGCAAAAACCTATTGAGGGACTCGACCTAAAGCTGTAGAAATGACCTGAGAATTAGCATTGGGGAAGTGAGCGTTTTCGCTAATATATCGCTTCCAAGCCTTAGTCCCAGGACGTCCGGCAAACAATTGAAGCATATGTCTGCTAATAGCGTTTAATTTATCTCCTTTTGAGAGCCAACGATCGATATAGGGAAGCATTGCTTTCACAACTTGGTGACGGGTTGGAGGAGTAATTTCCTCGCCATAAAAGTCGCGATCGACAGTAGAGAATAAATAGGGATTGTCATATGCAGCGCGTCCGATCATCACAGCATCGACAAATTGAAGTTGCGATCGAACTTGTTCTAGTGTAGTAATGCCACCGTTAATTTCAATAAATAGGTGGGGAAACTCCTGTTTGAGACGATACACGTCTCCGTAACGCAGGGGAGGAACATTGCGATTTTCTTTAGGACTCAAACCAGCTAGCCAAGCTTTGCGCGCGTGGACGGTAAAGCGCCGACAACCCGCATTAGCAACAATACGGACAAAATGCTTCATATCCTCGTAGCGATCGCGATCGTCAATACCAATGCGATGTTTGACCGTCACGGGTATATTAACTGCTTTTTGCATCGCTTCTATTGCTGTTGACACTTTTTCGGGTTGTGCCATCAAACAAGCCCCGAAATTACCATTTTGAACTCTAGAGCTAGGACAACCTACATTGAGATTCACCTCATCGTATCCCCAATCTTCGGCAATTTTGGCGCACTCTGCCAAATCTCGAGGATTGTCTCCCCCTAATTGTATGGCGAGGGGTTTTTCTTGGGGAGAAAAGTCTAATAGTTTAGAGCGATCGCCGTGAATAATAGCAGCAGTAGCAATCATCTCTGTATAGAGAAGAGTACGACGAGTTATTTGACGCATAAAATAGCGAAAATGGCGGTCGGTACGCTCCATCATCGGGGCTATACTCAAGATGTTACCCGTTTCAGGCAAACTCTGTTTAGTTGTGGCAAAATTAAGCTCGAAAACATTCACAACAGAAACATCTGTTATTGAAAAGCAATTTAAGGGAATTCTATTTATGTAATCCCCAGTATACCTTTTTAAATTAGGTCTAGGCAGCTATTGCCGTTAACTTAATTTTTGCCATATTACCACAGCAAATTTAAATAACTATGCCCAAGCCTGCGATCGACAAGCTCCAACCTGCTAAAAACTCTGACGTAGTCGTCTATATGCCCTATTATCCTAGAAATAAACATAAGACGCTGCCCTATGCTATAACCCTTTATAAATCAGGATCTTTGGAGGGAGAGCGCCAAATTGAAGGCAAGGAAGGTATTCCCTTTGTTGCTTCTTGGTTTGTTTCGAGACTGCCTATGGAATTGACTCGTTGTCGATTACAATTTGACGGACAGGCAGATTTAAGCTACGAGGTTACTTTATCAAATTCTGAGTTCGTAGAATACTTAATTGAGGTTATGGTTATGTTTAAGCGCTCTCGTTCAATTGATTTTCCTCGATTGTTTTATCGCAAGCTGCTGCGCTTTGATTGAGCGATAAAGAGAAAGCCTGAAAAAAGCAACTAAGGAGTAAAGCTGTGGCAAATGCCAAATATTTGCTAATTGGGTCAATAGAAGCTTACAGTGGCAAGTCAGCTACTATCCTAGGAATTATCCCTTATTTACAAGCCAAGGGACTTGCCATAGCTTATGGCAAACCTTTAGGAATTTCTACGAGTAATAATTCCACTGAAATGGTGGAAGAAGACGTGCGATTTATTGCTTCAGCTCTCAATTTATCAAAAGATAGGGTTAATTTGCCCTTATTGTATCTCAACAGTCAAACGATTCTTCAACGTCTCTGCGGGCAAGATACCACTGATTATCCTCGGCTTTTGCAGCAAAATATCCAACAGGCAAATGCCGATTTAGTTATACTGGAAGGCCCTGCTACTATCTGGGAAGGAAGTCTATTCGCTCTGTCTGCGGGACAAATTGCTGGACTTGTTGACGCTCATATTTTATTAGTAGTCCGATATAATTCTTTAACGCTGATAGACAGTCTTTTAGCTGCCAAACAGTATTTAGGCGATCGCTGTTTGGGTGTAGTAATTAATGACATACCTTTTGAAGAATTAGAATCGGTTAAAAATACGATCGAGCCATATCTAGAAAGTCAGGGTATTGCTGTTATTGGTGCAATACCTAAAAATAATTTACTGCGCAGCGTGAGCGTGCGGGAAATAGCCAAGCAATTGGACGCCAAAGTTCTTTGTCGTCACGATCGCTTGGACTTGATGGTAGAAAGTCTCAGTATTGGTGCGATGAATGTGAACTCAGCTCTAGAGTATTTCCGTCAAAGAACAAATATGGCTGTAGTCACTGGAGGCGATCGAGCTGAATTGCAAATGGCTGCACTCGAAACTTCTACTCAATGCCTAATTCTTACAGGTAATGTACCACCTCAACCTTTTATTCTCAGTCGCGCTGAAGATTTAGAAGTGCCTGTATTATCTGTAGATTTTGATACCCTAACTACTGTAGAAATTGTAGATCGCGCCTTCGGTCAGGTGCGCATCCAAGAATTAATTAAAGTTAATTGCATTCAACAATTAATGGAAAAATACTTCGATTTCGAGCGATTATTACAAATATTAAGCTTGGAGTCGGCAGTAGCCCAGCGCTAGAGAAGTTGAAAGGTCAAAAGTTAAAAGTTATTTTAAAGCTCCGACTTCAATTAAAGCAAATTAAGGGGAATAGGGAATAGGGAATAGTGAATTGTTTAGAGGAGGGGTAACTGTTAAAAAACGAGGCTTCAAACCAAGGCATAAGGGAAAAGGTATTTTCTGTTCCCTGTTCCCTCTTCCCTTCGAGAGATCGGAAGAGCGTC
>JAAUXX010007133.1_pt1 | contig 12571 bp, 4 predicted proteins | sample 7278111 | NCBI WGS metagenome assembly JAAUXX01 (sample SAMN14350116, study PRJNA611818) | marine sediment metagenome | isolation source: surface marine sediment (1.8m) | place: French Polynesia: Moorea | collected 2018-08
ATAGGTAATGCGGGCAGCATTTCGGTACAGGAAGCAGACTCGGTCTCCCTCTCCGAGCGGAGCTCAATTTCCACGGAAATCGAGCCTACAGGAGTTGCTCAGCAACGGAGCGACATTGAGATTCAAACGCGATCGCTCTCGTTGACCAATGGCTCCCAAGTGACTGCCAGTACTGCTGGAGAGGGGGATGCTGGAAGCATTACTGTGCCGAATGCCGACTCGATTTCCCTTGACAACAACAGCTCGATCGCCACCGCAGTGAATACTGCGGAAGAGGAGTCAGATGCTGGCAGCATCAATTTGAACGCTAACCAAGTGACCATCCAGGGAAGCTCAGAGTTAGCTGCTTCTACCTCAGGGGGTACTGGGGGAACTATCGAGGTGACTGCAGATACCTTTGATGCTAGAGATGGCGGAAAACTACTAACTGCCACTTCCAGCACCTCCAGAAAATCCAAGGCTGGTAACATTATTCTGAATGTGAGTGACAATATTACCCTGGCAGGGGATAACACTGGACTGTTTGCCAACACAGAAACCGATTCTACTGGCGACGGTGGCAGTATTTCCATCGATCCCAGAACCATGATTATTAGAGATGGTGCGAGTATCACTGTAGATAGCCAGGGTAGCGGGATAGGCGGTGATATCGACATTTCCTCAGGCTCTTTAACCCTTGACAATGAGGCTGAAATCTCTTCAGACACCGCCAGCACTGATGGAGGAAATATTAGGCTTCAGATAAACGACGACCCATTACTATTACGCCGCCAAAGTTCCATCTCTACCAACGCAGGGACTGCTCAGGATATGGAGGGAAATGGCGGGAATATCATAATTAACGCCCCTTTCATCATCGCTTTTCCTGCAGAAAATAGTGATATCACTGCCAATGCTGGCATGGGGGATGGAGGTAGGATCGAAATCACTACTAACGCCATTTTGGGCATTGAATTCCGCGAGGAACTCACCGATCTAAGCGATTTCACCGTCAGTTCTACGTTTGGAGCACCTGGGGTATTTGTCTTAGTTGACTTGGGAATCGACCTGACTCGTGGATTGATTACCTTACCAGAAGAGACGGTTAACACCGAAATCAGCCAGGGATGCCAAACGGTTAGAGGGCGGGAAGCCGTTGAGTATTTTGACATCGGACGTGGTGGTGTGCGCCCTACTCCCTACGATCCCCTCAATGCTGATGAAGCGATAGAAGATTGGATTGACCTCGAACCCAAGTCAGAAAATGGTCCTGATTCGGGGACTAATCTCAATTCTCCCTCCCCTGCCAAGACTCAGCTAATTTTATCTTGTCCTGCTCAATAAATAAAAGTTTTCAGAGGTTTGATTTGTTACAACATTGGCTATACGGAAGTTTAGGAGTTTTGACTAGCATGAGCTTTAGTTCTTTTGATGCTCAGGCTATCGAGCTGGCTCAAGCTCCTAACCGCGAGGCACCCTCCGAGCTTCCTCAACCACAGGATGTAACCCCGCCTCGTACCCTGCCTTACCCCGATCCGCAAATAACTCCAGAGCCAAAGCCATCACTAGAAACCCCAGAACAGGTTTCCCCTTCACTTCCAGCAGAAATTCTTGAAAGATGTCCTAGCCAGATTACTGTTGAAGAATTCTATTTCAGAGGCAACACAATATTCAGTGACGAAGAATTAACCGAGGTCGTCAAAGAGGAGTTCAAGAATCAAAAAATCTTTTCATGCACTGAATTACTTCAGGTGGCTTGGGCAGTTACTAAGTTCTACGTAGACAAGGAATACAGAACTTCTGGCGCGATTGTTGTCCTTCCGCAAGCTCTAAAACCAGATGCCGAAGGAGAAGTCAAAATTAAGGTAAAAATCAAGGTAATTGAAGGCACGTTAGAGAAGATTGATGTGGCAGCAGGAAGGCTGAATAATTATGTGCGATCGCGCTTAGGGGTTGAGCGGGAGGAACCCTTGAATGTTAACGAGTTGCAGGAAGCACTGCAACTGCTGCAATTAGACCCCCTAATTGAATCTATTTCTGCTAGACTATCCCAGGGGTCAGCTCCTGGTAAGAGCATACTGGAGGTTCAGTATAGTGGGGCACCTACCTTCAATCCTCAACTGTTCCTAGATAACGGTCGCTCTCCCAGTGTTGGCAGTTTTGAACGGGGAGTAGTGCTCAGACAAGCCAATTTACTGGGGCTGGGGGATGGTATTAGCTTGGGCTACACCAATAGCGATGGGAGCGATCGCCTAGATATCAGCTACGAGTTGCCGTTCAATTCCAGCAATGGCACCCTTTCCTTTACCTACAGCCAGACTGATAGCGATGTCATTGAGCCTCCGTTTGACGATTTGGATATTGAATCGGAGTCGCGCTACTACGAACTTGCCCTGCGCCAGCCAGTAATCCGCAGCGTCAAGGAACAAACCTTTCAGGAATTATCTCTCGGTCTGACAGGATTTTGGCGGGAAAGTGAGTCCTCCTTATTAAATGAGCCCTTCTCCTTTTATGAAAGATTGGATGACGATGGTAAGACTCGCATCTTTGCCCTGGGGTTTCTGACTGACTGGACGCTGCAAAATTCCCGAGAAGTCATCGCCCTGCGTTCCGAATTCAGCCTGGGACTCGATGCCTTTAACTCGACTGTTAACGAACAAGTCCCTGGAGTGGAGGAAATTCCCGACAGCCGCTTTTTTGCTTGGCGAGGGCAAGCCCAATGGGCAAGGCTTTTAGCCGAGGATAGTTTGCTGTTGGTTCGTGTCAATGCCCAATTGGCCGAGGCACTGTTGGCTTCAGAGCAGTTTTCTGTGGGGGGCTTGGGCAGTGTCAGAGGTTATCGACAAGACCAGATCGTAACTGATAATGGGTTGTTCGCTTCGGCAGAAGTGCGACTGCCCATTCTCCGGATTGCTGACGGGGAAGGGTTGTTACAGCTCATTCCCTTTTTTGATTATGGCGTAGGCTGGAACAGCTCTGACATAACCAACCCAGACCCTAACAACTTAGCATCTGTGGGCATTGGTTTGCAGTGGCAACAGGGCAATAATTTCACCGCTCGCCTAGACTGGGGCATTCCTTTAATAGACGTTGATTCGAGGGACAGGACATGGCAAGAAAATGGCATACTTTTCACCGTGCAGTGGAATCCTTCTTTCTGAGGCTCATCCACTCGTGGGCAGGTTTCTTCAGAAGGAGTGGATACCGTTTACTGGTTTTGCTGGTGCTGGGTATATTCCTCTCGGTAGGGATATCACCTGTATTATCCCAAATTCCAGTTAACCAGTCTCAGAAAGTGGCTGAGGAATTAGTGAAAGAGGGAAGAAGTTATTATAAAAACGGACAGGTTTCCGAAGCAGTAAATTCTTTGCAACAAGCTGTAGAAATTTTTGCAGCCCAGAGGGACTGGAATAATCTAGCTATAACTTCGACTAACCTCAGTCGTATATTTCAGGAATTAGGACTGTACGCTCGCGCTTGTAGTACGCTAGTACAAGCTCTGGGACTTGACTCCGTAGCAGCTCGAGAACCAGACTCCGATTTTTGCCAGAATAAGGAGTTAACTCCAGAAGAGCTGAAGAAGGGGAGAAAACTATCCGATCGTATCCAGGTTCCTGTCTGGCGCAGCCTCGGCGATGTTCTGCGTGCAATCGGCAGGTTAGAGGAATCCAAGATAGTCTTACAGGAAGCTTTAAATTTGGCTGACGAATCCAATGCCCGAGCTGCTACACTGCTGAGTCTGGGTAACACTTACAGAGCTAGGGGAAACCTAGAACGCGATCGAGTAGCAGAGCCCAAGTATGAATATATGCCCTGGCGTTGTGAAGAGATAACTCGTCCAGATAAGGATGAGGCTGTAGAAGATCAGTATAAGAAGGCCGATCAAAAATATCAGAAAGCTGATGAAGAATATAAGCAGGTCATCGATAGTGATGAATCCATTCAAGAAAAGTTGCGGATTAAAGCTAGGCTCAATCGCCTGAGTTTGTTACTAGAACTAAAGAAGTGGCAAGAAGCCGACAATTTATCCGCTCGGATTAACATCGAAGATCTTCCCAAAAGTCAGTTGAGAGTTTATGCCCGAATCAACTATGCCAAAAGTCTAGCTTGCTTACAACAGAAATATCCTCAAGCAAAACATTCTTGGAAAGACATTACTCGCCAAATCCACACGGCAATTGAAGAGTCAGAAGATTTAGAAGCGCAACGAGATTTAGAAGATAAACATTCCTTATCTTATGCGCTCGGGAATTTGGGTGGGTTGTATGAATATTTGGGGCAGCTAGAGTCCAAGCCAGAAGTTCCGGAATTCAAGCAGTTTTGCCAGGAAGAGCAGGGGTTTAGCAAAAAGGCTCAATGTTTGACTCAGGAAGCTTTATATCGTGCCCAGACGATTAAAGCACCAGATATAGCCTATCAATGGCAGTGGCAGCAAGGGCGGTTGTTGGAAGCTGAGGGTAAAAGAGGAGAAGCGATCGAAGCTTACACTGCAGCTGCCGAAACCCTCAAGTCTGTTCGCAGTGATTTGGTGACTATCAATTCAGATATTAGATTTTCATTTCGAGATAATATAGAACCCGTGTATCGTGAGTTGGTTAATTTACTTCTTGAAGAAGAAGAACCCGTTCAGAAAAATCTAAACGCAGCTCGGGGATTTATTCAACAGCTAAAAGTGGCTGAATTAGAAAATTTTCTTCGTTGCAGTTTACAGGAGCGAAAATCGGTGCCAATCGATCGAATTATCGATCGAGAAGATTCTACTGAAGCGGTTATCTATCCGATTATTTTCGAGAACCATATAGAGATTATTTACAAGTTACCCCATCAAGAGACATTGAAGTATGAACGTATTAAGATAGCTCGAAGTAAAGTCGATCGAGTCTTAAAAAGTCTGCGAAACAATCTACCGGAACCCGATACGATGCAAGCTGTTAAAGGTGATGCTCATCAGATTTATAAGTGGTTAATTAGCCCTATTAAATCTGACCTAGACTCGAGTAAGGTCAAAACTTTAGTATTTGTGCTGGATACTCCTTTATTGAGTATTCCCATGGCAGTTCTCTATGATGGTGAACACTATCTAATTGAGAACTATGGGATAGCTGTAACAACGGCCTTGCAACTTCAAGCTCCTCAAACTTTAGAATCGAGAAATTTAAGGGCTATACTTGCTGGTCTGACTGAAGCTCGCCAAGGGTTCCCCTCTCTCAAAAACGTTAAAGCCCAGTTTACAACGATTAAGTCGGAAATTTACAGTGAGGTACTGCTTGACCGAGACTTTACTGTTAATTCTCTCCAAAATAAAGTAAAATCCCTCGATTTCCCTATATTACACGTCGCATCTCACGGTCAGTTTAGTTCTCAACCTCAGGAAACGTTTATTCTTGCCTGGAACGATCGATTCGATGCTAACGGTTTGAGTAATTTGCTCAGAAGTCGAGAACAGACCAGACCTGAACCTATCGATATACTCGTTCTCGTTGCCTGTGAAACAGCCAAGGGAGACAAGTGGGCTGCTTTAGGTCTCGCTGGTGTTGCCGTACAATCGGGAGCAAGAAGTACCTTGGCTACCCTGTGGAAGGTAAGAGCCGATGAGTCTCCTGGGGATTTGATGAGTCAGTTTTACCGAGAGTTAAAAGACTCTAATGTTACTAAAGCAGAAGCTCTCCAGCGCGCCCAACGGGAATTCTTGAAAGATTCCGATCGTAAACGTCCTTATTATTGGGCTGCTTACGTCTTGATAGAGAATTGGCTTTGATATTACTCCGCCAATGAGTGAGTTCTGCTTATTCCATCAGCGTCTTGCAATTATTGGCTAGGCGTATATATTTGTACGATAGGCTGTGGTTCAAGATCGGATAAGCCAGCTCGCTGCAACAAGTCCGTTGGTACGGTATCGAAATTAGTCAAAGCATCGTGCCAAATATCCTTGTCATCAAGCTCGGGGCTTGGCTCGATTCGGCTCACCCAACCCATAACAAAATCATCTGTTGACCCTTGCGGATCGCATTTGATTTTGAAGTACCATAAGTAATTATTTTTAGTTGCCAAAGCGGCTGCTTGAGTTGCAGGAAGAGTGAAGCTAACTACACCAGGCGTTCCTAATAATTCAAAAGAAGTTTTGTATTTTTGATTCTGCTCTTTATCCTGTAGTACGAACTCTGCATGAGCTCCAGTCTGATAGGGAACGTAAAACCAGAAGGTTGGATATGCAGACGTTGTTCCCCCTCGGACGTAGATTTTTCCTGTCGCCGTATCCTGCCATTTAGGGACTATAGCTGTCAGTGGAGGTAGATCCTCACCAGCTTGGCACGGACCAAAGCTCCCTGCTCCCTCCTGATCTCCAGAGGGAGCATCGTGAGGTAAGGGCGGTAACTTAGCAAAGCTTCCTGCTAAGTGTCCTCTTTTGTTAGAAGGATGAGAATTTGGGGTGGAGCGGTTGGTTTCTGTCCGTCCTAGTGAGGAATGTCCGATCGAACTTGCGAATACTAAAGTCAAGATAACAATTAGTGTTATCTTCTGGTGCAATGATTTTATACTAGTCATGACTATTTTCTAATCATTCTTTTTAGAAGATGTGTCTATCGCTTCGACTATGATGTTTAATCCAGGAATAATCTTCTGTAAACAAGCTATGACTATTTTTATTAATATTTGAGAGATATTATCGCCAAAATATGCCACGGGTAACACTGTAAACAGAAATACTAGAACTGCTGGGACTAGCGGTATCCATTTGAACGCTTCCATAAATATGAACAGAGAGAAAGTGAATTGCGCTCCTATAGCTAATGAAACAGCTAGGATTAGATACAGTCTTTTTCTATTTCTATTGTCAATCAAAAATCCTAAAATTGTTCCTAAAAACGCCCAACCAAATACCCATAATGTTTCGCAATGAATCGACCACCATCCAATTAATGGACGATCGTTCAGAACAGCACTGAGGATTTGACTCAACATCTGTGCGTGTAAAAAAACTCCTGGTATTTCCTCGCCATTAGGTGTGTTAAAGAAATCCGGGGCAAATTTTTTGCTTTTAGTGACCCCGAGCAGAATAATTGGCGAATCATCTAGTTTTTTTGCTTCATCATCACGAATACCATATTTCAAAACATTTTGGAGAGGAACAACTTCGGCAACATTTTTGAGAGAGCAATTGCCTTGATAGCAATTGTAGCGATAATTAAGCAGGATTTGATCGCCCCTGGCATCTAATCCTTGATATCCGCTACTGTGGGAAGTTAATTTTCTAAAAACAACCCCGTTAAACTGCAAATCTCCCTCTTTAGTGCGCGTGATTTTGATCCCTAGATCGTCAAGGTAGTGATAGGCGAGCAGGTAATTTAAAGAAAATGCCGTACTACAATCAGCCGTTGGGTGAGGACGCCTAGCTAGAAAATGACGGCGAACAACACCATCCTTATCGAGGAGGACATTACTAAAACCCCAGCTTTCTGATGGGATGTTGCTAGGAGGTGTAATATTTTTTACCTTTTCACTTGAAGGAACTTGGCAGACAACAAAGAATCTATAGTTATTCTTTAGGCGTTCGGCTAATTCATCTTGAAAACTTTTTTGGTGATAAATATCCGATCCTATTATTAATTTCTGGTTCTTATTCCTATTCAGTCGATCTAGTTTGGTCAAGAGCTCAGGAAAGGCTTCATCTGGAAGGGAAGAATTAAGGTCTTTTAGCTTAAATCTTTTTTTTAGATAATCGCTATCTTTATCGTCAATGGTTACTATCAGTATGCGTGAATCTGGTGGCTCGTCCTTGTCTGTTAGATATATCAAGCTTCTCTTTAGATACATCAACAGATCGAATGCTTTCAGTTCGTCTCTCTGTAACCATCCTTGGTGTCGTACTATCATTACCAAGAATGTGGTACTCAACGGTAATAAAATGAGAACAATTAAGTACTTGAGCCAAGTGGGGCAAGAGTTTCCTTGCTGCTGACGATTTGAAAATCGATCGTTCATAGTAAATAGGTGCTTTTAAAGTTAATGCCTCTTTAGAATTTTATTTGGGCTAGTATTTTGCTATTCAGATTGAGCAGGACAAGATAAAATTAGCTGAGTCTTGGCAGGATAGGGAGAATTGATATTCGTCCCCGAATCAGAGCCATTTTCCGATTCAGATTCAAGGTCAATCCAATCTTCTATCGCTTCATCAGCATTGAGGGGATCGTAGGGAGTAGGGCGCACACCACCACGTCCGATGTCAAAATACTCAACGGCTTCCCGCCCTCTAACTGTTTGGCACCCCTGGCTAATTTCGGTGTTAACCGTCTCTTCTGGTAAGGTAATCAATGCGCCAAGGTTTTCTTCGAGCAAGCCCTCTGTGGCAAAAGTCCCGGATTCTCCCAACTCGGAACTGACGGTGAAATCGCTTAGAGAGGTGTCGATATCGCGGAACTCAATGCCAAAGATGCCTTGGGTGGTAATCTGAATACGACCCCCATTGCCTAAGTAAGCATTGGCGGTGATATCGCTATCTTCTGAAGGGAAAGCGATGATAAAGGGGGCGTTAATCGTGATATTCCCGCCATCTCCCCCAGCTAGCTCAGTCCCTGCGTCGGTAGAGATGGAACTTTGGCGGCGTAATAGTAATGGGTCGTCGTCTATCTCAAGCGTAATATTTCCCCCATTAGTGCTGTCGGTGTCTGAAGAGATTTCAGCCTCATTGTCAAGGGTTAAAGAGCCTGAGACAATCTCGATATTACCGCCTATGCCTATTTCAATATCACTTTTGCTGTCTGCCAAAATTTGTCCATTATCAAGGCTTAGAGATTCTGAGAGAATCTCGATATCACCGCCTTGTCCATTTCCCTCACTATTCACAGCAACACTTGCACCATCCCGAATGATTACAGTTCTGGGATCGATGAAAATACTGCCGCCATCGCCAGTAGAATCGGTTTCTGTGTTGGCAAACAGCCCGCTATCCACTCCAGCTAGAGTGATGCTGTCTTTAACCTTTAGGCTAATGTCACCTGCTTTTCCACTGCTGAAAGCCGTAGTGGTAATTCGTCCACGCCCTGTGATTTCCAGGGTATCGGCGGTAACGAAAACATCTCCTCCCCTAGCAAGACTTTGAGAAAGAGCACTCAATGCTCCTCCTTCAGATATGCTCAAGGTTCCAGTCTTAACATCTATTGTTCCCCCTGCACCAATGGCTTTAGGTGCCTCAATTAAGTCACCAGTTCCAGCAAATAATAAACTATCTTGGGTTTCACTTCCAGAGATGATGACTGAATCAGTGGCATGGACTCGAATGTCTCCTGATTCGCCTGCACCAAGCGTAGAGGTTAATAGTCTAGCCCCCCCCGCTACAGTAAGTGACCGAGCCTGAATGTCGATATCCCCACCCTCTCCTACGACCTCAAAGCCAACACTGGTAGAGGCTAAACTATTCTCTCCTGCAAATACAACCCGGTCGTCGGCACGAATAATGATGTTGCCAGCCTTAGCGTCTTCCCCTTCACCACCAGTAAAAGTAGTCAGATCGCCCCCATTGGTGACGAAGAATGACCCAGTTTCGATCGTGATATCACCACCTTTGCCTCGACCGATTAACCCTACTTCGGGGCTTCTAGCGACCTCGCTAGAAGCAAAGCTATCTCCATCAAAAGACACGGTATTTCCAGCAGCGATCGTAATATTTCCGCCATTACCCTGTCCAGCGGTTCCTGACTGCAAAAAAGAACCACCTTTGACTGAAACAGAATCCGCTGCATTTATTTCGATGTTTCCAGCATCGCCTGGCCCTAAGGTCTCAGTAGATATTCTCGCTCCGTCCTTGATTGTCAATTGTGGAGTATTAATAGTCACATTGCCAGCATTGCCAGCAGCCAACTCGGCGGTCCAGGCAAATAGCCCACTACGTTGTTGAAATTCAATGCCTCCAGCACGAGGCTCAAAAACAGCAGGTTTAAACCCAGAGATAATGACTGAATCCGTGGCCTGGACTCGAATGTCTCCAGCTTTGCCTGCTCCCGCGGTTAAACTTAGCAGTTCAGCTCCGCCCTTTACAGTAAGTAACCGAGTCTGAATATCAATATCGCCGCCCTTTGCAGTTTTCTGTTCACTGGCAGTCAAGGTACTGACTGTACCGTCATCAAGAAAGACGATATTTTGGGCCTTAATTTTCACATTGCCTGCCTTCCCAGCTCCGATAACAGTCCTCGCATTTAGTCCAGCACCGTCTTTTATGAAAAGTGAGTCGGTGTTTATGTTGATATTCCCCCCATCTCCCTCTGAGAATATTGCATCACTAAACACGCCACTATTCAAACCTTCCAAGTAGACAGTGTTGCCAGCGGTAATTGTTACGTCACCCGCATTTCCAGTTGCCGAAATATTACTGGTATTGATCCGACTGCCTTGCGTTAAAGAGACGGTGTCGCTAACGGTAATCATCACGTTGTTTCCTTCTCCAGCGGAGAAATTTTCAGTATCGATCGCAGAGCCATTGGCTAGAAAGAGCGACCTCGCCATGATATTAATATCACCAGTTCTCGTATCTTTTGCAGTGGTAGAGTCTTGGCTTAAGATGGTAGTATCAGAGAGTGTAATCATGCCGCCTGCGTCAAGATCGATCGCCCCCCCATTTCCCAACAAAGAAAAAGAGGATGAGTCTAGCTTTCCGTTAGAGATGTTAATGTTGCCATTAGCAAGCAGGTTGATATCGCCACCATTGCCGTTCGAGGAACTGGTATCAATGGTAGTATCAGCGAGTGTAATCATGCCACCTGCGTCAAGATCGATCGCCCCCCCATTTCCCAACAAAGAAAAAGAGGATGAGTCTAGGTCTCCGGTGGAGATATTGCCGCTAGCCTGAAGGGTAATTATTCCACCACTGCCAGAAAAAGAGGATGAGTTAATACCACCGATGACATTAATATCGCTGCGAGAGTCAATAATGACTGAGCCGCCATCACCCGAAAAGAAGAGATCATCTGTAAAAATTACGCCAACTTCAATCGCTCCACCTAGCAAAGATTCGTTGCGTTTGTCCTGATTGGTTAAGAAAACAAGACCATTTGGCGCATCAACAACGACATCGCCTAGGGTAATATCTGCCCTCATTCCCATCCCATCAGTATCTGGAAGAGCGGGAGAAAAGCCAGGAGGATTGACAGGGGTAATTCCGGGAATCCCAAACGCTGTAGTTCCAGCTCTAATATCCAAGGTTGGCTGAGCGTTACCATTAATAGAAACCACAGTTGTCTTATCAGACAGAGTAACATTTTCCTGAATCGAGTTATCTATTGTGTCTATGCCTGTAATTGTGATAGTTCCTGGAATATTTACACTCCCGCCAGCCAAAATGTGCAGGGATGCACCTTCGTAACTATCGAAACTAACATTGCCACTAGCGCGCACGATCGGGTCGTGGGGACTAAATAAATTTCCCAGACTCCCATCCAAACGTTCAATCCGAAAATTGCCCCCACTCCAGTAGTGGGCATCGCCCCCCACAGGATTAGCGGAGCGCAACACCAAATCTCCGCCAGAAAACAAGCCACTTTGAGGATGGTTCAAAGCCAAAATATCCACGGCGCGATCGCCCTGAACCAAGAGTTTTCCACCCGCAGCAGCAATGAAAGGATGGTCTACACTATCCCTCACCCGCACCGTATCCTGCGCCAGCAGCGTCAAATCTCCAACCGTCCCCAGCTGGCTTTCCACCAGAGTTAGATTGTGATTCGCTGACAGCCTTGCTCCTTGGGCAATCAACTGGTTTATTGCAATATCTCCTGGCGAAACGATGGTATCCGACTGGGTTAGCTCTACTTTTCCCTCCCCATTTACCGTCAACCCCGTTTGCTCGCCTCCATCAACTACCAACTCCGACCAAGATAAAGCTGAGGTTTCAGTTTGATTGCTACCTCCTGCTAGCGGTTGCATCTCCTGCCCTAATATTTGTCCCGCCTCTCCCAGCTGCATCGCAGCCATACTGCCTTCTGCTTCCACTCCTGCCACAGTAGACACGGCTACCTCACCCTCTGGTGCCGAGAGTTGACCCGTACTGGCAACTGTCCCCCCGACCAGAGTTAGGTTGGCTCCAGCTTCTAAATCTCCAGCATTAATAATCGCTCCTGGCTCATCCCCTTCAAATTCCAAGCCAATGGTAATGGGAACATCAATAGTTAATAGAGGAGCTGCTTGGGGAGCGGTAGCACTGAACTGATGGCCATCGGGGAAGAGTAAACTATTGGCCGTACTGGTGACCAACGATCCCCGCAGATCCAACCTGGCATTTGGTCCAAAGATAATCCCATTAGGATTGAGAAAAAATAGATTGGCATTCCCCAACACTCCCAGCGTCCCCAACAAGTGGGAAGGATTGCTGCCCGTGACCCGACTGAAAATATTCTCGATCGCGGCGGGATTGGCAAAATAGGCTCCTCTCCCTTCACCGATATTAAATTCTCGAAAACTGTGGAAGAGATTAGAGCCTCGACTGGCTCCACCTTCAATTCGGTCAGCTTGCCCATTGAGCGGGGTGACTACAGAACCCTCCGCCCCCAGCGTTTCGTCAGGAATAATTTGAGCTAGGACACTCCCACCAGAACCAGAGAGAGTC
>JAAUXX010021609.1_pt1 | contig 12534 bp, 8 predicted proteins | sample 7278111 | NCBI WGS metagenome assembly JAAUXX01 (sample SAMN14350116, study PRJNA611818) | marine sediment metagenome | isolation source: surface marine sediment (1.8m) | place: French Polynesia: Moorea | collected 2018-08
AGTCACTGGAAGCCCATATACATGAGCTGGCAGGTGAATTCTTCAATATTAATTCACCCAAGCAGCTTGGCGTGATTCTTTTTGAAAAGTTAGAGCTGCCCTATGGGCGCAAAACAAAAACCGGGTATTCTACTGATGTCAAGGTGCTGGAAAAACTGGCTCCACGCCACGAACTCCCTGCTGCTGTTTTGGAATATCGGACTCTAGCAAAGTTGCAATCCACTTATGTGGAAAAACTTGGTGCTTTAATTGATGAACAGACAGGCAGGGTATATACCTCTTTTAATCAAACAGTTGCAGCCACCGGCAGGCTCTCCAGCAGCAATCCGAATCTGCAGAATATTCCAATTCGCTCTGATGACGGTAACCGCATTCGTAAAGCGTTCGTCCCTGCAAAAGGTATGATTTTCCTCTCTGCAGACTATTCCCAGATTGATCTCCGGGTATTGGCTCATTATTCTCAGGATTCAGCCCTCATTGAAGCATTTCAACAGGGACATGATATCCACGACAGCACCGCCCGCCAGATTTTCTCAAATCCAATGTTTATCACACCGGAGATGCGACGGGTGGCCAAAAGTATAAATTTCGGTATAGTCTACGGTATGTCCAGTTTTGGTCTGTCTAATCAACTGGGTCTTGGAAGAAAGGAGGCACAAACTTTCATCGATAGGTACTTTGCTCACTACAGTGGAGTAAGAGAATTTATGGAGAATATCAAGGAAGAGGCACGAGATAAGGGCTACATAACCACGTTATGTAAACGTCGCAGAGCACTTCCGGACATAAATGCTAAAAACAAGAATCTCCGCGATTTTTCCGAACGTATCGCGCTTAATACACCTATTCAGGGAACGGCTGCAGATATCATTAAACTGGCCATGATAGAAGTGGAGAGAGTTATTGCAGAACAGAACCTGAAGGCTCAATTGCTCTTGCAGATCCATGATGAGCTGGTGTTTGAACTTCCGGAGTCTGAACTGGAGACCACTTCAAACCTGGTGCGGCAGGCCATGGAGAATGCTCTTACGCTGGATGTGCCTTTAGTGGTTAATCTGGAAGTGGGAAATAGTCTTGCTAAAGTGTAGAGAGAAAGTGGCCTGATTGTCAGGCCACTTTTTTGCATTTCTCTTGCTTTATCGCTCTTCCAAAGGTCTAAATTGCTTTACAGGATAACCTGTATAAAGCTGGCGTGGCCGTCCTATCCTGCGATTTTCATCACCCATCATTTCACGCCAGTGGGCGATCCATCCAGGCAGCCTGCCCAGGGCGAACATTACAGTGAACATATTTGTGGGGATTCCCATTGCCCGATAGATAATTCCACTGTAAAAGTCAACGTTGGGGTAAAGGTTGCGGCTCACGAAATAGTCATCACTGGCAACCCTTTCCTCCAGTTCCTTGGCTATATAGAGTAGAGGGTCATCAATATTCAATGCCGAGAGAATTTCATCACAAGCTTTCTTGATTATGGTAGCACGCGGGTCAAATGTTTTGTAGACCCGATGGCCAAACCCAGTAAGTCTGAAGTGGTCGTTGGAGTCCTTTGCCTTGTTTATATATTTCACAAAGTCCATGTCATCGGCATAAATATCCTCAAGCATTTCTACTACCGCCTGTGCTGCACCACCGTGCAATGGTCCCCATAACGCATTAATTCCTGCAGCAATTGAGGCATAAAGGTTAACGCCAGCGCTACCAACCAGGCGAACTGTAGAAGTAGAGCAGTTCTGTTCATGATCGGCATGGAGGATGAGCAGTTTATTTAAAGCTGAGACCACCTCCGGCAATATGGTGTAGGGTTTTGTCGGTTTATCAAACATCATATTAAGGAAATTTTCGCAGTAGTTCAGGTCGTAGCGCGGGTAAATAAGAGGATGTCCGAGAGATTTCTTATAGGAAAATGCTGCGATGGTCCTAACCTTAGCAAGTAACCTGGTAGTAACATTATCAAATGACTCGGTGGGGTCAGGATGAGCAGTCATTTCAGGGTAAAAATTGTGGAGAGAGTTGACCATGGTTGAGAGAATCGACATCGGGGAGGCATTTGGCGGGAAATGATCGAAAAAATGGATCATGTCCTCATGAATGAGAGCATATCTCGCCATCAACTCACGGAAAGCGTTAAGTTCTTCGAGGTTGGGCAGATCATCATGAAGAAGAAGGTAGGCTACTTCGACAAATGTACAGTTTTCAGCCAGATCTTCGATGGCATAGCCACGGTAGTTAAGAATTCCCTGCTTTCCGTCCAAATAGGTAATGGAGCTGGTACATGAACCGGTATTTACATAACCTTGATCAAGGGTGATGTGACCTGTGTCGCGTAACAGGGTATTTATGTTGATAGCATTCTCACCTGTGGTACTTTCCACTATTGGATACTCGTAGGTTTGGTCATCAATGATCAATTTTGCTATTTTCTTTGACATCTTAATTCCTCATACCTGGCAAAACATTGGTATCTGATCGTGTTTTGCAACATTTAAAATGTGTTGGTTGCTGACAAACTGAAGCAGATGATGCACCAACCATCAGATTGGACTACTATGCGGCTGTTTTTTCAGCAAGGAACGAAACAATTCGATCCAGAGGGAGTTTAGTTTGGTGAATGTAACGTATCACCGTGCCGAACAACAATAGAGACGAAGCGATTGCTCGTGAGTTCTATCTTATAACAGCCATACTACATGGTTATACAAGAATTTTCAATCCTAAGTTTGTTTTTCTGCATTTATATATATGAAATATCAAGAAAAATAGAGAAATCTGCTTGGCGAGTCATGGAATTTTCAGACGATTTGCAAGGGGTGCATATACTATAGCCTATGGGATGAAAAAAGTTCTGGTTACATCGGAGGTTATGGCTTTTACCAGATAAAAATAGTATCGTTAGTAAGACAAGAAGTGGTATTACAGAAACAGGTCAGTATGATGGATATTCATAAATTAAACAGTGACAAAGTGAGAAAAGAATATTGCGAAGAGATTCGGTTATTTATAGAATATGGAGTAACTGAGTCCGAGCGCCAGACTGCATTCGATACTCTTCGTACATATGAGGCAAACTCGATGGCACTGGTGGTGTTACGAGACTTTTATTCACGATTACCTGAGTTACGTGAAGAGGCTGTTTGTAAAATATCACGGATTGTCTCACGCAAGGGGATGTACCTGCTTGGAGTTGATACCTTAAAATATCAATATCTCTATTTTTTTAACGGCGAACAACCCATTTATATTGGTGAAAGAAGCCATGGCATTGCTGATAGTGAAGTGTTGCAATTTTTTGGCTATGCCAGCAATGAAGATTTTCTCAAGCGACTTGATGGAGAAGGAGAAGGAGAAAGCGCAGAAACGGATGCTGATGTTGGTTTTGATCAGGAGGTGTTTTGTCCGGCATGTGGAGTTGCCCAGGGAGAGCTACATGAATTGGGGTGTCCAGTTGAAATCTGCCCCTGGTGCGATGGCCAGTTGAATTATTGTAATTGCCGTTTTGAAAAACTGGGAGTGGATGAAATAGTTGATGAAGCAGAAATTGATCGTCTGGAAATTCTTTTAAATGAGAAAGGGCGCATACCTTTCTCGGCTCAGCATGCGCCGGCATATCCCAGTGCTGGTGATGATGATTGAGTATAAACTAGGTAAAAAGAAAAAGGGGGCCTGTTGGCCCCCTTAAATATTATTCAGGATTTCCGGATACTGTTTTCAGGTATTGATAGATTTCAGAATCGGAAGACAGTAGCAGCGAAGTATTGGAACCTACAAATCGCTTGTACCCTTCCAATGATCTTTGAAAGGAATAGAATTCAGGATCCTGTGAGTAAGCTTCGCCATATATTTTGGTTGCTTCCGCATCCGCTTCACCTTTGATACCAAGCGCTTCACGGTCTGCTTCAGATATAATCTCTTTGAGGTCTCTTTCCACTTTACCGAGAATTTCAGCTTTTTGTCCTTCACCAAAGGAGCGTTTTTCTGCAGCAATACGTTTTCTCTCAGAAATCATTCGGTCGTAAACCCTGAGACGTACAGATTCTATGTAATTAACACGTTTCAAAAGCACATCAATGAGCTCAATACCATATTGCGGGGTGACCCTTGAGGCGATTTTAAGAATTTGTTCTGAAATTTTATCTCTTCCCATCACAGGTTTTTCACCGATGATCTGGGTTGTTGGAGACATAGTTGCTTCAGACCAGTCGGAGCTGCGAATAATCTCAATGAGATTGTTCTTATTCACCATATCTCTGACGGTACCGTCGATGATATCATCCAGAAGCGATTGGGCTTGTGGCTCAGTTTTTACTGCTTTGAGAAATTGTAATGGATCAACTATTCTCCATCTGGCAGTTACATCGAGAAATACAAAGGTTTTGTCATTGGTTGGAACCTGATTGGGATCACCGTCCCAGATCTGGATTTTTTTCTCGAAATAAGTCACCTGGTGAAAAAATGGTCTTTTGAAATGAAAGCCCGCCTCAGTTTTAGAGGCAACTGGCGCACCAAATTGGGTTATAACAGCCTGCTTGCCTTCTTCCAGAATGAAAAAGCCATCATAGATAATCACGATGGCCGCCAGAACCAGGCCTACCAGTAAGAATTGTACAATTTGTTTCATTAGTCTAACCTCTTGTGATTATCTATTGTTGTGGTTTTGTTATACTATTCAGACCTTTGTCCCCAGTTAAATTCAGCAGCGGTATCGGGGTTTGCTGATTCTCGTCAAGAACGTAGACGTTTTGAACGGTAGGCAGTATTTCCTGCATGGTTTCTAAATACATCCGTTTTCTGGTTACATCAGGTGCTTCCTTGTACTCTTTAAGAATATCCAAGAAACGTTTTGATTCACCTTTGGCATTGTTTACGCGTTGAGCGGCATAACCATAGGCTTCTTCAATAATTTTCTTGGCATCACCACGCGCTTTTGGAATTACCCGATTGTATGTTTCTTCGGCTTCGTTAACCAGCCTCTTCATATCCTGGTCAGCTTCGTTTACTTCATTAAATGCTGGCTTGACCTTTTCAGGTGGATTGATGTCCTGAAACTGAACAGTACCTATGCCGACACCTGCTTTGAGGTTATTTAATTCTTTTTGTAACTCAGATTTGACTGACGCGGCAAGCAGGTCACGGTTACTCAAAACATAGTCAAAATCCATGTTTCCAACGATTCTTCTGGTAACGGACTCTGACAGATCTCGCACTGCCTGTCTAACGTCTTTTACCATGAACAGGAAATCTCGAGGTTCGTTGACTCGGTACTGGACAATCCATGCCACATCTATGACATTCTTGTCCGCGGTCAGCATAAGGGATTCCATATCATAGTCCCGGCGTGAGAAGTTTGATCGTTGGCCAGGAGAGAGCAATCGGAAACCAAATTCTTCTTTTCTGATGCTTTCCACATCAACTTTGAACAGATGGTCTATATACGGTATTTTCAGATGAAGACCAGGATCTGTTGTCTTATTGTATTTACCCAATCGCAGAATTACTCCAACTTCTCCTGGTGTGATCTTATAAATAGATGAAAGAATTCCTTGAATAAGGATAACAATGAGAATAATTGCCAGGATTTTCCCAATTCCAGAAAAGGGATTAAACGAGCCACGAGGCTTATCCTCACTATCCCCTCCGCTGGATGGCTTTTTCTGGTCAGAAAAATAATCCTGCAACTTTTTAATAATTTGGGCCACCATTTCCTCGGGTGTTTGGGGTTTCTTTTTACCCCATGGAGGCTGCTGGTCTTGATTGGACATGCTTTTCTCCTGGTTTTCTCCACCATGAAAATTTCATAAGTCGCATCTACCACCAGAGTTGATGCCTAAAAAGTCTCATGAAACAGTCATGATCATTATTTAATAATCGACTAGAAAGTTAAGTATTTATGTTTGGCTTTGCAAATTTAAAGATGAATAATATGCAGGCTAACATGAATTGTAAACGATAAAAAGAGAAGAATATCTGTGCCAGGCCAAGAATTGTTTTAGTGAACTATCACCATGGCATTATCCCAGCTCATATAAACTATAATTGCCGTAAGAAGAACAAGAGCTGTCTGCAGAGCAGAGGAATTACGCAGACGAATGAGAGAATCGGTTATCAACAACCTGCCTATTGCAAATCCACTCAGTAAACCAAAAAGATGCGCACCAAGATCTGTTCTTTCACCTGAACTGCCAGTCATGGCAAGTAGACCAAAACCAGCCATCAGCGGCAAAACGACCTGCAGTTTGGATAGCTTTCTTTTGCTATGAAAGCTGATCATAGCAAGCATACCAATTATGGCGAAAACTGCCGTGGAAAAGCCAACAAAAATATGGCCATCTCCACGAATCAGAACATTTATATAATTGCCGAGCACGGCTGCAACCAGAGTTGCAAATAATCCAATTCCAGGACCAGTACTGCGACAGAAAAAATGCAAAATGAAACCACCCATCAAACAGTTGCCTAAAAGGTGGATTACATCTGCATGTAAGGTCAATGGGGTGATTAGCCGGTAGTATTCTCCTTTGGTAAGAATGGCTGTGGAATCTCCTGCTCCATAGATAAACCAGTCAGATTGGGAGCTCCAAGGCCCGGTAATATAATAAAACAATATCAGTCCAGCAATTACCAACAGCGTTGGTGGCTGCATTGTACTGGTTGAAGTATCAGTACTTTCTTGGGGTGGAGGCCAATTCTGATTTTCCTGTTGATAGGAGCGAAGATGATAGATTGCTAGTGCGGCATTTTCAGTTGGTACGTTGATGTGATAGTTGTTGTTATCAAAGTCGACTGAGTGAGCGATGTTCACGGCTGACAGAACCAGCGAACAGGCTGAAGCATGTTCCTGGTTGGGCGTGGTAAGTACGGTTATCTGAACTTTTTCTTTTTCAGTCATGCCTGCTGTAGTGTAGAGGATGTTTCTAGCCAATAAAAGAAAATCATATGTATGGAGGCTTAAACAGGCAAGAAGATACAACTCCTTCAATAACAAAAAGGCCGTCCAATCCTGAACGGCCTGATAATGCTTGCAATACAAAGATGCTGACTAAGAAAAAGTGTTAATAGCCACAACTGGACCATGCTTATCTTTTAAACTTTAAATACCAGAAGAGCATATTTTTGCTCGGCATAAATCCTATTGAGTTGCGGTTCAGGAATATTTTCTTCTTTGCTATTAGCCTTCTTCTCCAGGTTTATACGATTAGTGACTTAGAATTTCATTTCTTGTTTTTTAGGAATGAATTTCGTGAAGGAACTTATACCCCCTTGTGGGGTGTTAGCAACATTATTACTAAATAAAAAAATGCCCCATTAGAAATAAATGGGGCAACTGGTTAATGTAAAAAGAGCGGATTAAATAGAGCTGTTAAACAGCTAATTAAGTAGTCCTCGGTTGGTTTGCGGTCACGTATTCAATCATTTGATCAGGTGTAACGATAGGACCTACGGTTGCTTTTAGAGCAACAAGATCAGTTCGCCAAGTGGATAAGATATCAAAGAATGCATCATCCATGCCTTTTTCCTTTGAGAATTCAATTATAGATTGATCCACCCTGCTGATCAGGTTGTCTGTATAGAGAGAGAATTGCTTGGTATAAAGATCCTTACTATATTCTTTATCAATTATTTCAGAAAAGAGCTTTTTCAAATCTTGATATTTGGGGATTCGACCGATTGGCGTCCAAATGGTTTCCACTTTTCCCTGATGCATCAATGCCATGATTCGCATCCACACTTTGGTGTCACGCTTTTCTCCGATGAGACCGTCGGGTTCACCCGGTGCCAGGCTGCCACGACCACTCTTATGCAGCCAATAGTTTACCTGGAAGCCTGAGGGGAGGTTCTCCTCTTTGATATCTTCATTTTCACCGAATGCTTTATAATGGTTGATATAGTGGGCAAGGGGACCCGGGAAGAACGCCTCATTGGCAAAAGGTGATCTCTTTTCGCTGCCGTCGGCTCCAATTTCTGTTGCCGTTGTGGCGGATCGAATAATTGCACCGTGAACAACAGTACTCATCCAATCATGGGCCATGACTATGGTTGGCATGGTGGTGTAGTCACGGCCACCAAAAAGCAGACCACTCATTTTAACGCCTTTTGGGTCCTCAGTGGCAGGATCATAATTTTCCAGGCTGTCAAGTGTTATGGTGAAACGAGCATTTTTGTGGGAGGCAGGGGTTCCTGAAAGTGATGTCCAATCACCAGCATAATTGATTCCTTTCGCAGGAAGAGGTTCCCCCATTCCCTCCCAGTAGGGTTTGCCATCGGAAACAAGCAGATTTGAGAAAATTACTTCTTTTCCCCCGTTTTCAAGGACTTTCATGGTTTCTGGGTCATCATCGTAATTTACACCCTCGATTATGCCGAACATCCCTTTTTCCGGATTGACTGCCCGTACTTCGCCGCTGGTTTTGTCGATGAAAATTTTAGCCAGGTCATCTCCCACCAGATGTGTTCCCGTCATGGATGTACCTGTTTTTCCACATCCGGATGGATAGGCACCGCCAAAGTAGACTATTTCATCTTCCATTTCAAAACCGGCAATAAACATATGTTCATCCAAACGATTGCCAAAGTAGTTGCGGATATTGTTCATGTTGGCAAAGCGGTGGTTGATTTTTTTTGGTGCTATGGAGTTTCCAGCATACTGATTGTTGCAGCTGTAGGAGGTGAAATGCTCAACGTCCATGTATATTCTTCTGTTGTTGAGGTCCGCACATACATTGGTTTCTGTGAGCTTTCCGGCGCTATGAAAATTGGTAAACATATAGCCTTTTTCGGCAACCTCATTTGAGAAGGTAGCAGGGTCCATCATTCTGTAGAGAATGTGTTCACTATGAATAACATAATAAGAATCGGTTATCTGCAGTGTCGGATCAGAAACAGGGCTGCCGATGGGACCCCTTGATATAAAAGAAACAATCATATCCGTCTGTTTCATAATATCGGTGAGGATTGTCTGGACTTCCACCACACCTTCCTGCAGCTCAACCTTTTTTTGCAGAGAGCTGATCTCTGTTTTGGCGTGGGCAAGGTATTTAGTGTTTGCTGTGTCTCGGCCCTGGTCGTTTGGTCCATCGAAATGACAGGTGTGGTTGGTTTTGTTAAGTTTGAATTCCTCTCCTCGCTCAAGAGCTTTTTTGTGGATGTAATCAATATCTTCTTTCGAACCCGTATTGATGAAGATAGTATTCGGATTCATTCGGGTGGAACCGTTATAAATAGGAACGAGAACATCATAGCTTAATTGCAATAATTTTTCGATATTTGCTTCATCCATAAGGCTGGAGAGATAGGATCTCATCATTTCCAAACGAGAAATATCTACGTCGGTTTTATACTTCGTGTTGCCACTTCTTGATGTCGTTGTTTTCATGGTTGTCATTAATAGGTTGTTGGTGATTGAATAAAGAGTACATCCATCGTGTTTCAAAAAGTCATAAGATAATAAAGAGATATAAGTATCTCACTTGTCAAAGTCTAACAAGTCAGACAATTCGTAGTGCAATAACAGGCGGCATTCTATTATTTTTTGGTTAGGGCGTCAACAGTATTACACCACTTTGCACAACACTTTCAGCATTATTGAATAAAGTTGACACTGAAATTGATGGTATGATCTGGAAAACAATAAGCAGATGAGATTACACATTTTCTCTTGCAGTGAAATGAGTTAGTATTTGTACTGTTTGTCACACATTGCAGGTAAATTCTGCTAATTCTGCATGTTAGAAGCTGGTTAAGGATGAGAAATATACACGCTATTAACCGGCAGAGTAAATTGTGTCAGTCGCTATAAAAAAGTGTGATTGCAGTTAAGTTGCTATCATGCTATACGAGGGCAGGAAAATGTATTACTTTGAATGTAGTTGCTGAAAAATTGGCAGGAGAAAAGAAATAAAAAAGGCTGTCACCCTCATTGCAAGGATGCAGCCTGTAATTATTTTACTGGTGCCGAAGAGAAGACTCGAACTTCCACGAGGATACCCCCACTAGACCCTGAACCTAGCGCGTCTACCAATTCCGCCACTTCGGCAACGCTCAAGAATATGCTAGCTGACATGTTTTTTGTCAAGACTTTCTTGTGGTGAAAATTAATAATAACTCTTTTTTTTGTGTGCTCAATGAAAATTATACGCAATATTAGTGATATATATGAAAAATTTGAAAATCCAAGCGTTACCATTGGCAACTTTGATGGGGTGCATTTAGGTCATCAGCGGCTTTTTGAAGTTGTAGAGCAACGGGCCTATCACAGACACGGGGTGAGTATTGCCATTACCTTTGATCCTCACCCGTTACAGATTCTAAAGCCAGGTGGAATTAAGCTAATTTCTACCATTGAGCAGAAAATAGAGTTGATAGCCCTATCGGGTATTGATGTATTGTTGGTTATTCCCTTTGATAAAGATTTTGCCAAGACGACTGCCGAGGATTTTGTCGACAATATTTTAATCGAAAAAATTGGCGTGAAAGATTTATTTGTTGGTTACGATTACGCCTTTGGTAAAGGTAGAGCAGGGAATATTGATTTTCTTAAACGGCAGGGCAGGCAGAAAGGATTTTCGGTTACCGTAATAGATGCATACTACCAGGAAGAGGTGATTGTTAGTTCAACCAAAATCCGAGAACTTATTGCAGATGGCAGGATGGTGGATACCAGCAAGTTGCTCGGCAGATATTATCAGATCCGTGGTGAGGTTCAACGCGGCAAACAACGTGGTGGTAAAGAAATTGGTTTTCCAACTGCCAATCTACACATTTCTGAAGAGGATCTTGTTCCTAAGCGTGGGGTATATGTGTGTCAGGTTATATTCGACGGTATTTGTTACGGAGGAGTCATTAACATTGGGTATAACCCTACTTTTGGTGAAGAAAAACTTGTTGCTGAAGCTCATATATTTGATTTTAACCGTGACATATACGGCAAACCCATCAAAGTTAACTTATTGAAATTTCTCCGTGACGAGGAGCGCTATAAAAGTGTACGGGAACTATCTGAACAGATTTCTCGTGATGTAACAATTGCTAAAGAAGTGCTTGCCTCAATCGCAGTGGATGGTGGACAACTTGTCTGGTAAAGAAGATTAGTGCGTCTAATCAATCCCACAGTTTCTTTTACGGGTTTTTTGCTTGCAACTAGAGGCAAGGTGCCTATAGTTATAGCGCTTTTACATCTATGAACTATTCGATGAGTTGGACGTATCGTATGGAGATTCTTTATATAATGTACTATCGTACCTAATATATAGTGTATCGTCGACATTTAAGGGAAACAATAGAGGAACAAAATGACAGAAAATCTGCAGGAAGACCTTCCAAAAGTAATTGAGGAACTCGAAAAAGAAATACATAAAAATCCTGAAAATGTAATGGCCCATCATCACCTGGGGCTGGTGCTGATGAAAACAGGTAGGGTAGATAAAGCTATTTCTTCTCTTGAGAGGGCACTAGAAATTGATCCACTTTCGGTGGAAAGTCTCATCAATCTTGGAGCTATCTATTTTGGCAAGGGTGATATTACAAAAGCCAAGGAACTCAATGAAAAGGCAATAAAGGTAGCACCTGAGTCTGCTCAGGCATATGCGAATTTAGGGTTGATCTGGCAGCACCAGAATGAATTGGAAAAAGCTATCGAGTCATATGAGAAAGCTGCACAGTACGATCCAAATCTTGCAAGCGTGTGGATGAACCTTACTTCTGTACTTACCATGAAGGGTGAAGATGAGCGAGCCCTTAAAGCAGCAAGGAAGGGTGTTGCTCTGGAGCCTGATTCGCCGCTAGCCCAAAATAATCTGGCCGTTGCGCTCTATTTCAGTGAGGATTTCAAAACCGCCAAACAGCATATGGAAAAGGCTGAACTGCTCGGTTATTCAGTAGATCCGAATTTTAAGAAGAGTCTCGCAGAAAAGTTAGGGGCTTAGCAGGTTGCAACCTGATCTATATATGAGTACGTGAGATGAAAAAATCAGCATTAACGACACCTCCCTGGTGTCCTTTCTGTGGTCAGAAGGTTGGCAGGGCGAGTGATGATGTAGTTCGGAAAATGAGCGAATTTCCAGTGGGCAAGTGTACCTGTGGGGCCGTCTACACCTGCGATGTAACTGGTCACAACGTAGGAGCTGCCATGGTGGAAACCCTCATTTTCGCCTGTGGTGACAATGACAATCTGGCATGGGAGCTTATGCCAGAAGATGATTACCTTACCGGTAGAATTGAAAATTATGATGAGATAACCCACCAGGTTGTCGATACTGGCAATATCGACGGTAGACCGGCTCGGGGTGTGCTTTACTTTGTCAGACTTCACACTGAGATGTCGGAACTTGCTGAGCGTCTGAAGACAAAGAAAGAACAGATGCTGCAGGCCGATACCAATGTAAAATTGACTGAGGTTGCTATAGAACCAGCACCGGACCCCAAGAGGAAAAAACAGCGGGCAAATAAAAAACTGGTCTATGAGTTAGCCGAAAACCTAGATATTGATAGCCTTGTATCCCTCTGTTTTGATGATAAGAAAACTTTGCGACTCCTGCAACGCAG
>JAAUXX010018784.1_pt1 | contig 12510 bp, 6 predicted proteins | sample 7278111 | NCBI WGS metagenome assembly JAAUXX01 (sample SAMN14350116, study PRJNA611818) | marine sediment metagenome | isolation source: surface marine sediment (1.8m) | place: French Polynesia: Moorea | collected 2018-08
ATGACGCGCACCGATTAACTTCTTGAGCCTATCTGTCATTATTTTGAGATCTTGTTCGACGGGTGCTAGTAAAGAGGTAGTAGAGAATGTCATTTTTAAGCCAGGCTTGGCGACTATAAATTTGATTTAAGAAACTTTACATATTATTGTACTTATTTTAAGGTACGCTCACCTATTAACCAACTATTAAGTTATTAAGCATCGCAAATTGGGGTTTAAAACTAGAATTCTATAAGCATTTAATATAGAATTTATGATATATTTATTGTAAGATTTTTCGCTTGAATGAGCGGTGTTCGGAATGATGCTATTGTTTTGGTAACATTAGCCGATTTTGCCGATAACCTAGTGGTATCAGCCGAGCGCGTATTGGTCGAGAAGATTTCCACTGATAAATAGGCGGAAACAGCAGCAAGTTCTGTTGTTGCAGCTTTTTAAAAGATAATATTGTTGGTTGTCCGTTCGAGCAGTGAGAACGGTCAGTCTATTTTCTCGATGTGAGGGTGTAAAAAGACTGGCATTCAGCAGCCAGTTTGGTTGCCAATACCATTCTGCTCCTAATTAATTTATGGTTAGTGCTGGGGTTTGGTCGTGGCACTCAAATTGGAGTTGTCGTTCGCTTGGTCAACAAAAAACTAGCTTGTGGTGGAAATAACTTCCTGACTGCTCGGCGATCGCTCGATAGCAGAGCTAAGTGTTATGGTGAAAATGGTCGATGCCAAATCACCTCATACTAGCCAGCGATCGTCAAAATCGGCAAATTTAATTAATCTTGTCAATCAATCATAAAATCCAGCATGCCCGATGAATTATACCGATTTACCCGTTTTCCTTTTATTGTGCGCTTTTTTATACCTCCTGATTATTTATGGACTGTTAACAATGATGGCAGTACAAGAGCGTAAAGAAAACATCATCTCCCAACCTCCGCAAGATGGAGAACGACAAATTAAAATTCCTTAAAGCGGACTGGCAAAAGCCAAAATTGGAGGTAGCAGGTTTATGCTGGATAACTGCGGTTGAGACTCATCATCTCTGTTGATAACTGGCGAGTTGCAACTTGCTCGACATAGGGATAATAGCCGAGCCACTGCTGAGACAGACTGGCAAATTGTCGCTGAGAACCACTAACGTAAAATTGAGTCGGTCGAGAAAAGCACTCGTTGCTCAATCCCAGTAGAGATAGCTCTTTCTCGGCAGCAACTACGATATGCTCTGCTGGGTCTACGATCTGTACCGAATCTGGTAGTAGGGCGCAGATGGTCTTTTCCAAATGTTTGTAGTGGGTACAGCCGTACACCAAGGTATCAATCTGCTTTTCGATCAGAGGGGTAAGATACTTTCGGGCTATTTGACGAGTTCGTTCGGTATCGAGCTGATTCTGTTCGATCGCCCGTACAAATTCAGGACAGGCAATTTCCCAAACTCGTGTTTGCGGATTAATTTCTTGAATTGCCTGACGGTACGCATGGCTTTTTACCGTAGCAGGAGTAGCAATTACGCCGACTCGTTTTCCTCGTTTGACGGCAGCTTTAGCACCAGCGAGAATCACGCCCAAGATCGGAATGTCATATTCTTTTCTTACGCTCTCCAACGCCAGAGCGGAACTAGTGTTGCACGCCATGATAATCATTTTGACATCTTGCTGGCACATCCAGTCTAAAATTTCACGAACAAACAGCAAAATTTCCTGGGGCGATCGCGTTCCGTAAGGCAGACGAGCGGAATCGGCAAAATAGAGCAAAGATTCATGGGGCATCTGACGATACATTTCTCTCAGCACCGTCAATCCGCCGACCCCGCTATCGAACAAACCAATTCGCTGCTGTGAATTTTTCATAAACCTTTTAGTTAAAAATTAATATATATGTAGTATGCAAAACAACAAATAAGAACGGAGTCAGGCAAGCTGCTGTAGTAAAAATGCTTATAAATTGTTCTGTTTAATATACTGCACTATTCCGTTGGCAATCGCCTCTGCCATTCGGCGACGATGATCGGGATCTTTAAGACGAGCAGAATCGGTCGCTCCAGTCAAAAAGCCTATCTCTATAAGCACTGCGGGCATAGCTGAATGTCTGAGGACGTAGAATCTGGCTCGGCGAATTCCTCGGTTATCAATTTCCACCCCGTTGAGGATGCTCCAGTGAATTATTTCTGCTAAACGACGACCGCTTTGGTAGTAGTAGGTTTCCAAGCCGTTAACGTCGGGACGGCTGAGATTGATCGCGTTAGCATGAATACTGACAAACAAGTCCGCATCGAGATCGTTTGCCATATCGGTTCTGCCCTGAAGACTGATGAAGTTATCGGTGTCTCGGGTCATGATAACTTCGATGTCTTGCTTGCGTAAAATTTCCGCTACATCCAGAGAAATAGGCAAGATAACATCCTTCTCCTGAACGCCACCAATACCGATAGTGCCAGGGTCTTCTCCGCCATGACCCGGATCGATAATAATTCTCGGGCGATCGCTGGCGGGAACGGAAGGAATTTCCCGCTCAAAAATACTGTCTTTGGGAGCTTTAGCAAATCCTGGCGGTAGCAGGGGAGCATCACCCTCTGGCAGGGGAGCGAGTCCTTCTTCAATGGGTAAGGCAATTTGGGAACCGTCAGGATCGAGATTGCCCAAACGATATCTCAAGCGCGTCGTAATTTCCAAAATCACCCGCGAATCTTCCTGACGGACTCTCAATTCCGAAACAGGACTGCCTGCCTGCAACTGAGGACCTTGAAAATCTTCTGCTAGCTCTGCCTTGTCGATAGTAACCTGATAAATACCGTTGCTCAGTCGAGAAACTATTGCGGACAGGTCGCGATCGGCATGAATTGACAATTCCGAATCATCGATTAGCTCGATTTTTGAGATCGAACTAAAATTCGTGTCGCTATCTATTTCTGTTGAAGCTGCTGCTGGTATTTCAGGTAGGGTATCGGTGGTGTCAGTTGCAAGATCGGATTCAGGCAGCTTGCCTTTTGGTACCAACAATAAGCCCCTAATACGGCTAAAGGTAGCCAACCAGCCAGGGCTATTTTCGGTAACAGCTAGACTCATCACTGCCCGTTCGTCATCGGTCTGTTCAAATTCGATGCTCGAAACACCATATTGCTCGACCGCCACCGTTTGCGAATCCAAATCGGGAGGTAGGGTAATACCTTCCAAGAAAAAATTAATGCGATCGCCATCTCGTTCCGAGTCAATTACAATTTGGCGATCGCCATCAATGCCAATGTAGAATCCATTTTTAGTAGCTTTGATGTGGGGAGAATCAACTACCGCAGGAGCATTGTCTACCACAGGAGCATTGTCTACCTCAGGAGAATCGAATACCCCGGGAGCATTATCTATCGCAGGAACATCAGCCTCTTCAAAACCTGGTAACTTAGACGGCAGCTCGACTTGAGGTAGTTCTAGGGTTTCGCGCTCTTCTTCATCGTCGGCTGAAGCCAGGGGAGCAACTTCAGGCTCGGGAATTTCTACCGACCAGTGACTGGGGGAAATACTTTCAAATTCCACTTCATCACCATCGAGAGTATAGCCAGGAGCCAATTCCACGACAATTCGCGAAATATCAGACTCTGGCTGACCGATGCGAAGCTCTCTAATCCGTCCCGAATAGCTTTCTTTGACGGTTTCTCTCCCCAAGGTCGTTCCTGGCAGGTCGATTACCAACCGTGTTGGATTATTGAGCAGTTCCGCTTCGGGCTGGACTCCTTCGTCGGTCTGAAAAACCAACAAGTTGTTGTCCCCTGACTCAAACTCCCAAGATAGGATTTTTCCTGCCCTGGCAGGGCAACACAACAGAAAAGCACCGATAAAACCTGATAATAGCCAGTGAAATCTCACAATTATTGCTCCTCACTCACAGTAAGTAACCGATCTGGATACGGATAGTCGAGACTTCCATCTAAAACATACAAACCAATACCAACAAGAATGCAGTACCGAGCAACATTGCCCTAGACAGAGCGACACGGAGCCTAGAAAATTCAAGATCGATTCCATTAGAACCATATAGTACCCATTCTGGAAGTTCGATCTATCGAGACGTAAAAAGAAGCAAATTGGTTTCATAAGTAACTCGAAACTATCTATTGACACGGGAACTCATAAAATGTTTCGATGGCGAGCTTCGCTCAATTATGTTGTTATTCTCGAACTTTGTCCACTGGTTGGGCGACGGTTTCTTCTTTGAACACTATACGCAATAGTGGTGGAGCTACAAATGTAGTAGCAATTACCATCACGATAATGGCTGCCTCTGTAGCTTCGGATAAAGCTCCGCTAGCCGAACCAACACCAGCAAACACCAAGCCAACTTCTCCTCTAGGAATCATACCGACGCCGATCGCCAGTTTGTTAATATCGGGGTTGCCAAAAATGGTAAATCCCGTTATGACTTTACCCAGGATAGCAACCAAAATTAAAAATGTGGCAATAATTAATCCTTCGCGGTTGCTCGGCACCGTAGGATCGAGTACGCCCACGTCGGTTTTAGCGCCGACACAGACAAAAAAGATCGGTACGAAAAAATCGGCGACGGGAATAATTTGTTCTTCTAACTCCTTGCGCTTATCGGTTTCCGCCAAAATCAGTCCCGCAGCAAATGCGCCCAAAATTCCCTCCAAATTAATTACTGTAGCAATGTAAGACAAGATAAAGGCAAAAACCAAGCCAGTTAACAATACTTCACCACGGGTATTCATTTCGTCAACTACACCAACAATTAGGGGGCTGACAAGACGACCGATTAAAATTGAACCAATGAGAAATACCGCTGCGCTAATGACTAAATAAATAATGTTAGTTACCTGAATTTCCCCGGTCTTGACCAGGCTAGCGACCACGGCTAAAACGACGATTCCCAAAATATCATCCAGAACCGCAGCACCAATAATAATTTGACCCTCTTCCGAACTGAGCTGACCTAACTCAGCCAATACTTTGGCAGTAATACCAATACTGGTAGCCGTTAGAGCAGCCCCTGCAAAGATCGCAGGTACCACTGGCGTACCAAAGATATAGACCAAACCTACCGTTCCCGTAATAAAAGGAGCAACTACACCTACGACCGCTACCACCGCAGCGATTGGACCGACGCGGATTAGTTCTTTAAGGTCTGATTCCAAGCCAATCTCAAATAGTAGGATAATTACCCCCAATTCCGACAGCAAGCTAATCACTTCGCTTTGAGTTGCAAACACGGAGGGCGCAGCTTCGGTCGATAAACCTGCCGTACTTTGTAAAAAGCTGATAATTAGAGAATCTTCGGCCATACCACCGCTTTCGGGGAACAGCAATAGCCGAAACGCGGAAATACCGATTAATACCCCGCCAACTAACTGTCCTAAGACTGGCGGTAGGTTGATGCGGGAACAAATTTCTCCTCCTAGCTGACTGGCAAAATAAACAATGACCAGGCTCAGGAGAACTCCAGCCAGGACTAAGGTACCTTCTTCGGCATTAGATTCGTTAGCGGTTTCGGCAGCAGCTAGTAAAAGCGAGCTACTAAGCCAATTTCCGGCAAAAATAAAAAAGTTGTCGATCATGTTCTCGGCTAAAAATTTTTTCTCTAATTTATTAGCTTATCGCTATCCTTCCCAATCTAATGTTAGTGGGGTAAATTGAGGTAAATTTAACGTCAGTTTGGGTTGAGACTATTTGCCTTTTTAGGTGGCTATAAGCTATTAGCTATAAGCTTTTTATTTAACTACCGAGCGCAAGAAGCGATCGCTCGTAGCGGTAAGAGCCTGTTTGACAATTTCCGTTATCACAAGGCTTTAGCCATTGGTAGCAAGTTTAAAAAATTGACTCAGTATTGAATCGAATCAATCATTTTAGCGATCGTTGGGCAGTACAGAATCATCAATCGTGAGCCGTTTCGTAGACAAGCATCATCGCCTCCAGTTTGCTAAATTGCATCTTGCCAATTCTCTACTACAAATGAGTTATTATCCATCAGCCTGACAGAGTATAGCTGATGAAATCCTTCTTCGTAACTCGGTAGCTGTAATCTTTTATAAGTATCTAGAATACCCACAACAGGAATCTTTGATTTGCCCCGACGCTGGCTATTACGTTGCTTGCATTTTTCGAGATCGAATTGAAAATAATAGCCTGTAATTGTGAATCTGTGTTCTGTAGCTAACGGAATATATCGAAGGCGATCGCTTGCTGTAGGATTGGTATTATCAATGAACAGTGAACAGTGAGCAATTACTCCCTACTCCCTACTTCCTACTTCCTCTACACCCCCACCTACACCGAAATAGTCTTTTAGTGTTGACACCAAGATTATTCTGAGTGCAAAATTTCTCCTCTTTCTCCTAGCTTGGGATAGGGCTTACCCTGACGGCGGTACATCGCAGCAATATCGGGATAACCCCACTCAAATACTGTCTGTTGATAAGTTTCGGGGTCTAAACGAACTTTATCGTACAAACCAGCCTGCAATCTCTGACGTTGCGCCTCGAATAAGATTACCGCATTGGCTACCGATACGTTGAGCGACTGCACCATTCCCTGCATCGGAATAATAATGTGTCCGTCTACCAGATCCGCAGCTTCTTCGGTGACCCCCCATTTTTCCGTACCCAACAAAATGGCTGTCGGTCGAGTATAGTCTACCTGGCGATAGTCGATCGCCCGATCGCTGAGATGGGCTGCATAAACTCGATGCTGTTGCTGTTGTAGGTGTTCGATCGCGGTTTTAATATCGGGATGATCGTACAGTTTGACCCATTTTTCGCTTCCTTGAGCTACCTGAGAAAAAGTAGGAGTGTCGCTGTGTTTATTTACCGCATGTACTGCAAAAACTCCCACCGCATCACAGGTACGAATGATCGCCGAAAAATTATGTGGTTTGTGAACGTCTTCAGTTAACACCGTTAGATCTGGCTGTCGGCGATCGAGAACCTGTTTGAGTCGCTCGTACCTTCTGGGAATCATGGGATATTAGTCAATAATCTATCCTTAATTAGATACCATAAGCCTATTTGAGACAACTGTATAGCGTTCTATCTACTAAGTAGACAGATATAATTAAACCGAACTATACAAAGACTGGATGAATAGCAGAAAGCTCCCTGACTTCTGATGTTATGCCCTTGTGGTACTTCTGATTTCCCACCGTCACAGTTAACTTTATTTTTCCCTACTTACTTATTTGGGTTTTTCATACTCTATTTTCAACAAGTATTCCATTAAAAAAATAGTTAAATATATTTTTTGTTGATTTTTATACCAAGTTGAATTATTTTTGCTTATCAATAATAGATTGAAGTATCAATTTTCTCCATAAATAATAAATATTGAATTATTTTCGAGCTTTAGTTTGTGGTTATCCTGTTGCGATTTATCGGTCGTTCTATCGTCCTAAATACTATTTCCGCTGTTTTAATGCCCTCTATTCTTGATAGCAGATCCCATTTTGAATACTTTGAACCATAACTTTGGTTGGTGTAACTCTATAGATAACAATTATATTTGTCACAACCGTAAAATTACGATTGCGAATAGTTATAAAATCCGAGATTTGCTCGGTAAAAATATGAATTGTCCTGTAAAATTAGTTTGAATTAGAAAATCCCGTGAACTTAAATATTTCTTGTGATAGATGTTTTACAGCAAAAGACGGTCGAATTACCTATCGACTCTGCTAATGTATAGTCGTACTTCTCGTATGATTATCGTGTGGCTACTAATTGTTGGAGATATTTTCGGTTTATTGTTGTGCTTTAATCTGGCCTTAAAACTGCGCCTGTCTCTTTCTTTAGATTTGGGAACGCCTGTTTTGTATGCGTTGATCGCCATGTATCTGTTCGGTTTGTATTTAACCGATACCTACAAACTCAACCGAGAAGTTTCTGGAGTGCGTTTGTCAGAGAGGGCGATTCTCGGTATTTTGGCTACGGTAACAGCGGTTACCTCTGGAGTCTATCTGACTGGACTTTGGGGTAGCGAACCGATTGTCGGACGCGGAGTTTTGCTTATTAGCGTAGGTTTATTTTCGATCTGGGCTGTTGCGAGTAGAACGCTGGCGGATATTTGGCTGAAATCGAATCAGCAAAGCAGCCGTTTCTTAGTGTTTGGCGATCGCCAAAAGATTATCGAGTTTGGCAAGGAACACCGCAAATTAAATTCTCATACCGAATTCGTCTCTTATGCCGATCATTTTGCAGCCAGCTCCTATAGCAAACATAGAAGTGCTACTAGAACTTCTTTAGTGTCCGATACCATCGGCAGTCTTAACGCTGCGTGGAAGCAACAACACTGGTCGGGAATTTTGATCGACGGGGCGGAGCGCAACCTGTCAGAGCAAATGATCCGAGAGTTAATGGACATGAGGCTGAAGGGAATTTACGTTTATAGTATCGCCGACTTTTGCGAGCAGTTTTGGCAAAAAATTCCGCCTGCTTACGTTCAAGATGACTGGTTTGCCTTTACTTCTGGTTTTAATATTCTGCACAATCGGATTAAAGCCAAATTAAAACAAGCGATTGATGTCGTAGCAGCAGCAATCCTGATCGTGATTTCCCTGCCGATTACTATTCCCGTAGCGATCGCTATCAAGCTCACTAGCCCGGGTCCGATCTTTTATTCACAGGTTAGAACGGGTTTAAACGGTAAAAAATTTCGCGTCCATAAATTTCGCTCCATGTACCAAAATGCCGAAGCTAAAGGCATCCAGTGGGCAAAGGAAAAAGATCCTCGCATTACTAAGGTAGGTTCTTTTATTCGCCTGACTAGAATTGACGAGTTGCCCCAGCTTTGGAACGTTTTTAAGGGAGAAATGAGCCTGGTAGGACCCCGCCCCGAACGACCCGAATTCGACCTCCAGTTGAGAGAGCAAATTCCCTACTATGATGTTCGCTATTTGGTCAAGCCTGGCATCACTGGTTGGGCGCAGGTGTGTTATCCCTACGGTGCTTCTGTAGAAGATGCCTACCAAAAGGTGGCTTACGATCTTTACTACATCAAAAACTACTCTCTCTTTTTAGATCTGGCGATCGCCTTAAAAACTTTGAGGGTAGTAGTTTTGGGTAAGGGTAGATAGAGATACTGTCTCGGCACGAAAAATCTGTAACCGAGGACAAGAAATGTATCTAGGAATTCTGGAGAAACCAAGAAATTGACGAGCGACCCCGCGCCGATATTATCCCACTTGATGGGACGTAAGGCGCAAGGGAACCCCCATTCGCACCCTTCGGGCATAAAAAGGGCAAGCGCGCTCGTCGTGCCTCTCAAGTCTTACTGTCGGGGGACTATATGCCTGGACAAGTAGGGAGGGGTCTTGTCACTGAGTGACGCTCATCTGTTGTTGGTTGAGATAGTAATATTGACCTCGCTTATCCATCAGCTCCTCATGAGTTCCGCTTTCGACTAAGACACCGCGATCGAGAACTAAGATCGAGTCCGCATTGCGAACTGTAGAGAGACGATGGGCAATCACCAAGGTAGTGCGGTTGCTGGTAATTGCCTTAAGATTGTTTTGAACGATCCGTTCTGACTCGGTATCCAAATTACTGGTGGCTTCATCTAAAATTAGCAGGCGAGAATCCCCCAAAAGAGCGCGAGCGATCGCAATCCTCTGACGCTGACCTCCAGAGAGCATACCACCACCTTCACCGATTTGAGTTTCATAACCCATCGGCATTTCTTGAATAAATTCGTGTGCGCCAGCTTGTTGGGCAGCCTCGATGACTTGGGACATAGTAGCATCTGTCCGTCCCAGGCTGATATTTTCGCGGATCGTACCGCCAAATAAAAAAGTGTCTTGATCGACTACACCAACCTGCGATCGCAATGATTGTAAAGATACGGTGCTGAGGTCATAACCGTCGATCGATACTCTACCCTCCAAAGGGGCATAAAAACCCAAAACCATTTTAGCGATCGTGGTTTTCCCCGAGCCACTACGACCTACTAAGGCTACTATTTGCCCTGGTAAAACTTCAAAAGAAATATTTTCTAAAATGTTAACTTCACTCTGAGCTTGATAGCGAAAGGTGACGCGCTCGAACTTAATATGACCGATTAATGATGGTAAGTATTGTTTCGCCCTATCTTCTGGGTCTTCTTCTAAAGGAGCATCGATCACGTCTTCAATTCTTTCTACAGCGATCGATACTTCCTGTAGTTCATTCCACAGCATAGCCAGCCGATTAAAAGGACTAATCACATTACCCAACAGCATATTAAAGGCTACTAGCTGTCCGATAGTTAACTCGTCGTTAATTACCAACCAGGCTCCAAACCACAACAATCCTACCGTAACTAAAGTTTGGATCGTAGAGCTAATGATTTCTAAAGTATTACCAATTAGCTGTCCCGAGAAGTTTTTCCGAATCGACTCGCCAAATAGCTCTTCCCAACGACTGCGAACCATCTGTTCGACCGCCATTGACTTAATCGTCCGAATTCCTGTCAACGACTGAATTAAATATTTGGTTTCCTGATTGTAAGCGTTAAAAATCTCGCGGGAAATTCTTTTTAAAAAAGGCGTGGATATTACTGCCATCAAGACAAATAGAGGAATCAAAACCACAATCATCAGACTTAGTTTCCAGCTATACCAAAGCATTAGTCCGATGTAGAGAAAAACCGTCAGCAAATCGAGAATAATCGAGAGAGCTTCCCCCGTCAAAAATCTTTGAATTTTGCGATTTTCCTGAATACGGGAGATAATATCGCCCACATAGCGAGACTCAAAAAATGACAGGGGTAGGCGAAAAGTGCGATCGACAAATCCCACGATTAGAGCCAGGTCGATGCGATTGGCAGTATGAGCCAACAGATATTGTCGCAGTCCTGTCATTGCAATCCGAAATAGACCAAAAATGAGTAATCCCGAACCCACTGCGGTTAGAGTCAGATCGCTGCGCTGTACTACCACTCGATCTAACAAAAGCTGAGTTAGCAGCGGTACGATCAGTCCAAAGATCTGAATCGCGATCGAAGCAAGAGCGATTTCGATGATGATCTGGCGATAGGGTTTGACCAATTCAAAATATCGCGACAGAGAACTATTGCTGTCTACAGTTTTCTTTAACAGTATGGTCGGTTCGAGCAACAAAGTGTAGCCAGTCCAACCTTCTTTAAACTCTTGTCTGGGTAAACTAAGCTGACCGATTGCGGGATCGGCAATAATTACTTGGTGACGGGTTATTTTATAGACTACAATATAATGATCTCCCTGCCAGTGGGCGATCGCGGGTAAAGTTTGCTCTGCCAGTTTGTTGAGAGATGCCTTGACCATTCGTACCGTAAATCCAATGCTTTCGGCTGCATTTGCCAAACCGTTTAGAGATGCACCATTACGATCTACCCTGGCAAGATCCCGCAAGCGATTGATACTAAAACGCTTTCCCCAATAGCGACCTACCATTACCAGACAAGCTGCTCCGCAATCTGAAGCACTTTGCTGTAAAAAAAAAGGATAACGTCGTCTGAGCTGTTGCCAAAAGTGGCTTGCCTGTAGTCGAGGACTGGGAAAATATGCCTTACTGACGGTTTTTTGGTTTTTTGGTCGAGAATTGACTCTCGGCTTGGTTGAGACGTTCTTGGTTGAGGTGCGTTCTGACTTAACATCGATTAATGCCAGAGTTGTGGGGAAATCTTCACGAGCATTAGTTACTGCGTTCCCGTTCGCTCCCTGCGAGAAATTGTCAAAGTTGGGCTGAGATCGAACTACTGGAACTGACGACGATCGCCCTTCATCGAGACGTTCTGGTGGCAAAACATAGAGGTCTACTGGACTGGCAGCTAACCAGGCTCCAGCTTGAGGCAGATCGCCAGCAACATAAATTTTGCCTGGGGTTAGTTTTTGTCCCGAAGAGTGAACTATTTCTCCTCGTCGCAACAACCACAGTTCTCCCTGCCACACATTTTCTGGCACCTTACCCACCGCCAACTGATAATTAGTCAGCTTGGGGAGAATTTTTCTTAGGTTTGCCGTTGTCAGCCGACCACCCGATGAAGCATCGATTTGATTATCACAACCACAGCTATGGTAATGCAGCAACAAGTCTTTTAACTTGGCTTGTTGGAGTAAATTACGACGTATAGTTGGATATTTCGGTAATAAAATCGATATTAGCCGAGGCCGAAGATAACAAAGTCGAGTATTAGCCGAGGCTCTGACCGAGTATGGCAGGAAGTCATCGGCAAACAGGTTCAGCTCTCCAAAACATTCTCCTGGTTTTAAAGAAGCTACTAAATTATTATGGCGATCGATCCATCTTATTTTGCCCTCTAGAATAATAAATATTCCAGGTTCGGCATTTTGAGAGTGCCAAAACAACTTGCCCATTTCAGGCTCTAACAGGTCAACTTGCTGGATACCTTCTGACAACTCTGGTACGTCATCACCCAAAGTTCGGGCAACTCGTTCTAAGATTTGCGGTGAAGCCATGCAATAGTTATCAAATCTGTTGGTACTGAGAACATCATAAGAGTTTTCTGGTCGAAATCGAACTTCATGAATTAGATCGACATACTTCAACCTTAGC
>JAAUXX010021818.1_pt1 | contig 12505 bp, 8 predicted proteins | sample 7278111 | NCBI WGS metagenome assembly JAAUXX01 (sample SAMN14350116, study PRJNA611818) | marine sediment metagenome | isolation source: surface marine sediment (1.8m) | place: French Polynesia: Moorea | collected 2018-08
GACTGAAGCTCAAGGTGCGGTCCAGCTCCGCCGTGGTGCGCTGCGATGTCTTGCTGCTGCGGCGCATCCTGCAGAACCTCTTGAGCAAGACACCACCGCGCTCGGTGTAGCGGATGGCATTGCTCAAGAGGTTCTGCAGGATGCGCCGCAGCAGCAAGACATCGCAGCGCACCACGGCGGAGCTGGACCGCACCTTGAGCTTCAGTCCTTTCTCCGCCGCAAGGGGCGCGAAGTCGCTGGCCAAGGACCCCAGCAGGCTGCGGATGCCGACATCGGTGAAATCGGCGGTGACCACACCGGCGTCGAGACGGGAAATGTCGATCAAGGTCTTGAGCAGCTCTTCGACCGAGCCGAGCGAGGTGCCGATACGCTCGACAAGGCGGCGCGTCTCGCCGCTCAGACCCTCGTCCTCCACCGCAGAGACGAAGAGGCGGGCGGCATTGAGCGGCTGAAGAAGGTCGTGGCTCGCGGCCGCCAGGAACTTGGTCTTGCTGAGGTTCGCCGCCTGCGCCTCGGCGGTGGCGCGGGTCAGTTCGGCTGTGCGTTCGGCGACCCGCGCCTCGAGTCCGCGCTTGGCTTCGGCCAGGGCCTCGGCCGATCGCTTCTGCTCGGTGACGTCCGTATAGGTCGAGACGAAGCCGCCGTCAGGCATGCGGGCGCGCTGAACCTCGATGGTATGACCGTCGTGGCGCTTGTACTCGAAGCGGATGGGCTGCGAGCCCCCGTTGCGCTCAAGCCAAAGAGCCGTCTGGCGTGCCGTCATGGCATCGAGGTTGCTGCCCATGCTGGTTTCGTAACGGCAGATGTCCTCGAAGCGGGTGCCGACTTGGATGAGCTGTACCGGCAGGTCGAGGATCTGCCGCATCTGCGTGTTGGCGTAGGCCAGATTGCAGTCCTTGTCGAACAAGGAGACGCCCTGCACCAGGTTGTCGAGCGTCCCTTGCAGCTGCTGCGATTTTTCCGTCAGCTCGCGTTCGCGCCGCTTGGTCTCGCTCTCCTTGATTTCGGTGACGTCGGTATAGATGCCGACGATGCCGTGATCGGTCAGCTTCTCGTTGATCTGCAGCCAACGGCCGTCGGGCAGGGCTTCTATGCGCAAGCCTTGGGCCAACCGATGGGCATCAATGCGCTCAGCTATCCAACGGCCGCGCTGCTTGGCATCCGAGTGGCTAATGGCGCCGCGCTCGGCGGTGGCGATCACCAGCTCGACGAAGGAGATGCCCGGCCGCAGCACGCCTTCGAGCTTTGGAAAGAAGTCGAGGTATTTGGAGTTGAAGAGAACGACGCGGTCGTCCTGATCGCAGAGCAGGAAGCCCTCCGAGAGGATCTCCACCACGTCCTTAAGCCGGTGCTGAGCCGCCTGGCTCTCGGCTTCCGCCCGGCGCAGAGCGCGGTTGGCCTGCTTCAGCTCGCGCAGAACGCGTCTCAGCTGGGCCGCCTGACCGAAGCCCTCGGCCTGCCCGGACTCATCGACACGCGACGCGAAAGGGCGCGGCAGCAGCCTGCCTAACACCGCAACATCCTCCCAGCGCAAATCCCGTTCTTCTTCGTTCCGCCGAGTATGACCGTATTACCCAAAAGTACAATGCGCTTTGCGTGCGGCCGCCTGTCGCCGCAGCAATTCGGGCGCGCGGCCTTGGCCACAAGGCACCCTAGGCCATCTCCGGAAGCGAGAGCACCTATCCGCTGTCCGTGCTATTGCGCCGCTGTAAAGGCGGGTGCAATGCTGAGGACATATGCCCTATAGTTCGTCACCCCTGGCCAACCTCGGCGGCCGCCCCAAAGCCAAAGCCGAGGACGCCCTAAAGACAACAAGGAGGAGAGGTGATGCCGAGCGTCACAATGAAAGTGAACGGCAAGGAGGTCACGGCGGAGGTCGAGCCGCGGACGCTCCTAGTCGAGTTCCTAAGGCAGAACTTGTCCCTGACCGGCACCCATGTCGGCTGCGATACCAGTCAGTGCGGTGCCTGCGTCGTGCACGTCGACGGGAAATCGGTGAAGTCCTGCACCCTGCTGGCCATGCAAGCCAACGGCGGCGAGGTCACCACCATCGAAGGCCTCGCCAACGGCGAGCTGCATCCCGTTCAGGCCGCCTTCAAGGAGCATCACGGTCTGCAGTGCGGCTTCTGCACGCCGGGCATGGTGATGAGCGCGGTCGACCTCTTGAGCAAGAACGCCAAGCCCTCCGAGCAGGAAATCCGCCATTGGCTGGAAGGCAACTTCTGCCGCTGCACCGGCTACCACAATATCGTCAAAGCCATTCAGTCCGCCTCAGAGCGGATGGGCGCCTAGTCGCCGCAAGGAAGGGAGGCAAGCAGAGATGCCAGATACGGGAATCGGCGCGTCCGTGACGCGCAAGGAAGACAAGCGTTTCCTCACCGGCCGCGGCCGCTACACCGACGATCTCAACCGACCGGGCCAAGCCATCGGCTATTTCCTGCGGTCACCGATGGCCCATGCCGCGATCAGGTCTATAAACACCTCCGCGGCTGAAGCGGCACCGGGTGTCGTCGCCGTTTTCACCGGCAAGGACATGGAAGCCGACGGAGTCGGATCGCTGCCCTGCGGCTGGACCGTGAACGACAAGCACGGCAATCCCCACAAGGCGCCGCCGCACTATCCCTTGGTGCGCGACAAGGTGCGCTACGTCGGCGATCACGTCGCCCTGGTGGTTGCCGAATCCTTGGCTCAGGCCAAAGACGCCGCTGAGTTGATCGAGGTCGACTACGACGAGCAGGAGCCGGTCGTCGACACGGCAAGCGCCATGCAGGGCGCGCTGCTGCACGACGAGGCACCCGACAACCTTTGCTACGACTGGGAACTGGGCGAGGAAGCGACCGTCGACGGCGCGATCGCCGGCTCGGCCCACGTGGTCAAGCTCGACCTGGTCAACAACCGCCTGATCCCCAACGCCATCGAGCCGCGCGCGGCAATCGGCGAGTTCAGTCCGGCGACCGATGGTTACGAGCTCTATTCGACCAGCCAGAACCCGCACCTCTTGAAGCTCATTCTCTGCGCCTTCGTGCTCGGCATCCCCGAGACTAATTTGCGCGTCATCGCCCCCGACGTAGGGGGAGGATTCGGCTCCAAGATCTATTGCTACGCGGAAGAGACGGCCTGCCTCTGGGCCTCCAAGCGGCTCAACGGACGGCCGGTGAAGTGGACGGCCGAGCGCACCGAGAGCTTCTTGGCCGATGCCCATGGCCGCGACCACGTGAGCAGCATCACCCTCGGCCTCGATGCCGATCACAAGTTTACGGCGCTCAAGGTCATGACCACGGCCAATCTCGGCGCCTATCTCTCCAACTTCGCGACCTGTATTCCGACCTATCTCTATGCGACCTTGCTGGCCGGCCAGTACACCACGCCGATGGTCTACTGCAATGTGAAGGCTGTCTTCACCAGCACGGCCCCGGTGGATGCCTACCGCGGCGCGGGCCGGCCGGAAGCGACTTATGTCGTGGAGCGCATCGTCGAGGTGGCGGCGCGCCAGCTTGGCGTCGACCCGGCGGAGCTGCGGCGCAAGAACTTCATCCAGCCCGATCAGTTCCCCTACCAGACGCCGGTCGCGCTGACCTACGACATCGGCGATTACGAGCCCTCGCTCGACAAGGCGCTGGAGATGATCAACTACAGCAGCTTCTCCCAGCGTAAGGCCGAGTCCCAGTCGCGCGGCAAGCTGCGCGGCATCGGCTTCTCCGCCTACATCGAGGCCTGCGGCATTGCTCCCTCGGCAGTGGTCGGCTCGCTCGGCGCCGGCGTCGGTCTTTGGGAGTCGGCGCAGGTCCGCATGAACGCGACCGGCAGCGTCACCGTCATGACCGGCAGCCACGCCCACGGGCAAGGCCACGAGACGACCTTCTCGCAGCTGGTGTCCGACTACCTGGGCATCGCCTACGACGCAGTCGAGATCGTCCACGGCGATACCTCGCAGATCCCCATGGCCATGGGCACCTACGGTTCGCGCTCCTTGGCGGTCGGCGGCTCGGCCATCGTCAAGGCCTGCGACAAGGTGATCGAGAAGGGCCGCAAGATCGCCGCCCACATGCTCGAGGCCGATGTCGGCGACATCGAGTTCAAGGACGGCAACTACACGGTCGCCGGCACCGATCGCTCCAAGTCGCTCGGTGAGGTGGCCTTCGCTGCCTATGTGCCGCACAACTATCCGGAGGGTGTCGAGCCCGGGCTCGATGAGACGGCCTTCTACGACCCGCTCAACTTCACCTATCCGGCGGGCGTGCACATCGCCGAGGTCGAGATCGACCCCGACACCGGCATCACCTCGATCGTCGACTGGGTCGCCGTCGACGACTTCGGCAAGGTCATCAACCCGATGATCGTGGAAGGCCAGGTCCACGGCGGCATCGCCCAAGGCGTCGGCCAGGCCTTGCTGGAGAACTGCGCCTACGACGACAGCGGGCAGCTTATGACCGGCTCCTACATGGACTACACCATGCCGCGGGCTGACGATCTTCCGTCCTTCAAGGTCGACATGACGGAGTCGGCCTGCACCCATAACCCGCTCGGCGTGAAAGGCTGCGGCGAGGCCGGTGCCATCGCCGCTCCGGCTGCGCTGATGAATGCGATCACTGATGCCTTGGGCGAGGAGATCGACATGCCGGCCACGACTGAAAAGGTCTGGCGGGTCTGCCAAGCCAAGCGCATGGCAGCGGAATAGACGGCCAGAGGAAGGAGACCAAAGAGATGTACAACTTCGCATATCATCGTCCCGCTTCCCTGGCCGAGGCGGCTTCGGCCCTGCAAGGCGCCAGCGAAGGCAAGCTCCTGGCCGGTGGGCAGACCCTGCTCGCGACCATGAAGCAACGCCTGGCCAGCCCCAGCGATCTGGTCGATCTGTCCGCCATCGGCGAGCTGAAGGGCATCCGCCAGGACGGCGACAGCCTGGTGATCGGCGCCATGACGACCCATGCCGAGGTCGCCGGCAGCGATGCCGTGAAGAGCCACTGCGCGGCGCTGGCCAGTTTGGCCGGCGGCATCGGCGACCCGCAGGTGCGGCATTGCGGGACCATCGGCGGCTCGATCGCCAATGCCGACCCGGCGGCCGACTATCCCGGCGGTCTTGTCGGTCTCGGCGCCACGGTGGTCACCAACAGCCGCGAGATTTCCGCCGACTCCTTCTTCACCGGTCTCTTCGAGACGGCGTTGCAGGACGGTGAGATCGTCACCGCGGTGCGCTTTCCCAAGCCGCAGCGTGCCGGCTATGCCAAGTTCGCAAACCCGGCCTCGCGCTATGCCATCGTCGGCGTCTTCGTGAGCCAGGGTGCGGACGGCACCCGTGTCGCGGTCACCGGTGCCGGGCCGAGCGCCTTCCGAGTCGCGGCGATGGAGCAAGCCCTTGCCGGCAACTTCTCGGCCGATGCCTTGAACGGCATCTCGGTCGATGCCGGGAACCTCAACAACGACATCCACGCCAGCGCCGAGTATCGCGCTCACTTGGTGGGCGTCATGGCCAAGCGTGCGGTACAGACGGCATCCTAGCTGTCATCGCACAAGTGTTCAGTTCGGAGGCCGGGACCCATCGAGAGGTTCCGGCCTCTTTCTTCTGGGTCTAGGGAACGAGAAAGGGTCGGAGTTCGTTATGGGGTTCTTGAGCTGGATCGTTTTCGGGGCGATTGCCGGTTATCTCGCCAAGCTGATCATGCCGGGCAAGGACCCGGGTGGCTTCATCATCACCATCCTGCTGGGCATCGGCGGTGCTGTAGTCGGCGGTATGATCGGCACGACCTTGGGACTCGGCCAGGTCAGTGGCTTCAACCTCGGCAGCTTCGCCATAGCGGTCGGCGGCGCTATCGTGCTTTTGATCGGCTACCGCTTCGTCAAGCGGCAAGGCTGACGTTCGCGTAGCCGCTTTCGCCGCTAGACTGCGACCGAGTGGCGGGCGCTGCCCCTACCGAGAAAGGCATCGAAGCAGGCGGCGACCGAGCGGCGGAACGCCTGCCCTTCATCGGTGAGGGAGAGCGTGCGGCCATCCCATTCGACAAGACCGTCGTCGCTCAAGGCGCCGAGGCCGTCGAAGGCGTCGGCCAGAGCCTCCAAAGGCTGGTCGTGATCGGCGCAGATGGCTGCGACCTCGACCCGCTCCGCGCACATGACCTGCATGATAAGGTCGCGTCTCAGGCGGTCATCCTGGCACAGGGCGATGCCGCGCTGTGTCGGCAGCCTTCCCGCTAGGATATCGCGACGGTAGTTGGCGATGTCGGCGTGGTTCTGGACGTAGCCCTGCGGCAGATAGCCGATGGCAGAGGCCCCCAGGCCCAAGAGCGCCGGGGCCTTGTCGGTGGTATAGCCCTGGAAGTTGCGGCCGAGTTCGCCGCGCGCGGCCGCCAGAGCCATGGGGTCGTCGGGCCGGGCGAAGTGATCCATGCCGATCTGGACGAAGCCGAGCGTCTTGAGATGCCGACTGCCGGCTTCGTTCTGCTGACGACGGGTCTCGACGTCCGGCAGGTCCGCCTCTTGGATCATCTGCTGGTGCTTCTTCATCCAAGGGACGTGGGCATAGCCGAACAGTGAAATGCGGTCGGGCGAGAGAGAGACGGCAAGCTCCAGGCTGCGGCAAAGGTCCTCGACCGTCTGCTTGGGCAGGCCGTACATCAGATCGAAGCTGATCTGCTCGGCCCCCGCCGCGCGCAGCCGCGCGACGCTGTCTTCCACCACCTCGTAAGGCTGCACCCGGTTGACGGCTTCCTGCACCGCCGGCGTGAAGTCCTGAACGCCCAAGCTGACACGGTTGACGCCCTGGCCGGCCATGGCCGCGATCATCGCATCGCTCAGGCTGCGCGGGTCGATCTCCATGGCGATCTCGGCGTCGTCCTGGAAATCGAAGACACGCCGTGCCTCGCGCATCAGCGCGGTGAAGTCCTCCGGGGCGAGAATGGTCGGCGTGCCGCCGCCGAAGTGCAGATGGGTCAGTGGCGGGGCAATCGGCAAATGCGTGCCGATCAGGGACACTTCCTGCCGCAGCAGGGCGGCGTAGTCGGCGATGCGCTCCGGCCGTTGGGTCACCGTGGTGTGGCAGCCGCAGTACCAGCAAAGCTGATGGCAGAATGGGACATGAAGATAGAGGGAGGCTGGCTCATTGCCCGGCCAGTCCGCCAGCCAGGCGGCATAGGTCGTGCCGTCGACCTTGTCGCTGAAGTGCGGAGCCGTGGGGTAGCTGGTGTAGCGCGGCAGGCGCGCGCTCCGGTATTTGTTCAGGCGATCGCTCATGCCGGCAACGCTAGCGCCTTGCGCCAAGGCGTCCTTGACATGGCTCAAGCGTAGAAGGGGCGCAGGCCGCCGGCGGGCGCGCTTAAGTCAGCTGCTGAACTAGAGGTTCAGTGGGCGGCGGTCGATCGCCTCTTCCCAGCTCTCCAGATCGTCGCCGAACACCAGGTCGGGATCGTAGTCGATCACCTCCCACGTGCCCTCGGCAATCTCGGCTTCGACCTGCCCAGGCCCCCAGCCGGCGTAACCGAAGACGATGCGGAACTGGTCGGGGCCTTCGCCGTTGGCGATGTGGCGCAGGATGTCCGCGTTGCCCGAGAGCGCCAGGGCGTGCGGCAATTGCAGGCTGCCGTCCAGCACCACGTCGTCGCTATGCAGCACGAAGAGCGCGCGAGGGCTGACCGGGCCGCCGTAATGGAAGGTCAGCGGCGTATCCGCCGTCTCATCCATGTCGAAATGGTCGGCCAGGGCCTTCAGCGGGACGCGCGCCATGAACTGATTGACGACCAGGCCGAAGGCGCCCTCTTCGTCATGTTCGACGAGGTAGATCACGGACTGGTGGAAATTGGGATCGTCCAGGTCGGGCTGGGCGACGAGCAGCTGGCCTGAGAGTCGCTCGCTCGGCTCCGCCATGAGGGTCGAGCGCTGAGCGGCGATCAGCACCAGGGCAAGAATGAGTATCAGGCGCAGGCCCAAACCCCTGATATACAACCCGCTTACCATCCCTTCGCTCCCCCAAGCGTGGTCCCAAAGCAAAACGACAAGCGCTGATTATATGTGAAATTGAGTCAAATGCGGCAGAAATTTTCGCCGTTTTCCACTCGTTTCCGTCGAGTATGGTTAATTAACCAAGCAAGTGTCGGTAGTATTGGAGCGAAAGGCGGACAGTCCTTTCTAAGGCATAAAGCTGTGACCGCCCGGCGCAACAAAGTGGTGCATCTGTGACGTATTTGTGCTACATTCATCGCTGATTTTGGGGGTAACGGTGAGTGAGTGCTGACTCCGCACTCTTCTTGGGGGTTCACTGGTGGTACTTGGGGAGTAACGCTGTGGCGAGGGGATTTCTAGCGTTAGTGTTCGCGTGCTTCTTGCTGGCGGCGGGGTCGGCAAGGGCAGAGGGCATCCTGGTCGATGCTACGGGGGACGACAGCGCAACCGATCAAACCTTCTGGGGCATCGCCTTCGAGAGCGGTGCCGGGTTCATCGAGTCTTTCACCATCGACATCACCGAGGCGGGCACCTTCACCAGCGATGCCTTCTTCGACTTCGATGGCGGCTTGTTCGGCGACGATCCGACCGGACCGGTCTTCACCGAGCTGAACGGCTTGACCCAGGGCGATATCTCGGTCGAGGTGGACGCCTTCGTCAGCGGTGACACGGGCCATCCCGCTATCCTGACCCTGAACTTCGCCGAGGGCAGCTTCGGGGCCGGAGACTCCCTGCGCTTCTTCGCCGACACCGACTTCCTGGTCGCCGACCCGCTGCCGGCCAGCTTGATCGGCCAGGCTGGCGTGGAGGTCCGCGTGAAGCTCTTCGATATGCCCGAAATGGCCGGCGTCTTCGAGACGACGGACAGCGGCTCGGGCGACGGGGGGCAGTCAGCCGCCAGCTTCGCACCGCCGGCCCCTGTGCCGCTGCCGGCCGCGGCTTGGCTCTTCCTCTCCGCCATCGGCATGCTGCTCGGCTGGCGCGGTCTGCGCTCCAAAACGAGCTAGAGCCCATAGGGCATCAGCAACATCTGATCTCTCTTGAGCTTCCTTACTGCGCCGGCTGATTGCCGCGCGCGAAAAGGGCGTTATGGGCGTTGCCTCGCCCAGGCGGGTTTTGGTGCTTGGGTCTGCCGGCGATTGCTTTGCCTCGGCGCCCCGGTGTTGGCACAATCTTAACCTTAACTACCTTCTTATTTCGTCCTTCGCTAAGCTCTCGTCGCTAGTGTCGCCAGCGTTGCGTCAATGCCCCACAACGCTGGCGCCCCAGAACGACAGCAGTCAGGTGAAATGGCATGCCCGCAGGCCTCCCCCTTATCTTTCCCCGAATTCTCGTCGCAAGCGCCTTTCTGGCGGTTCTTGGCGTCCTCGCTACGCCGGGCGCCGAAGCCAAGAAGGTCGACGAGTATCTCTCGTCCGCCGAAGAAGACAGTGCCGCCGGGCGCTTCGAAGCGGCCATCATTCATCTGAAGAACGCCGTTCAAACCGATCCCGAGAATGCGGAGGCCAGGCGCCGTCTCGGTGAACTCTACCTCAAGCTCTACGCCATTCAGCCGGCCGAGAAGGAACTGCGCCGGGCCCGCAATCTGGGCGACAGCTCGCCGGGCCTGCGCGTCGCCTTGGCCCGCGCCCAGCTTTTGCTCGGCAGTTTCGATCAGGTTGTCGCGCTGACCGATACCGATCGGGAGCCCGCCCCCGGGGTCGAGGACGATCTCGCCATTTTGCGGGCCCAGGCTCTCTTGGGCTTGGGTCAGGAACAGGAAGCCGTCGCCCTCTTGGATAGGGTGATGGAGCGCGGCGACAACGCCGCCGCGCTGGAGGCCATGGCACGTATCGACATCGGCGCCGGACGGGTCGAGCCTGCCATGAGCAAGGCCCGCCGCGCCTATGAGCTCGATCCCGACAACTCCGACACGGCATCGACCTTCGCCAAGCTCCTGGTCCAAGAGCGCAGCCTGGAGGAAGCCTACCAGGTGCTTGAGCCTGTGGTCGCCGATGAGCCCTTCCGGCCTGATACGACAGTTCTCCACAGCAGCCTGGCCTTGGAGCTACGCCGCTTCGAGGAGGCGCGGGAGTCGCTTTCGGCCATGCCGCGACAGATCGCCCAGACGCCGGCGGTGCTTAATTTGAAAGCGCTCCTTTCGCTGCATGACGGCGACTACGAGGGCGCGCTGACCCAAGCGGAACAGGCGATCGGCCAGTCCGAGGACTATGTCGCAGCACAGCGCACGGCCGGCTTCGCGAGCCTGGTGCTGGGCAAGACCGAGCGCGGCCGGGAGTACCTCTCCACCTATGTGACCCGCGTGCCGCAGGATCAGGACGCGCTCTTGCGCCTGGCCTGGGCCGAAGCGCAGCTCGGCAACATCGAGCGCGCGCATGAGATATTGAACCGCAGGGTTTTCGCCGAGAGCCAGTCCGAGACCTATCTGCGCTTGGCCGCCGAGATCGCTCTGCGCAACGGCAAGTCGGCCGAGGCGCAGGCCTTCATGGAGCGCTATGTCGCGCTCAGGCCCGACGACATCGAGGCGCGCTCCAGCCTCGGCCTGCTGCAGTTTGCCCAAGGCGAGCAGGAGGTCGCTCTGCAGGCGCTGCAGGACGCTGCTGCGGAAGCCCCCGAGTCGGTGAACAACATGGTGCGCCTGGGCATGGCCCAGCTCGGCGCCCAGGACTACGAGGCGGCGCTAGCCAGCGCGAAGGAGATCCAAGAGCGCTTCCCCGATCAGCCGATCGGCTTCAACTTGGAAGGTGCAGTGCACCTCGGTCGTGGTGAAAGCGAGCCTGCGCGCCTCAGCATGGAAAAGGCGTTGGAGGTCGACCCAAAGAACATTCCAGCCGCCATCAGCCTGGCGCAATTGCATGTCGCCGCTGACCAGATGGCTGAGGCGCGCGGGCACCTCGATACCATCCTCCAGAGCCAGTCGGAGAACGTGCAGGCTCTCCTGATGCTGGCCCGCGTCGAAGTTGCCGAAGGCCAGATGGAGGCGGCGGAAAACCTGATAGCCTCTGCCGTGGAGGCCGGCGTGGACTCGCCGGTGCCCAATCTGGTGCAGGCGCGTTTCTATCTGGCCACCGGCCGTCCGCTCGATGCACGCAAGGCGGTCGTTCCGGCGGTCGAGGGCTATCCCGAGACTCCAGCCGTTTGGGAAACCGATGCTTTGGTGCAAGCCTCGGCCGGCGATTTCTCGGGGGCGGTACGGGCCTATCGTCAGCTCGCCCGCCTGCAGCCCGAGAACCCGCAACCGCACGTCTCGGCTGCCGAGGCGCTGCTGCGCGACCGTCGCCTGCGCGAGGCGATCTCGGAGTTGCGCAGCGCCTTGAAGCGCGACGCGGCCTATGAGCCGGCGCGCTTCGGCCTGGTTCGCCTGATGGTCTTGGACAATCAATTCGAGTCGGCCTTCGCCGAGCTCTCAGGCCTATCGGATGAGATGCCCGAGGATGCGCGGGTGGCCGAGCTCAAGGCCTTCTATCATCTGCGTGCCGAAGAGGACGTGGCCGCTGCCGAGCGGGAGTTGCGACGTGCCTTCGATCTCGAGCCGAGCGGCGTGCGGGCGGGTCAGCTTTCGCAGTTGCTGTGGAGCCAGGGCGAGCGACAGCAGGCGCTGGCCAGCCTCGACCGCTGGCTGGAACAGCAGCCCGACGACACGCAAATTCAGGACCTGCGCGCCCAGTACCACATCTTCGAAGGACGCTATGGCGAGTCTCGCGCTTCCTATCAGCGTTTGGTCGAGGCGCAACCCGACAACCCGGCCTACCGCAACAATCTGGCGTGGGCCCTGTGGAAGGAAGGGCAGGTCGATCTGGCCAAGGGCGAAGCACAGCGGGCGCTGGAGCTGGCACCGGAAAGCGGCGAGATCATGGATACCTTGGCGGTCATCCTGCTCGATCTCGGCGAGAGCGAGCGAGCGCTGACCTTGCTGGAGCAGGCGGTCGAGCGGGTGCCGCGCAATCCCGACATCCGGGTGCACTACGCGCAGGCGCTGATGGTCGCCGGAGAGACCGAGCGGGCCCGCGAGATGCTGAAGTCGGTGCTGACCGAATACGGCGAGTTCAGCGAGCGCGCGGTGGCCGAGCAGCTGCTCGAGAGCCAGTGAGATGACCTGCTATTTGGTTGGTGATTTGGCCGGCAACTCGATCGGTGAGCGGCGCCAGATCGCCGCATGCGCCTTGCATCCGCCTGTCCGGCCTGACTTGATCAAGCTCAAGGCTCTGCCGATATCGAGGCACTAGTTTCATCGCAAAAGACGGGACGTCGATGCGAAGGACAGTGAAGGCAATGGACGGAATTGGACCTTTCTTCCCGGACTACGAGGCGGTCTTCAGCCAGGCGGTGACCCGCGTGCGCGCCGAGGGCCGCTACCGCATCTTCGCTGACTTGGAGCGCAAGGCGGGCGCCTTCCCGCGCGCCCGCAATCATGGCCCGGGGCCCGATGAGGTCATCGTTTGGTGTTCCAACGACTATCTCGGCCAGGGGCAGAACCCGGCGGTGATCGCCGCCCTGCAGGAATCGGCTGCGCGCATGGGCGCCGGCTCCGGCGGCACCCGCAACATCTCCGGCACCCATCACCTGCATGTCC
>JAAUXX010009310.1_pt1 | contig 12428 bp, 13 predicted proteins | sample 7278111 | NCBI WGS metagenome assembly JAAUXX01 (sample SAMN14350116, study PRJNA611818) | marine sediment metagenome | isolation source: surface marine sediment (1.8m) | place: French Polynesia: Moorea | collected 2018-08
CCGGGAGCGGCAGTAGAGCGCCCAGGGACGGGTTCACAGCGTGTGCGTCACCCGGTGCCCTGATGCTCGGGGGCTCAATGCCAGCAATGAATCACGTGTTTCATCGCCAACATCATGCGCAGATCTAACGTGACAAAGTAGAACTAGGCGCGATATTGCTGAAAAATGAGCGTCGCGTTGGTGCCGCCAAAGCCAAAGCTGTTCGACATGGCCAGATCTATCGGCGTTGCGGCGTTGGTGGTGAGCACATTCATGCCTTCTGCCTCAGGGTCTAAATTTTCGATATTTGCCGACCCGCACACAAAGTTGTGTTGCATCATCAGCAGCGTATAGATAGCTTCCTGAACGCCGGCCGCCCCCAGCGAATGGCCGGTGAGGGATTTGGTCGAGCTGATTGCCGGAATCCTGTCTGCAAATACCTCTTTCACCGCTCTTAACTCGGCGACGTCGCCCACCTGGGTGCTGGTGCCGTGAGCATTGATGTAATTGATGTCACCATCGATATTGCTCATCGCGATGCGCATACATCGGGCAGCGCCCTCGCCCGAGGGCGCGACCATGTCGTAACCGTCTGAAGTTGCGCCGTAGCCGACGATTTCCCCGTAAATTTTGGCTCCGCGCGCCAGGGCATGATCCAGTGATTCAACCACCAGGCAGCCGCCGCCCCCGGCAATAACAAAGCCGTCTCGATCCGCATCGTAAGCGCGGGAGGCCTTTTCGGGGGTGGCGTTAAATTTGGTCGACAGGGCGCCCATCGCGTCGAAAAGGCCGGTTAGCGTCCAGTGTTCTTCCTCGCCGCCACCGGCGAATACCACGTCCTGTTTGCCCATCTGGATGAGTTCCATGGCGTTGCCGATACAATGGGCGCTGGTGGCACAAGCCGAGGATATGGAGTAGTTGATGCCTTTTATTTTGAAGGGCGTGGCCAAGCAGGCCGATGTCGTGCTCGCCATGGTTTGGGTGACGCGATACGGTCCTGCGCGCTTGACGCCGCGCTCGCGGATAATATCTGCAGCCTCGACCACGCTGCGGGTTGAGGCGCCACCCGACCCGACGATAATGCCGGTTCTCTCGTTGGAGACCTCGTGCTCATTGAGACCGGCGTCTTCTATCGCTTGCCGCATTGCAATATAGGCAAAGCCGGCGGCGTCGCCCATGAAGCGCAGTACTTTGCGGTCAATATGCTCACTAAGATCGATATCGACAGAGCCGGACACCGTGCTGCGAAAACCCAGTTCATGATACGATTCGTTGTGACCGATGCCCGACTTGCCGGTCCGCAGGGCGTCCAGAACTGTCTGTTTGTCATTGCCGATGCAAGAGGCGATGCCCATGCCAGTGACCACAACCCGCTTCATAGTTAACCTCATTGATTTCACATAATGAACCTGCAATTACTGCCGGCGCCAGTTCACCATTGTATGGAGATGAATGTTGATGTTTGTTTCAATTGGCAATTGAACCCCCGCGCATGTGGCAACGAGTGAGCTATCAAAAAGTTTCCGTATTGGTAAAGAGCCCGACTCTCAGATCCTTGGCAAAAAATATCTCCTTCGCGTCCACGGCGACGCGCCCATCGGCAATTCCCATCACCAGCCTTCTTTCGATCACGCGCTTCAGATGGATATGATAGGTCACCTTTTCCGCCGATGGTAAGATTTGTCCGGTAAATTTAACCTCACCGGCGCCGAGCGCCCGGCCACGGCCCTCATTACCCTTCCAAGCGAGAAAGAAACCCACCAGCTGCCACATGGCGTCAAGTCCTAGACATCCCGGCATCACGGGGTCTCCGGGGAAGTGGCAGCTGAAAAACCAGAGGTCGGGGCGGATATCAAGTTCGGCAATAATTTCTCCCTTGCCGTATTCCCCGCCTGACTTGCTGATGTGGGCGATGCGATTGAGCATTAGCATGTTGGGTATGGGTAGCTGGGCATTGCCGGGACCGAACATTTCTCCCTTGCCGCAGATGATGAGTTCTTCTCTGCTGTATGAGGGCTTGGGTATGAAATCGAGCATGGTTGAAAATCCGGCTGTAAGTATGTCAAAACGTCGCAGCTAAGTATGTCAAAACGCCGCAGCTAAGTATGTCAAAACGCCGCAGCTGAGCATGTCAAAACGCCGCAGCGCTGGCGAGGACGCCATTCTAACGCTTCAAAAAGGTTTGTCCAGCGAACCCGGCGATATTGCACAAAATGGAATAAGTCATTGTTATAAAAGCTAAATTTTGCAAAGGTATAGCCTTATCCGGTGCTGATTGCCGCGAATATCCACTATATTGTGGTATATTCGCCCGGCAAAATTTCCACTCTCACAGCAAGAATGCACAAGGTGACAGAAAATGATTAAGAAGTGCTTATTCCCGGTTGCGGGCTATGGAACCCGGTTTTTACCCGCCACAAAGTCGATGCCTAAAGAAATGCTGCCCATTGTTAACAAACCTTTGGTGCAGTACGGCGTCGAGGAGGCGATCGAGGCGGGATTGACGGAAGTCGGGTTTGTCACGGGCCGCGGCAAGCGCGCCATTGCCGATCATTTTGACGTGAGTTATGAGCTTGAGCACCAGATCGCCGGCACGTCGAAGGAGCAGTATTTAAGTTCAATTCGCAATGTCATGGCGCAGGGCTCGTTTTCCTTTACGCGTCAGTCGGAGATGGCTGGTCTTGGCGACGCGATTTTGAATGGGCGCCGCTTGATCGGCAACCAGGCCTTTGGCGTGGTGCTGTCGGACGACCTTTGCGTCGCCGAAGAGGGCGTGTTGTCGCAGATGGTGAAACTCTACAAACAGTTCCGTTGCAGTATTGTGGCGGTGCAGGAAGTGGCGGAGGAAGATATTCATAAATTTGGCGTGATCGGGGGAGAACAGATAAAGGAGGGCCTCTACCAGGTCAACGAAATGGTCGAAAAGCCCGAGCCCAAAGATGCGCCCAGCAATCTTGCAATCATCGGGCGCTATATTCTTACCCCGGATATCTTTGAAATTATCGAAAACACGTCGCCGGGGAAAAATGAGGAAGTGCAATTGACCGATGCGCTGTTGACGCAGGCCAACGATGGCTGTGTTCTCGCTTATAAGTTCAAGGGTCGCCGTTTTGACTGCGGCAGTGTCGCCGGCTTTGTCGATGCCACCAATTACGTGTACGAAAATATCTACGGCAAAGAATAGGGAAGATTTATCAGCGTGAAAACCCCCATAGATTGTTTCAAGGCCTATGATATCCGGGGTCGGGTTCCCGGTGAATTGAACGTCGATGTCGCCTACCGGGTCGGGCGCGCCTTCGTCGAGCATTTAATGGCGAAGACTGTCGTCGTGGGCCACGATATTCGTCTCACCAGCGAGGAACTCACCGCCGCCTTGGTACGCGGCCTTAGCGAGGCCGGGGCGGATGTCATCCACATTGGCCAATGCGGCACGGAAGAAGTGTACTATGCTACCTTTCAGCTGGGGCTCGATGGCGGTATCTGCGTGACCGCCAGCCATAACCCGATGGATTACAACGGCATGAAACTGGTCAAAAAAGGGGCTCGACCCATTTCCGGTGACGACGGTCTGCATGACATCAAAGCCCTCGCGGAAGCGGGTGATTTCAAAAGCGTCGCGCGCCTCGGCCGGGTGGAAAAACGCGATATGCGCGTCCAGTATGTCCAGCATTTGTTGTCGTATGTCGATGTCGGCAAAATCAAAGCGTTAAAGGTCGTGTGCAATGCCGGCAACGGCGGCGCGGGCGCCGTCATCGACGCGCTTGAAGGGCAACTGCCGCTTGAGTTTATCAAGGTGCATCATGAACCAGACGGCGCCTTTCCCAACGGTATCCCCAACCCGCTGCTACCTGACCGCCGACAGGCCACGATCGATGCGGTCAAAACCCACAATGCCGATTTGGGCATCGCCTGGGATGGTGACTTTGATCGTTGTTTCTTGTTTGACGAGAACGGTGAATTTATCGAAGGCTATTATGTGGTCGGTCTGCTGGCGAAGGCTTTTCTGGCCAAAACGCCGGGCGCGAAGATTGTGCACGATCCGCGTCTGACCTGGAATACCGTCGACCAGGTGGAGGCGGCTGGCGGGATTCCGGTGCAAAGCAAGACCGGGCACGCCTTCATCAAGGCGGCGATGCGCGAGGCGGATGCGGTCTATGGGGGCGAAATGAGCGCTCACCACTACTTCAGGCGTTTTGCCTATTGCGATAACGGCAACATACCCTGGCTACTGGTGGTGGAATTGATGAGTGTCTCCGGGCAGACGCTTTCGCAGTTGGTGTGCGATCGCATGGCTAAATTTCCCTGCAGCGGTGAAATCAATCGCCAGGTAAACAATCCGGCCGCGATACTGTCTTCCGTCAAAGCGCATTATGTCGATGATGCGCTCGCGCTTGAGACCGTAGATGGTTTGTCGATGGCCTTCGAGCGGTGGCGGTTTAACCTGCGCATGTCCAGTACCGAGCCCGTTTTACGCTTGAACGTGGAATCTCGCGCGGACGTACCGCTGATGCGGGCGCGCACTGTGGAAATGCTGGCCTTGATCGAGCAGTACGACGCGGCCTGAGATGCGGATCGCCTTTTTTCGACCTCGTTTTTATGCCTGTTTTAACAAGTAGTCCAGCGAAATTTTGTCGGCCCCGTTGCGTGCCAGATAGAAAAGCGCGGTCGCCCATAAGATGTGCACGCCCCAGGCGTCGGGATAGACAAAGATCTGAATCACCGCCGTCATGATCAATAAACCCACGGCGCTCAAACGCGTCATTATGCCGAATAGGACTCCCAGCGATAAGAAAAATTCGCCGAAGGTGGCGAGATAGGCCGCGAGCGCAGGCGGCAGCAGCGGTAAAGCGTATTCGTATTCGAATAACATGACCGTGCTGTCGGTCACGTTCCAAAATGCGAGATGGTAACCGGCAACGGTGAGGCCGTCTATCTTGGTTTGCACGGAGTTCCAAAACACGAAAAAAATCGCCGCGCGGGCAGTTAACGCGATTAGCCATTCGGGAATGATGTTGCCAATTTTTTTAGCGTAGTTGTCGGTGGCTGCAAGAGTTCTCATGATGCTTCTCCGATGATTTGGGCGGTAAAGCCCGACTGAATTAAAAAGGAAATCACCCCTGTCGAATCGAAGTGGTGGTCGGCCTCTAGGGCAGCTTCGAGCGCTTCGCTTAAGGTGTGGTTATCGAGCAGTTGCTGGAAAAATGTAAAAGTGCCGGCACCCAGTTGGTAGATGTCGACATCGGCATCCGGACGCAGGATAAGAATGTGTTGCGCCCGGTCGGCGTCGACTTTTTTCTCACTTTGGGCCTGCGCAAGTTGCCAGATATCAAAGATGGCAAATGGCGATGAAATAAGGTGAACCGAGTCGAGCGGTTTGATTTTTGCCTGGGCAACAGCGGCAATATCCAGTTGGGAAAATGCTTCCGCCGGCAATGGCGATTGCTCTGCGGCGTGATAACTCAGGTGTCTCGCCAGGTCCACTGCTGCTAGGTCACCCAGATAGGTCAGCGATGCCAGCGGCCCGAAAGTGCGAATAAAAAGTGGAAATTCATGACCAAAATCGACCATGGCGGCGCTATGTGGAGGGTGATTGCTTAAAAAATCTCGCGCACTCGCGGTAAAAAGATTCTCGCCAATGGTATTGACGACGGAGGGGTACAAATCTTTCAGGGCTTCGATGAGTGAGTGATACGTGTTGTTGCGATAGATCGATAAGCGCGCTCGCAGTTCGTCGCCATGGTAACTTTTGAGATATTGACGCAGTGTCCGCTCATCGCTTTGATTGAAGACGAAGTGCGTCATTGATTCTTGCAGCTCTTCGAGTTTCACGATAGTGCGGTCCGGCGCAAGCTCTCGGTCGCCGTTTGTAGATAGGAATCGGCCTTTTGCGACTCGGCGAGTAATACCTCGAGTTCGGGTACCTTGGTGTCCCACTCAATCAGCGTGGCGACAGGTTTTCCCAGCAGCGATAGAGAATATTCGTAAAGTTGCCACACTTCGGTGATGACTTCGGAGCCGTGGTCGTCAATGCGAATTTGTCGTTCGCCATCTAAGTGTGTCAGTGTGTGGCCCGCCAGATGTATTTCGCCCACCTGAGCAAGCGGGAAATTATCCAGGTATTCAATCGGGTCAAAGCCGTTGTTGAACGCGGACACAAAGACATTGTTGATGTCCAGCAGGATGCCGCAATCGCAGTGTTTGGCCAATGCCCGGAAAAATTCAGGTTCGCTGTAATCGCCGCGTTCGAAGTCGATATAGGTGGAGGGGTTTTCAATCAAAATCCTGCGTCCCAGCGCATTTTGCACCTTGTCTATATTGGTGCTGACCACCGCCAGGCTTTCTTTTGTGTACGGCATTGGCAAGAGGTCATTGAGAAAAACGCCGTTCCAGTGGCTCCAGGAGAGGTGTTCAGATACCTGTTCTGGCTGGTATCGATCGACCAGGGCTCGCAGGCGTGACAGGTGCTTGGGGTCAAGGCCCTGGGCGCTGCCCAGGGACATGCCCACGCCGTGCATGGAAAGCGGGTAATGTTCGCGTAATTTGCCTAGGTAACGATGGGGTGGTCCACCCGCGCCCATGTAATTTTCCGGGTGCACTTCCAGCCAGCCGGTTGCGGTGGGGTTTTCGATCAATTGCGAATAGTGCCGGGCTTTAAGGCCAATGCCGGAACGGGCGGGAAGAGTGCTCATCGGAAAATAGCTCGACGCGAAATGGTTCTTCGATAAGGCGCCCGTGGCGACCGGGCGCGCTTACGATTTTGCGGTTAAGATTCTGTCGGCTCTTTACTGCCGCCGACGATTTTTTCACAAGCGCCTTTGGGTACGTACATCCAGGCATTTTTTTGGCCGTCAGTCGTGCTGGAGCCCGCACAGCTGGTGCCGGGACCCGCGGCGCAATCGTTTTTGCCCGCTTTGGCGATACCGTAGCACTTTTCTACTTTCTTGCCTGCATAAACGTCGGTGGCTGACGCCATCATGACACCGGCGGCAATAGCGCTGGAAATTGCGAGAGTTTTGGTCATTTTTTTCATTTAAGACTCCTGGGAGTTACCTTTTTGGTTTACGTTGCTATTTGCGTTCAAGCTGTGACTTACACTGGGTAAGACTTGGGGCGAATAGTGAAGTTCGCCAATCAATATCCATGTGATACTTGTGTGATAACTGGCGGACATCTTTAACAAGCCATAAAAAATTGCACCTCTTTATTTTTTCTTGTTTTCTTGTCAATTTAGTGGCTATAAGCCGTTGATTTCGAGCATCGAAGACTTGGCAGCCTTTGATGGTACCGATACCTCCATGTATCGGGGCAGGCTGCCATAGCAATGGTTTAAAGCTTTTTATTGGCTTCGTTGAAGCATTGAATGAGTTTGCGGGTTGAAGAGTCCCAGTTGTTCGGAATATCGGTGGTGTCGATGGCGGTCGCCACGTGCGTGCCCAGCAGTTTGCCCAGCTCAACGCCCCATTGATCGAATGAGTTAATGTCCCACAGCACTCCCAGGCTGTACACCTTGTGTTCATAGGCGGCAATCAGCGCGCCCAGGGTCTTCGGCGTCAGTTCCTCCATGACAATGGTTGAACTCGGACGATTGCCCGGGTGAACTTTGTGCGGCGCCAGGAACTCGATTTCCTCGGCGTTGACGCCCTGGGACTCCAGCTCTTTTTTCGACGTTGCCAGATCCCGCCCACACATGAGCGCCTGGCTTTGGGCGACGCAATTGGCGAACAGATACTTGTGCTGATGACTGAGCGAATGGTGGGCTCTGAGCGTCGCGATAAAGTCAATGGGCGCGACAATCGTGCCCTGGTGCAAAAGCTGGTGAAATGAGTGCTGCCCGTTGGTGCCTTCGGTGCCCCAGACAACGGATCCGGTCTGATAATCGAGCGGCTCGCCGCCGCGGGTGACCGATTTACCGTTGCTCTCCATTTCCAGCTGCTGCAAATAGGCCGGCAGCAACTGCAAGTGATGGGCGTAGGGCAATACCGCCTGCGTCTTACAGCCCATGACATTGCTGTACCAGAAAACGAATAAGGCCATCAGCACCGGAATATTTCTTTCCAGCGGCGCTTCGGCGAAGTGATCGTCCATCATGGCCGCGCCGTGACGCAAGTGATTGAAATTTTCCATGCCTACGGCCAAGGCGATGGGCAAACCAATCGCCGACCACAGTGAATAGCGTCCTCCCACCCAATCCCAAATCGGGTAGACATTATCGGCGGCGATGCCAAACTCAATGGCTTTGTCGACTTTCGACGAGATGGCGACGAAGTGCTTGGCGAGATCCTCGTGTCGGCATCCCCGAGATAGCATCCATTCGCGTGCGGTGAGTGCGTTTTGCAGCGTCTCCAGGGTGGAGAATGATTTTGATGCGATGATGAAAAGCGTGCGGCCCGGATCGATTTGCGCGAGGAGGTCGTCGATTTCCGCGCCGTCTATATTGGAGACAAAGTGAACCTTCAGTTCACGAGTATGATACGGGGTAAGCGCTTTGGTTACCATGCGCGGCCCCAGGTCGGAGCCGCCGATGCCGATATTGACCACGTCGGTGATGTTATCGCCCTGGAATCCCCGCCAATCCCGCGAGTGAATCCGCGATACCAGCTGCGCCATTTTTTGCAGCGTCGCGGCCACGCTTCGCTGCTCATCGGTGGCGGCGTCGCCGGCGAATCTCAGGGCGCTGTGAAGCGCCGGCCGGTTCTCCGTGCGATTGACGTGGTCACCGCGCAATAATTTTTTTATGGCGCCGGCCAGGTCCGCCTGTTCCGCTGCCCCAATTAAAAGGCCCAAGGCTTCCTCATCGACGTGGTTTTTGGAATAGTCCAGTTGTAGCCCGGCCCCCGACACGGTATAGCGCTCTGCCCGATTGGGGTCGGAAGCGAACAGGCTTGCCAACGATATATTCTGCCAACGCTGCTTTTGCGACGCTATGGCGGACCAATTTGCATATAGATCTGACAGTGTCTTGTTATTCATATGATTCCCATTAGTCAAGTGGGTGTTGGCGGCCTTGCCCAATCGCGTCGCGCGGGACCACTAGTGAGAGCGCTCGACAGAAAAACTGGCGAGTTCTTGCAACGCCCTCCTGTAGGGAGAGGTAGGAAGCGCGTCGAGCGTTTGCTTTGCAGCCAACATGTGTTCAGTGGCTTTGAATCTAGTGTACTCCAGGCCGCCGCATGCTTTCACGGCGGTCAGAATCTCCTCCAGTCGTTTGCGGCCGCCCTCGCGAATGGCGTCTCTTATTAGGATTGCCGACTCTGGGTCCCCCTTTGCCATCGTGTAAATCAGGGGTAAGGTGGGTTTGCCTTCCGCCAGGTCGTCGCCCACGTTTTTGCCCAGGGTTTGCGCGTTGCCTTCGTAGTCCAACACGTCGTCGATCAGCTGAAATGCGACGCCGAGATGATAGCCGTAGTTCCTGGCGGATTTTTGTTGTTCGCGGTTACTGCCGGACAATACCGCCGCCGCCTCGCAGGCCGCCTCAAAAAGTGCCGCAGTCTTCTTGTGGATTACCGTCATGTAGTTGGCTTCATCGACGTCCGGGTCTCTCGCATTCACCAGTTGCTGGACTTCGCCTTCGGCGATCAGGTTGGTGGTGTCGGACAGTATTGCCATGACCCCCATGTTCTCAATTGCCACCATCATCTGAAAGGCCCGCGAATACAAGAAGTCGCCCACCAGCACGCTTGGCGCATTGCCCCACTTGGCGTTCGCCGTTTCCCGGCCGCGTCGCAGTGACGAGATATCGACAACGTCGTCATGTAAGAGTGTCGCGGTGTGAATAAATTCAATAATGGCCGCAAGATCGACGTGCGCCGGGTTTTTACAGCCCAACGCGTTGGCAAACAACAACACCAGTAGCGGCCGCAGGCGTTTGCCGCCGGCGTCGACAATATAGTGGCCGATGTTCTCAACCAGGCCGACATCCGAGTGCAGTTGTTTTATGATCGTCTCGTTGACCTGTTCAAGCTCGGTTGCAACGATCCTATGAAAGGAAAGCATGGCGCACCTGTCACTACGCGCGAAAATTTCGATGCGATGCTAGGGGGAGCCCTTCTGCCTGTCAAGTCTCTGCGTGATCATGTCGGCCCACTCCATGCCCATTCCTCGGGCTGGTGTAAGCGCTATTGGATGCCGCCCCGGACCAGTCCGTGACCTTGCTTATGCGGGTGGATTCCATTAGAATTCGCGCCCTTCTGACATGATATCAACGATGCAAGCGTCGCGGCGTGGCGGTTAGCGCGCCCCAAATGCTGGAGATCAAGCTGCTTCGTATCGTCCAAACCGTTAATTTGGAGCACTGTAATGTATGCCGTAATTGCCGCCGGTGGTAAACAGCACCGCGTTGTTGAGGGCGAAGTTCTTCGCCTTGAGAAAATTGCCGTCGCCACCGGCGAAGCCATTGATTTTGAAAAGGTTTTGTTGGTTGCCGACGGCGCAGAGGTCACGCTCGGAACACCCTTTGTTGCGGACGCTAAAGTGACTGCCGAGGTGCTCGGCCACGGCCGTAGCGAGAAGGTCAAAATCATTAAGTTCAAGCGTCGCAAGCACTCAATGAAGCGCCAGGGTCACCGCCAGTGGTACACAGACATTAAGATCACCGGTATCCAGGCCTAACGGCAGGTTTTTAGAGATTCGAGGAATAAGTCATGGCTCACAAGAAAGCGGGTGGCAGCACCAGTAACGGCCGGGATTCGGAAAGTAAACGCCTGGGCATCAAGCGTTTCGGCGGTCAACAGGTGGCGGCCGGCAGCATCATCGTCCGCCAACGCGGCAGTAAATTTCATCCCGGGCGCAATGTTGGCATGGGCAAGGACTATACCCTGTTTGCCAAAGTTGCCGGCGCGGTGAAATTCGAAACCAAGGGCGACAAAGGCCGCAAGTTCGTTTCCGTCGAGACCGCCTAGGACGCAAAGCAAATTTGGCAAGAGCCCCGCTGCTGGCATCAGTAGTGGGGTTTTTTTGTGGCCGGACCTTAGCGACGTGTCGAGCGGAACCATTGATATGAAATTTGTTGACGAGGCAGCGATCACTGTTCAAGCCGGAAAGGGCGGTAACGGCTGTTTGAGTTTTAGGCGCGAAAAGTTCATCGAAAAAGGCGGCCCTGACGGGGGTGACGGTGGTGACGGTGGCAGCGTGCTCCTGGAAGCCGACGAAAATATCAATACCTTGGTTGACTACCGCTACCTGCGCGCCTATCGGGCGGAGAACGGCGAGCCCGGTCGGGGCGCCAACTGCACTGGTAAAAAAGGCGCCGACCTTATTCTCAAGGTTCCCGTCGGCACATCGGTGCTGGAGGAAGACAGCGGCGAACAGATCGGCGACCTGACGGAACACGAGCAGCGACTGTTGGTCGCGCAAGGAGGTTTTCACGGCCTCGGCAACACGCGCTTCAAATCCAGTGTCAATCGTGCGCCCAGACAGACATCGGCGGGAACCGAGGGAGAGTTTAAGCGGATGCGTCTGGAGCTTAATTTGTTGGCCGACGTCGGCACCCTGGGGCTGCCAAACGCCGGTAAATCCACCTTTATCCGCGCCGTGTCGGCGGCCCAACCCAAGGTTGCCGACTATCCCTTCACCACGCTGATTCCGAGCCTCGGCGTGGTCAAGGTGCAGGCGCATCGCAGTTTTGTGGTCGCCGATATTCCCGGTATCATCGAGGGCGCGGCGGAGGGAGCCGGCCTTGGCATCCGCTTTTTAAAGCATTTGACGCGCTGCAGAATTCTGTTGCACCTAGTGGACCTGTGCCCGGCGGATGGCGCTGATCCGGCGCAACAGGCAGTGAGTATTGCGGAGGAACTCGGTCGCTTCAGCCCCACGCTGGCAAAACGACAACGCTGGCTGGTGCTAAACAAGAGCGACTTGCTGAGCGAGCAAGAACTCGCCAACCGGCGGCAGGCAATCGAGCGAGCCCTTAACTGGAAGGGCAAAACCCATGTCATATCGGCCCTAAACCGGCGCAACACTGAAAAGCTCTGCGCAGATTTGCTCGCCGAGCTGGAAACCGCCTGGCAGCGCGAGCGCGCCGACCCTCAGGCGCGGGGTAGTGAACGGGCGATGCAGCGGCAAATGCAGATCGAAGCGCGGGAAAAAAGTGAGCGGCTGCGCGGGCAAAAACGAAATGCGGCCGATGACGATGACGAATATGATGTGGAAGTGGAATATCGTCCCTGATCGCTTGGGTGCGATTAATTAGTGTCGGAGACGAATGGTACTTGTTTAAGAGAAGATCGTGGGCTTTGCCGCCGGTTAGCAGCTTTGGGCGTGTCTCGGAAAGCCCTACCCAGGCGCGATCCGGGTAAAGAAACGGGAATCTGACTTCAGCAAGTGCCATATAGGGTCAGAGGCTAATGGCACTTACTTAAGGCGAAAACGATGGTAGGTTGGTAGTGTTGGGGGTGTTTCCAAGACCGTCTGCAGCATGGATGCTGCAGCCGAGCCCCCAGGGAGGGGTTCAC
>JAAUXX010028701.1_pt1 | contig 12413 bp, 8 predicted proteins | sample 7278111 | NCBI WGS metagenome assembly JAAUXX01 (sample SAMN14350116, study PRJNA611818) | marine sediment metagenome | isolation source: surface marine sediment (1.8m) | place: French Polynesia: Moorea | collected 2018-08
CCGGCCGGCAACATTTACGTCGGAACGTTCGGCGGGGGCATCAACGTACTCGACCGTTCCCGTGAAACCTTCTCGCAGATCGTCAACGACCCGGCCGATGACGAGTCGCTGGCCGGAGATCGCGTCATGGCCCTGCTCTGCGACAGCAACGGCAGGCTCTGGGCCGGTACGCGCGCTTCGGGCCTGAACAGAATGGACCCCGATACGGGTCGTTTCGAGCGCTTCGTCCACGACCCGGATGACGACAGTTCACTGAGCGCCGATGGCGTCACCTACGTGCTCGAGGATCGCAACGGCGGCATCTGGGTAGCGACGTTCGGCGGCGGGCTCAACTACTACGACGGCACGAAGTTTCGCCATTTTCGCCACTCCCCCGACGATCCAACGAGCCTGTCGAGCGACCGTGTGCTCGTGCTGTTCGAAGACTCGAGCGGCGGCATCTGGATTGGCACCTACGCCTCCGGCCTCAATCACCTCGACCCCTACTCGAGTAAGATAACGCGCTACCGCTCCGACCCGGCCAATCCGAACGGCCTGGCCGGTGACGGTATCACGATGATCCAGGAGGACGATGGCGGTGACCTCTGGATCGGCATCAAGGGGAGAGGACTCAACCGCTGGCGGCGCGAAGACCGCGACGCCGGCAAGCTCGTCTTCGACCGGCTGAGCCAGATCGACGGCCTGCCGAACGCAACGATCTACAGCGGGCAATGGGACTCCGACGGCCATCTCTGGCTCAGCACGGGTCGCGGCCTGTCGAGGCTCGATACAACGACGCTTCGCTTTCGCAATTTCGACGTGAGCCACGGCCTGCAGGGTGATGAATTCAATCTGGCTGCCGGCTTCCGTGCCGAGAACGGCGAACTGTTCTTTGGCGGCATGAACGGTTTCAATGCCTTCCAGCCCATGTCCATTAACGGAGCCGGCGCCCCGCCCGTCGTGACGATTACCGAGCTTTCGACCTATAACGAGGCCTTCGACTTAAGCGACTACCGGAGTAGTGGCAGAGCGATCGAATTCGCGCATGACGTTGACGTCATCGGATTTGAATTTGCAGCGCTCGATTTCGCGTCGCCCGACAAGACGCGTTACCAGTACCGTCTCGATGGCATGGACCCGGACTGGATCGATGCAGGCCGGCATCGTCATGCGAGCTACAACAACCTCGCGGCCGGCGACTATGTGTTCCGCGTTCGCGCGATCAATAACAACGGCGTCGGCAGCGCGTCGGATGCAAGCCTGGCGTTCACTGTCAGCGCAGCGCCTTGGGCAACCTGGTGGGCGTTCACGTTCTACGTCGCTGTCCTGGCGGCGGTGCTGCTCCTCGCCGTTCGCATGCAGGCGAGACGCGTCCGGATGGCCGCACGGATCAGGCATGCCGAAGAAGTCCACCGGCTCCAGGGACGCCTCACGAACGCGCAGCAAATCGCAAACGTCGGCAACTGGGAGTGGGACCTTGTCACGAACGAGATCTGGTGGTCTGACCAGGTCTATCGCTTGTTGAACGTCGCGCCCGCTGACTTTTCAGGCAACTTCCAGGATTTCCTCGATCGCGTGCATCCTGAAGATCGCCTGGCGGTGGAGCGCGAAATACGGTCGGCAATCCGCGAGGAGCGCGCCTTCTCGATCGATCATCGCCTTGCCTGGCCGGACGGCAGCGAGCGCTACGTCGCCCAGCGCGGCGAGGTTATGCGGACCGGGAAACGTGGCAAGGTGCGCCGGCTTTCGGCGACCATGCACGACATCACGGACAGGAAGGCCGCCGAGGACGCGGTCCGGCGGCAGGCAAGCTACCAGGCGATGCTCGCCACCTTGTCGGCGTCGCTCCTGAATGCCGACGCCGGTGACGTGGACGCTACGATTGCCGAGGGTCTCGAGACGATCGGCCATCATTACGCGCTGGACACGATTGCCGTGCGATGGTTCTCTGCGGATCGGCGACGGCTCACGACTTCACACCAGTGGAGCCGGGTTCGGTCGCGTTACAGGAGCAATGGCGACGATGCCCGACTCATGCCCTGGACCACCGAGATGCTGCTCGCCGGTCGAGACGTCTCCGTACCGGATATCGACGCGTTCCCCGAAGCCGGCGCAATCGACGAGAGCGTATTCCGCGGCCACGGCATTCAGTCGTTGCTGATGGTCCCGCTCGCGGTCGATTCCGGACTCGAAGGAGCCTGCCAGTTTGCGACGCGCGGCAACAAGCGCGATTGGCCGGCCGATGTCGTTGCCGAGCTCAAGCTGCTGGCCGGGGCGATCGCCAACGCGGTCGCTCGCCGCCGGGCGCTCGACGAGGTGACAAAGCTCAAGGATCAGCTTCAGGCGGAGAACGTATATCTCCGTGAGGAGGTCAAGCTCGCACACGGCTTTGACGAGATTGTGGGCGACGACGCGGCGCTCAAACGCAGCCTGCAAGCCGTCGAGAAAGTTGCGCCCACGGATGTTGCGGTGCTCATACTCGGCGAGACGGGAACCGGAAAGGAATTGATTGCACGTGCAATCCACAAGCTCAGTCCGCGTGCGGACGGCCCGATGGTCAGCGTCAACTGCCCTGCGTTGCCCGGCAACCTGATCGAGAGCGAGTTGTTCGGGCACGAGAAGGGGTCATTCACCGGCGCCGATTCGCAACGCCTGGGCCGTTTCGAGATCGCGAAAGGCGGCACGATCTTCCTCGACGAGATCGGGGAGTTGCCGATGGATCTGCAGGCAAAGTTGCTCCGTGTCCTGCAGACCGGTGAGTTCGAGCGCATTGGCGGCACCGAGACGCTGCACGCCAACGTGCGTCTCATTGCGGCAACGAATCGGAACCTGCCGGAACGGATCAAAGAAGGTGAGTTCCGATCGGACCTGTACTTCCGGATCAATAGCTTCCCGATACACCTGCCGCCCCTTCGGGAACGCAAGGGCGATATCCCGGCACTCGCCGAGCATTTCATTCACAAGCATTCGGATCGCCTGAACCGACAGGTCGTCGCCATATCGGCCCGGTTTCTCGAAAAGCTGCGCGAACACGACTGGCCCGGCAACGTGCGCGAACTCGAAAGCACGATCGAGCGCGCGTTGATTGCCTCGACCAACAACGAGCTGCTCGATCTGGACGAGCCGCTCAGGCCGATGCAGAGCGGCAAGAGTGGCTTTATCGATCTGCGTGTCCGCGAAGGCGCCGACCTCGCCGAGATCGAGCGAAACTACATCCTTGCCGTGCTCGAGAAAACAGGCGGCCAGGTCGGCGGCGCCGACGGCGCGGCGAAAATCCTTGGCATGCCGTCGAGCACGCTGCGTTCGAAGATGAAGAAACTCGGCATCGATCGCGACTAGTCGAAAGACACGCGCAACACGCTCCGCGACGCCCCTGCTACACTGACCCGGGTCGTAGCGAGAGTTTCAGCGATGCAATCATTCGAAGCGCTCTACGAGCGGGCCTCGGAGCGCAAAGGCGGCGGCCCCGCACTCGAGAAGCTGATCGGCAAACCGAAATCGCGCGCGGCACTGGCCAGCATTCCTGACGATCGCTGGCTCGCTGAAATGTCGAAAGCCGTGTTCCGGGCGGGATTCAACTGGCGGGTGGTCGAGAAGAAGTGGCCGGACATCGAGGCGGCTTTCGATGCGTTCGATCCGCCGACCGTCGCCTTCTATTCCGACGAGGACCTGGAACGGCTCGTCAGCGACCCACGCGTGATCCGCCAGTGGAAGAAACTCAAGGCGATTCGCGAGAACGCCAACTACATCGTGACGCTCGCGGACGAACATGGCTCGGCCGGGTTCTATTTCGCTGATTTTCCGGCCACGAACTACATTGGCCTGCTCGACGATCTCAAGAAGCGCGGCAGCTACCTGGGCGGCACGACCGCGCAGTATTTCCTGCGCATGATGGGTAAGGATTCGTTCATTCTTTCGCGCGACGTCGTCGCCGCACTCCGACGCGAACAGGTCTTTGACGGCACGCCTACGTCGAAGTCGTCACTTCGATCGATCCAGGATGCATTCAATCACTGGGTAGAGGATGGCGGACGGTCGCTGACACGCGTCAGCCGTGTACTCGCCTTCACGGTTGAGTAGCCTCAGACCGCGAGGGCGCGGAGCGCGTCGACGAGCTTGCCCATCTCGGCGGGCGTGTTGAAGACCTGCGGGGTAATGCGCACGCAGCCGCCCGAGGCCAGGCCCTTTCTGAGCACCGTGAAAATGCCGAACTCCTTCTCCATCCGCAGCCGAAGCTCATCTGCGTCATCGATCGTCTTCTGTCCTGCAAGCCGGAACGAGCCGATGCCCGTCCACGATGCCTCGTCGCGGCCACCAAGCAGCTCTATGTGCGGCATGTTTTCGGCTTCGTCGGTCCAGAGGCTCCTGAGGTAGCGAAGCCGGGCCTCCTTGTTCGCCGGGCCGACGGCGTCATGAAAGTCCACGGCGGCCGGGATGGCAAGCCGTGCCGCAAAGTTGATCGTCCCCGAGTGAATGCGCGAGGCGATCGGCGCGTCGGCCGCCGTGCTCTCGCCAGGGTACGGCGCGATCTTCTCGAGCGTGCCGCGTCGAATGTACATGGCGCCCGTGCCGAGCGGCGCCCCGATCCACTTGTGCAGATTGAATGCAGCCCAGTCGACGCCAAGGTCGGCAATCCTGAAATCCAGGAGGCCCCATGACTGCGCGGCATCGCAGATGACGTCGATGCCCCGGCGCCGGGCCTCGGCCGCAATGTCCGCGACGGGAACGACGAGGCCCTGCTGGTTCGATACGTGCGTGATCAGCATGAGCCGGAGATCCGGGTTTGCATCGAAGGCCTGGACGTAGCGCTCGAAAATCTCGGCCTGGTCTGCGCGCGTCGGTAACTCGATCTCGACGACTCGCACGCCACGCCCTTTTCCGAGCCAGCGCATGTGCGTCTTGAAACCCGGATAGTCGATATCGGCCAGCAACACCGCATTGTCCTTCTCGAGGCCGCGATACTGCCGAATCAGGTTGTGGCAGGCCTCGGTGGCGTTCCTCGTGATGACGATTTCATCGTCGTGTGCGCCGAGCAAAGCGGCAATACGCCGCGTCGCCTCGGCCTCGTCTTCCGGGAACTCCCGGCGCGCGTAGTACGAGTTCTCGGTGTTCACCATCCGGATCGCATCGACGTATGCCTCCTGCACGGGCGATGCCATCTTGGCCCAGTAGCCATGCTCGAGGTTCAGAATAGCTTCCGAGCGGTCATAGTAGCTGCCGACTTCCTGCCAGAATGACTCGTCACGCGCGAGATCGGCGGCACGCCTCGCAGCAGGGGCGCTCGGCAAAGCCGACGCCGTGGGCGCGTATCCGCTCGATGCGACGACGCTCGCCGCCGCCAGACCCTTGAGCAATCGTCGACGTTTTGGATTGAAGTCAGGGATGCTGAGCTCCCGGCAGACGACAGGCTCGTCAGTGTATAAGAAAGCGAAACGAGATTGTTTCGATTCATTGCAGTATGCACTTCAGCACAGCGATACCGCTGACGGCGAGGCATAATGCGCGCATGGGTAATATCAAACCACACAATACAGGCGAACTGGCCCAGGGCGGCGAAGGCAATCCCGACGGCAAGGGTACCAACGGTTTCCTGCTCGACTGGTACCGGAGCGAGCCTCGCGGCGTCGTCGCCAAGCCCCAGCGACAGGTCCTGGCCGAGTTCTTCACGTCAATGCTGATCCTGTCGGCCGCCTTCAAGTACGAGCCGGCCACGGGCGTCGCGAATTACCTTTACCTTGCAAACGGGGACTGGATCCTGAGCCTGATACGGCCCGACCAGTGGTCTGACGAGCGGCGCGAAGGCTTCGTCGGAACCTGTTTCCTGCAGCAGGACATGACGTGGACGATCGAGCCGTCGGACAACCTGAAGAAACCCGGCCCGGTCGCGGATGCGGTTGCCCTGTTCTACGAGGCCTTTGCGGACACGCTCGACACTGATCTGACGCTCGAAGAGATCCTGCCGTTCTACGTGGGCAAGATGCCTTATTACCAGCGGCTGTATGCCAATGCGCTAAGCCGCTCAATCCGCGGCACCGTCACGCTGGGAGGCCAGCGAACCATCCGTGCAAGGGACTGGCGCCTCGTACTTCCGAGAGTGGAGAACGTGCTGCTCTCACACAGCGGCTAGCATCGACTGATGCCTGTCGGCTAACGCTTCTTCTTGCCACAGCGAATATCGAGCTCGGCAAAGTCCTGCGTGTAGGCGGGCGCAATCGACGCGTTTCGACCAATCAGTCCGTTGCGGCCCTTCAGAGCCCCGGCCTCATCGGGCGCCCGTCGCATCCAGTCACCGTAGGTCACGTCATCGCCACTGTCGCCACGATAGTAGGTTGGCCTCACGGACCAGCGGTAGGTCTGGCATGGCAGTTCGATGCCGACAACGTGGCTCTGCGCCGGAATTTGTCGACTCGCATAAACGAGGCGATGGGCGTCGTAGATCTCGAGGTCGTACGCAATGTCGCCGGCATCGATCGGATCGGCCGGCGTTCCGTCAGGGTTCCTGTCGAGGAGCACGTGCTCCCACGCGAGCTCGGGGCTTTGGGTCTTGCTGACGTAGCGATGTTCAATTTTCTTGTCGGCCTTTGCCGAGGCGCTGGCTCTCGGCTCGATCGAACTCGGCACGAGCGCGCGATAAAAGGTCTCGCCCGCCAGCTCGCGGGCCAGGTAGTGCGCCGCGAAGTTGCCGAAATCGTGCCAAAGCGCGAGGTCATTCGCCGTCCAGTTCTTGAGCGTGTCGGTATCCTGGTATTCGATCACGCGGGAATAGAGCGTCATGCCGTCGCTGTGCCGCTGGATGACGGCCTTCGCTGTCAGGATCAGCGTCGCCTGCGTCTTCTGAACGTCCATTTTGAAGTCTTCGAAACCCACGTAGAGGACGGCGTCGGTCTCCTCCGGCAAATCGTTTGTGGCGGCGAATAAACGCGCATCGACCTGCGGCAATCCCCAGATGTGTCGGTGAACGTCGAGCGCAAGACTGCCGTTCTCAAGTGGCTGGCTGTCGGCGTTGGCAATGTCCTCGACGAGCGCGTCGCGGAACTCCTGCATGTCTTTCTTTGCAGCGCCGGACAATCCGCCATAGACCATGCCGGGAAGCTGCAGGATCGGGATCGGCACCCGGACGTTCACCGGGCCGACTTCGGTCGTTACCGTGCCCATGTTGCGGCCCTCGTCCGCGCCGGCGACGAGGCCCGCCTGTGCCTCGTCGTAGGTACCCGTAATCGCCTCGTTGGTCGCGGCGTCGGTCGTCGCCACGACGAGATTCCCGATCGCCTCACGGACTTCGTCAGACATGGGCTCATATGCCTGCGGCGACAGTGGCGGGTCGAGTTCATCGACAGGCAGCGCCAGGACTACCGTCGCCGAGCAAAGAAGCGCCGCCGCCGCGAGTCTTAAGGGCAGGGCCGAACGAGCCTGAATGCGGGAACCGTGCATAGCGTAACTATAGACCGAACGGTGAGCCATTCGTTCTTGTACGGCTGCCGGGCTGAATGATTGCTGAACCGAAGGCGGGTCAGCCGCTCGCCGCGTTCCGCGCGGCTGGCTCACCACCCTGGCGTATTCCGCCAGGCGGCTTGCTTCGCGTCAGCGCATACCGGTGTCCAGGCGGATCGAGACAGTGGCGTAGCCATCGTCGGGGACCGTGACCCTCGTGATCTGCTTGGTTGGAAACGGAATCGGCGTATTGGCGTCAGGAACGATGAGATAGTCTCCCGGCGGCAGGGCAACGCGAAACGCACCGGCTGTGTCGGACTGAAACCTTGCCACCTCGACACCGTCGTCCGTGACTGCAAACGTCGCCTGAAGCGGCGCCTCGTCGCTTTGCCCGTGCTGCGTGGGCCCGGGATCCACCGGGCCCCAGAGCACGGTACCTTCGATGCCCGTTTCCCCGGCAGCCGACGGGAATGCCGCGAACGCAAGACAAAAGACCACCATCAGTTTTCGCGATACTCCCAGCACGCCTCTACACCTCCCAAACGCAAAGAGGGCCTCGTAAGAGGCCCTCCTGCGTTCTAAAACAAGCCACTAATCACCGGAAAAATGCACCCAGTGGGCCGTCATCATCATCGTCGTCTTCCTCATCCCCGATGGCGAAGTTCACCACGCGGGTGCCCCAGCCGAAGATTTCGCCGATGAAGACGCCGGCACGTGCGTACTCGGTCGTGTACCAGCAGCTGTCGTCGACCGGATCGATATTCATCGAACTGTAGTCGCCCCAGCGTCCAGTCTGCCGCTGAACGTTGCCCGCAGCGTTGCCGTCAAAGACGATGGCCTCGCCTACGTTCATGTAGTTCGCGTCTCCGACCCGTCCGGTAACGGCAATGCTCGGGAATGTTTCCTGACTGGAGACACTGTAGCCGAGACACATGTTGCCGCTCTTCGTCATGGCGACGCTGCCCATCCAGCGGTTATCACCATCCGGCGAGAACGTATTCTGGCTCTCGAGTTCCCAGCCATCGCCGTCTTCATTGCTCATCTCGTACCAGCGAACTCCGGCTTTGCCGGTACCGTCCGCGTCGACCGTGTGGCTCATGACGGCGCGAATTTCGGTTTCACCGTCATCCCGGTAGGTCCGAAGCTGCGCGCGATGCATCATACGATCCGAGATCGCTTCGAGGAACGGAATGTCTTCGGTCCCGGAGCCGGGCTGTGCGATACAAGTCTCGCGGAACGCCGGACAGAGATCGGTATCGAAAGGCGCTACGCCAACCTTGGCCACTTCCTCGACCGTGCTGTTCTCGGGATTCCTGAAGTCCGGGTTGACCTGCCAGACGTCGATCTCGCTGCCTGAGAAGAAGTTGTTCGTAAAGAACGTGGCCGGCGTGTCCTTGAAGTAAGGTCCGTCGTTGTCGCCCGGAATGAAGCCGAACTCGTTTGGCCCGAGGATGAAGAAGACCATCGTTGCCGGTCCCGGACGCAGCGCTTCCCGCTTGTCGATGACACCGATACCCGTGCCGAGGAACGGTGTAAACAGGTTAGCCATAACGGCGATCGAGTCCGTCGCGAAACCGTACTTGGGATAGTCCGGGAACGCGATACCCGTGAAGTCGAACTCGTACTGCAGGTAACGGCCCGTCGGGTCGCTGGACGTGGAAATCGCGATGCAAAGGCCGTCCATCGGGAAGCCGGATGCGAACTGGCTGACGAACCAGCGGTTGGTCTGTTCGTCATAGAGTACGATCGGGTCACCCGAGTTCGTGTTCTCGCATTGGCCACCAAGGCCAGAGAAGAACAAATTGCTCGGGAACGGTCCGAGAATCGTGTTGCCCTGCTTGTCGAAGATCTCCGTTTGCAGGTTGAACATCTGCACGTAGTGATTTCTGCCAACGTCGCCGATTGTGTCGGGCGGCGCAATCAGGATGCCGAGATTGAACCCGTTGTCATCGTTGTTGCCGCCTTCGAAGCCGACACCGACGTCAGGCATGCCGATCGTCGGGCCCTTGACACCGGGAACGAGTGAGCCAGGCGAAGAAGCACTCGCGGGGCTTGCTCCGACCTTCTGAATCTCGTCGCCCATCATGTTCGGGACTTCCATCAGCAGGTCAGCGCCGTTGCCGGCTGCGGGAGTGAATGCGCCGGACGCACCGACGAGATCCCGCATGCGCGGCGACACGCCGTTGCGCGCTGATTCAAAGATGATCTGCTCGGGGAATGGCGACTCCTCGACCGACAGCACGAGATTGCCGCCGCGGCCTTCCGGATTCGCCAGGCCGTCCGCGAATTCGCCAACCTTGATTCGGTAGGTCGTACCTGCTTCTACACTAACGAGCAGGTTGTCGTTCAAGCCAACGTCGACACAAGCGACTTCGACGAGGTCGCCGCAGGACCCGACGTACATGCCGTGCGCCGTATCCAGTTCGCCAGTCCCGCTCGGCAGGGTGCTCCCCAGCGTTGTGATGTTGACGTCGCCGCTCTCGGCGGGCGTCCACTCGTACCAAACCGTCGTATCCCCGTCACCAAAGATGTTGCATGACAGGAGCGGATCGGCCGGATCGAAGGTCGCGGTTGTCGTGTCGACCTCGTCAACGAACACCGGATTCGGTGCTGACGAGGGAATTACGGTAGCGGTTTCACAGCTATCGTTCGGCGCGGTGTCCTGCGCCCAGGCAGTCCCTCCGAGCATGACGCCCGCTACAAGGACTAGCGAACGACTGGCGCTCTGCATGAGACGATCTCGAAGCATCGTTTGTTCCCCACTTGGTTGTCGGTCGGATGCCTCTGAACGGCGCCCGGCCTGTTCATATTTAACCGTCCCGAGACGTCGGGATCGGTCTGGTTCTTCTTGCTTGTTGTTACTTTATTACGTGGCAGACACTATAGGCGATTATGTCGAAAAATGCGGCGCGCTTTACATAATCATCGAGAATCAGGAGCCAGACGTTTCCCCGAACTCCTCGAGGCGGGACGCGACCTCCGGATGCTCGTATTGACGCGCCCGATCGAGCGCCGTGTAGCCGTCGCGCTCGGTGATGCTCGCGTCGGCTCCGCGCTCGAGCAGCATGTTCACAATGTCGATGTTCCCAACCGACGCCGCAACGATAAGCGCCGTGAAACGGCGCTTCTTGCTCTGCACGTTGACGTCGGCGCCATTCTCGAGAAGGTACGCAACCGTATCGACGTGCGAACCCTTGATCGCGAACATTAATGCCGTTTGGTTATTACTGTCGCCGGCATCGATATCGGCGCCTTTGCTGTGAAGAAATTCAACGACATCCGTGTGTCCGTTTGCCGAAGCCCACAGCAGCGCCGAGCGGTCTTTCGGCCCGGTTGCCTCGAGCGATGCCCCTTTCTCGATGAGCTTCTGGACCTTCGCGAGGTCGCCGTCGAACGCACCCTGAATGAGTGCCTTGTCGACCTCGCTGAGCGAGTGTGACTGGCCAAAGGCGCTGATGCTGAACGTTGCCAGCGCCGCGAATACAACTACGTTTTTTGTGATTTTCATGCGCCGATAGTAACAAACCTTTCGCGGGCTGCGAGCCACGATCGACAAGGATGGAACCGGGGCAACCTGATCGCGACGGGCATTGACAATAGTCGTGTCACGGGCGCTGCGCCGGTGATTCGATCAGGCCATTTTGGAAAGCGAGTCCCCGGATGATAAGGAAACCGAGCACCGCCATGGCGCCCGCGTAGCCCGACGAGATCAACACGGCGTAGAGATACGCGAGCACGTGCAGTGGCCGGGCACCGGCTTCGAACTCTATCTTCGGGAACCGTCGAGACATGGAATACCCTGCCGGAACAGCCCTGATCATTAAGGACCGGCCGCGATCGCGCCTTTGACAAATGTCATTGGCCGCCCTCATCCTTGGCGCAGCATGACGAGCGCGCGACTTTCCCTGTTTCTCTTTCTCTCAGTTTGGCTGCTCGCGGCCGCGCAGGCTGCGGCGCAGGACGCCGACCCGGCACCGGTACTCGTCACGCCCGGAGTCGATGAGCTCGCATCCGACTGGTGGACCTATTTCGATGGTGCGCCGGACGAGATCGAGCCGCGTGTCGAGCTGTTCCTCGAGCAGGTCAATGACCAGGTCTCCGGACTCGGTGCGCAGAACCAGGAACTCGCCCCCTCGATCGTTGCGGCCGTGCGCGACAATCTCGAGGTTTACGTGTCCTTGCTTGGCGAACTCGACGCCCAGCCGCAACGCCTGTCGGAGCCGGCGCCGGCCTATGCGCTCGACGAGCTGCTTTCGGCTGCCGCAGCCGCACGCGAGGCAGCACGCGCCGAGGCCGAAGCCGACAGCGAGGTTGAGCGCGAACGCCGCATCCTGAACGGCGCGACGCGGAGACGGGATGCGCAGTTCAAAGACTACCTCGACGCCGCGGCGGGCGATGATCGCTGGCTCGCGGGCCTGCGTCTCGTGCGCGCCCGGTCATCCCAGGCTATCGCGGCACGCCGCCTCGAGCTGCTTACCGAGAGTGCCCGGCTCGCTCGCGAGTTTGCTGTCGAAACCGCTGATCGCGTTGCCCTCATCCAGGACCGGCTCGGCACGGACGCGAACGAGGATGCGCTCAGTGAACTGGACAACGTCGTCGCCCAACGTGAGCAAGCCGTCCTGGACGCCGAGGAGCGGGCACGCGAAGCCGATATTGCCGCGAGCGGCATCGGCGACGACACGGCAGAGGGCCGCTCGGAGCAGCGCGCACAGCAGCAACGCTCGCTCGATGCCGAAGTCGAGCTTGCACTCGCTCGCATTGCACTTGCGACAGCCGAAGCACGGCGCTACTGGACCGGACTCAAAGCGGGCGCCGACTCGGACGTTGCCGAGATCGAAGACCAGTCTGTCGTATGGTCGGAGATTCTTCGCAACGTGCGGCTCAACCTGCCCGACTGGGCGGCTTCGACGCAGGACGAACTCCTGGCGGTTCAGAGTATTGACCAGGACGAACTGAACCGCGCGGCGCGACGAGTGCTGGACCAGCGCCTCGGCATAGCGCAG
>JAAUXX010030291.1_pt1 | contig 12397 bp, 13 predicted proteins | sample 7278111 | NCBI WGS metagenome assembly JAAUXX01 (sample SAMN14350116, study PRJNA611818) | marine sediment metagenome | isolation source: surface marine sediment (1.8m) | place: French Polynesia: Moorea | collected 2018-08
ATGATCTGGCGGCACTCATTCCTAGATTGGCTTTTGTTTCACTGAGAACACCGCCGATGTGCGAGCGAATTTTGCGACTTTAAATGGCTTAGGATTGAACCTAATTAGGTACAATTAAGTAAGCTCTGAATAAGTCATCCTGACTTATTCAGAGGTCGAAAATAAAAATGTATGATTTTTTATTTTCTCGCATTTTCAATGACTTATTAACCCGGCACCCATTTATGCCGGGTTAATAGCGGTGCAAGGACGCACCGCTGCTGGTCGATAGACCAGCGTGAGCCCCTTAAAATCAAGCAGTTTCGCACAACTGCGCAGTATTTTAAGGGGCGGCAATCAAATATATCAGGGAGATATATTTGATTGCCGGGTTAATAGCGTCATCGAAAATGACAGCACATCCCTGTGCTGGGGGAAACTCTGACTTAATCAGAGTTTCCTTAACACAAAAAGAACCAAGAAGCTCAAAGCTGTTCAACTGCGGCTTGGGCACGCCAATTGTCAAGTACGGCCAGATTTCTCGGCATTGACGTCGACGATGCGCTTGAATTGACTGAACAGACAGGTGTTTAATGGGGCGCTGCTGACCCGTGGTATGACCAACGTCTAAAGTCCTCGTAACTCTATGGCTACGGCCATCGTTTGGGCGCAAATTCGGGAGCGGGGCTTTTCGTCAAGTCACTAATTTTTTCTTCTTAGGAGGGTATCGAGATGGGCAGCCAGAATCACCTTATCAAATCCTACAACGGCTCTCGGCGAATCATTCCGATCCTGGTCGCTTGGGTTATGACCATCGGTTGGGGAGCCTGTGTTGCTGGTGAAAGGGCACCCTCCAACTGCAAGTCGGAGAGGGTTTACAATACACTCATCGTCTACGGCCAGGACCAGGCCGCGTCAGGGCCACCCCTCGAGCCCCTGGACCCAGTGGACAATACGTTAACATTTCGGCAGGAAGCGGCGGATTTTTTTAGCCAGGAATGGGGCGTCCCATTTCCCGACGTCTCAAACCCCAGTGACCAATTCCTGCCGCTCGGATGCTCACCGAGCGTGGATTGTGATTATCTTTGGCGGATGGTCCAGGTACCGGAAGAGATTAACTATCAAGTCTTTGCCCTTGATTATCAGGGGTCGCCCCCTTGGCGGCATCGTATGCCAATCACAAATACCCGCGTGGTTGACAAGAGCGCCATAGTCATTGCTCTACGGGATGTCATGAATGAAGGGGGTACGGAAACTGTGTATCCCACGATTTTCCAAAACTCTATCATCGCGTTCGGTTTCTATATTCTGACAGCAACCGACAGGCGTGGTATCGACTTCGCCCTGGAACGCATCGACTATAGCAGCCAGCAACCGATTTTATCCAATCCCTATGGATGGACTCCCATTCCATGTAAGCTCAAGAGCGAACTCTTCGGGGAGGGCCTCGTACGGGGTGGCGCAACTGGTTCAGCGCCAGTCCCTGAGGGCCTCTTCAATTTCATCAATACAATGACTTTTCCAGTTTCACTGACCCAGAAAGATCCTAACGAGCGGGCGAAATGCAAGAATATTAGGCGGAGTGATCAATAGCTCTCGGTGTTGCGCTGTCGCTTACCAAACAGCGACGGCTACCGCTTCCAATTATGTTACCGATTTTTCGCTTGATTGAATATATACCAAGCGAAAAATTGCGACACTGGCGGTTGGCTGTGACCGGCAAAATAAAAGTGCCTAAACCCCGACCCTTTAAAAATAGCCTGCTTGCGCAGCTTGGCCTTATGAATGAACATAATTCCCCCCCAAAATTTGTTAACTAAATTATTAAAGTGCGGGCAAGCTTTAGCGACTTCAGCTAAAAAATGCCGGATAAAGTTAAAGTCAATACGTCGCTAAAGGAGGGCCATTAGGCGGAGGTCTTATTCCAACTAGAGAAAAAAAATACTGGGATGCTGATTGTAAAATTGACTGCGGTGCCGCATTAAAAACCTGCTTAGCGCTTTTTGACAGCGGGATACCGTCATATTCATCTTCGGGCAAAGCAGCAATGCATGTCACATCATCATGAAAATGCAGGTCACTACCGAATTCGGCAGCATATAGAATCATATGAAATTGCCCTGCAATAATTAGCAAGGCTAAAACAACAGTGACTCGAGACTTCTGCATTGCGAGATTATGTCCAAACGATATTAGGTAAAAATGAATGGTGCGAGTGGAAGAGATAGGTTCTAGTGTTAACAGGCCCTAAGTTTTACAACTAAAATCCGCAATGTCCTCAAAAGATTTAGCTGCACGTATTTTTTTTATACTCTTTGTCGGTTTAGTAATACCGTCAATCAAACCAGACGCCAAATCACTTGCGCCTATTTCTATTACCTGTTGTTTAGCTGCCAAGTTTTTACATGATGGGCCTGTTCTTCTAATATCTATACCCGCACGGATAAGACTTACAATTACCGCCTTGTAGTCGTTAAGTTCCACATTCGGTCCGTACCAAACTGCATTGGTTGGATCGTTAGCTTGATTTCTCTTCGCCACCATGTTTTTAACCGTGAAACCCATCTCATTCAGGGCGGCACCTAATTCAGGGGAATCTATTTCTTTGTTGTAATACCACAGAGTGGTATCTAACCTTTGAGATGGTGGTTTCTCTGATATTAACTCAATTCTATATTTGTTGGCTTCGAGTATCTCACCTTTCACAAGATCTGCTGTAGATAATTGATCAAGTGGCTTGCCGGCTCTAGCTTTTGTTAATCCAAAATCCTTCAAAATCAAAGGCTGAGATAGCAATTCATCTGTTAGATAGGAGGATGTTTTTAGCGTCGCAGTGGCTGTTGTATCAGCAAGTTTTAAGATGTTTTCTCTTTGGTTTTTTGCTAATTCAGAGTCTTTGTCAGAGTTGACCGAATCCGCCGCCTGAAACACTCCTAGAGCTATGACTAAGGTAATAAATAGTGGCGCTATGTATTTAAAGTGGTGACTGCCCTTATCTACGAATAGACCTAAGATAGCTAAAAAAGAGCTCAAGCCGGTGATTACGTACTTAACAAAACTTGGTAGTTCGGAAAGTAATTCCATGCTGCCCTCTCGATCTTGAAAGACCACTAGTTCGGCCTTGGTCGCTAAAAGCCCCATTTGCCTGGGCGAACAGCGGACCTCGAACGATAGTGTCAGGAAACACCAGTGTGTTCCACGCAGATTTTAGCGCCAACATCCGCTGCATTGTATTATTCTATGAGCCCGTCCAGCAATGCCCCACCTAAATAGTTCGGCCTGCATCAACCCCTCAATACCCGTCACGCTGTGCCTATACCGCCCAAATTAGCGCAGCGCATTCGCTTTACAGCACGATGTTAACCAGAGTTTGCAGTGATGTATCTAAACGACGGCACCAATAGCAACAACCCAACATGTTGAGCTAGACGACAATCCTCGCCGCATTTTCCCTCAAAAGCGATCAGAATACGCTACACTCAAAATAAACAGCTATTTCAATTCTCTTTTTAATATCCAGAGTCGCGTTATGAAACACTCAAAAGTGCCGCTCAGGCTTTGTCTTTTGTTTAGCATCCTTTCGCTGTGGGCCTGTGAGGGTGGCATGAAAAGCATGAGCAACCAGGAATTGGCCGCCAAAAGCGACGAGTGCATCCAGCGCAATCCCACCGCACCCGGCAAAGTGACAGCCTGTGAAAATATTCGCAAAGAGTGCGAACGGCGCCGCAAAGAGGGGAATTTTGCTTGCTAGTACCTGCCCTCCGGTTTATCTGTGTCAGCTGGGGCCGTTTGCAGTGTCTGCAGCTGTGCCCGCGCGCGTTCACCCAGTTCCCCACCCTGCTGCGTCGCCGATCTAAAGTAATTGACCGCCGTCTCGCGGTTGCCCTGCGCCAGTTCAATTTCGCCTAAATGGTAGACGGCGGTTTGGGTTGGCAGTAACTGCTTGCTGTTGAGCAGATTTTGTTTTGCCTGGGCAATCCGCGCTTGTTTTTTCTGGATCAGACCCAGACCCAAATGCCCCAGATAATAGTCGGGGTTGATGGCGACCGCGGTACTGAAAGATTGCGCCGCCCGGGAATCCATTTTTTTAGCCAGCAAAATCTGCCCCCTGCTGCTCTTGATAGGGGAGATAGTTCTGCGTGCCGATCGAAATTTCCTGCGACGCGGGAATGATCGACAGCTCGCGCTTGCCGGTTACGGGATTGACAGCACAGCCCATTGCGCCGAAAAGGGCGATAATCGCAGCAAAAATTACGATTGGACGCATCCGACCCTCCTTACTCGAAGCTGATTTTGTGATAATGATCTCATCGAATGGCGGTATGGTAAGCGAAGCCGTGTGTGATAGGTAGGGTATCGATGAGTGAATTGACTAGCGTTGAATTATTCGCCGGGTCGCGCCCGGACGGCAGCCCGGTGGTGGAGCGCCTGCAGGTGCTCGAACAGAGCGATGGCGGTTTTGTGGTGGTGAAGTCGCCCGCCTTTATTCAAGGCATTGCCAAAGGTGATAGGATCAAACTGGATAAAAAAGACAGTGCTTTTGACCTGGTGGCGCGCTCGGGTAACCTCTGCATCAGGGTGTTTGCCCAGTGTGAAATGGCGCCACTGGCGCAGGATCTGGTTCCCGAGATTGAAAAAATGGGCGGCGAGTTGGACTTTGAAAATGCGCGCATGCTGGTCTTTAGTATTCACGTGAGCTGTGGATTTAACCAGATTGAACAGGTGTTGAACGACCATGTCGGTGAGGAGACAAACAGCGCCTGGTTCTATGGTAATGTGTACGACCCGAAGGACGGCGTGACGCCGCTGAATTGGTGGCGGGATATTTTAAAACCGCAGTAATGAAGCCACGCTATACTGGTTGATACTGATTATATTTTAATCAGCTTTGCTATTGTTCAGGAGTTCTGTATGTGCAAGCCAAGGTCATTGGTCAGGTCCGCCGCACTTGCGTTAAGCGCTGTCATTGTCGCCGCCTGTGGCGGCAGCGACGGGGACGGTGGGCTCTTGGGCGGCGGCTTTAGCGACCGCGATGATTTGCTGACTTGGCGCCAGGGGGTTTATCTGGATAAAACGGTTTATCAGGCCTACTGTGCGAGCCCCCGCACTGGGGCGGACCCCTTTAATGACGGTCGCCCCTACCCCGACCGGCAGGGCACGGTGGCAGACGAGAATTTTTTTCTGCGCTCTTGGACCGACGAACTCTACCTTTGGTACGACGAGGTGGAAGACCAGGACCCTAACCTGTTCACCACGGCGGAGTATTTTGCCCTGCTCAAAACCAATGAACTCACGCCCTCAAACCGTCCGAAAGACAATTTTCACTTCTCCGAGAACACCCAGGACTATTTATCCAACACCGTTTCCGGTGTGAGCTTTGGCTACGGCATGGGTCTGGTGATCAATTCCCCTGTGCCGCCGCGGGAAGTGATCGTGCGCGATGTGGTGCCCGCCTCGCCCGCCGATCTCGCCGGGATTGAGCGCGGTATGACCATTTTGACTGTCGACGGCGCCGATCTGGTCAACGGCGGCGATCAGGCCACGGTAGATGTTCTGAACGCTGGCTTATTCCCCTCCGCGAGCGGTGAAAGCCACAGCTTTGGTGTGCGGGCCTATGGCAGTCAGGAGACCCAGGAATTCAACCTCGTCTCGTCTAGTGTCACTTCCCAGCCGGTAAAAGAGGCAATTGTGGTTAGTACCGCCAGCGGCGACGTCGGTTATCTCCATTTCAATTCCCATATCGCTCCAGCGGAAATCGATTTGTTCGATGCCTTCAGCCAGTTGCAAAGCGAGGGGGTGACGGACCTGGTGCTGGACCTGCGTTACAATGGCGGCGGCCTGCTGGACATCGCGGGTCAGGTGGGCTACATGATCGCCGGCGGCGCCAACACCAATAATGAGAACTTTTACCAGTTGCGTTTCAATGACAAACACCCGGACACCGATCCGGTCACTGGCGCCAGCCTCGATCCGATACCATTTTTCAGCACCAGTCGGGGCTTCAGCGAAGGCTTTGCCGCCGGCACCTCGCTGCCCTCACTGAACCTGTCGAGGGTTTTCATTTTGGCTGCCGGCGGCACCTGCTCGGCCAGCGAAGCCATTATCAACGGTCTGCGCGGCGCCGATGTGGAAGTGATTTTGCTGGGCGGCACAACCTGCGGCAAACCCTACGGTTTCTATCCGCAGGACAATTGCGGCACCACCTATTTTTCGGTGCAGTTTACCGGCGTTAACGACGACGGCTTTGGCGAATATCCGGACGGCTTTTCGCCCGCCAATATGCCCGCCGCGCCCGGCGTTCCAGTGACCGGCTGCTGGGTGGAAGACGATTTTTCCAGAGCCTTGGGCGACCCGCAGGAGGGCATGTTCGCGGCGGCGTTGCAGTACCGCGAGAGCGGCACCTGCCCGCCGCTGCCGCCCGTAGCGGAGAAAACCGCCGCCGCCGAGCCGCGGGAGAAAGCACGCCGTGGCCTGCAAATTCGCGCTCCCGAGCGTCCCGGCCTCAACAACGCCATCCTCACGCCATAGTTTTTAGCTTTTGGGCTTTTCCGCCAGGGAAGATCGCATACCCCGGCAAACTAAAAACCTTCGTGGAACGCAAGCGCGACAAGGGCATCTTCCCTTTCGGTGTTGGGTTTCGGCGAAGGCAATTACCACGATCAAATGATGCAGGCCTTGGCGTAAAACGGCAATCGCGTCGCCGCCTACATCGATACCCTCAGCGAGGCGCAAAAGGCGCGTGGTGATGATGTCTAGCCCGATAAGATGGTCTCCTCCTCTCCGATGCTTTTGGTAGGGCTTCTATCGTGGCGCATTATGACGCCGGTTAGTAGGAGGGAGGAGACCATCTTATCGGGCTAGGGTTATCGCAGTGAGTTTGTGCAGTTGGCGAGAAAGGCAAAAATTGCCAGTGAAATGCAGTGATCTGGACAGCGCTAAGCGGCGAAGGTGGGGGTCGGATAAGAAGAGCGGCTAAACCACTCACGGGCTTTGCTCGCCGTTTGTCGTTTGGCCGCTGCGCGTTTGGCGCCTTTGGATTTTTCATGCGCGCCACCCTTGCGCATTATCGGGTGACAGGCATGTCCATTGCGCCGCCTTTGTTTAGTTGCCATGGTGCCTCCTGTTTTGCCTGCATGGGCAGCTGTGCAGATTGTGATGCAAACTGCGCGACGTTGCCCACCGGAATTCACGCCTGAAAAAAACAAGACGGCGATTGACCGGCAACACTTGCTGCGCCGCATCATCACGAAAAATGCAGGGCGCGATAATACAATGAAGCGTGTTGGTGTCAATAGCAAGCCACTCGTATTGCCTTTACGGTGGGTTACCGAGGTCTCTGATTGCCGCTTCACCGCATATTTTGTTAATAATATTTCGTTAGTAAAAACCAATCTATTTAGAAGGCAAAGCGATATTGCTTGCTCAATATAAAAACAAATGTAAAGAAACCCCTGTTTTTAGTTATATATAAGTCTAAACAGATATTCAGATATTTCTTTTTTTGCTAACCCTGTAGGCTACCTTGCGCTGCTAGCGCCGGGATACTTTTTTCATGGAAAAGGGTGTTGTTATACTTGGGCGGTGTGCGACAAATTGTCGCAATGCCCGGTTGCTTTTCACCGCGAACGGAATTCGTGGTACGTACGCCACCAGGGAGCAAGTTCATCGTGAGAAAGGGGTATTCGCCATGAAACGCCATTACTACATCAGTGATGATTTGGACGATTTGGAATCCATTGAAATCGAGTTGGAAAAGGCGGGGGTCGATGTCGAGCAGATTCACGTGCTCAGTGATAATGACGCCTATCTCGAAACTCACCACCTGCATGCGGTCGATTCAATCTCCAAAAAAGACGTAATACGTTCAGGGCTTTTCGGGTTGGCCATTGGTTTGGTCGGCTCGATCATTATTTTGTTTCTATCCTATCAGTCCGGCATAAGCGAGAATTTTACCTGGGCCCCCGCGCTGTTTTTATCCGTGGCTTTCCTCGGGTTTTGTACCTGGGAAGGCGGCCTGTGGGGTATTCAAAAACCCAACCGCGATTTTGCCCGTTTCCAGGATGAAATCAAAAATGGCAAGCATATCTTCTTTGTCGACGTGAGGCCCGAACAGGAGGCGACCTTAAGCGAAGTGGCGAATGCGCATCCGAAATTGAAGCTTGCCGGCTCGGGCGATGCAGCGCCGGAGTGGGTGGTGGGCGCGCAGAAGCGCTGGCACAGATTTATGCGTTGGGCGCCCTAGCGTCGTTCTTTAAGGAGGCAGAGCTGGGGTCTGCGAATACCCACAATTAATATCTTTACCGCGGCGCTCACGTGAGGCCGCAAACGTGCGGCTTAATCCTTAACTAGGAAAATAATAATGAAGCTAGCAGTCGTTTTGGTGGTCCTGGTTGTGGGGTCGCTGGTTTTTCATTTCACCAGTCCCTGGTGGTTTACGCCTCTGGCGTCCAACTGGGGCAGCATTGATTTTACGATTGACGTGACCTTCTGGGTGACGGGCTTTGTTTTTGTCGCGGTCAATTTATTCCTTGCCTATGCGGTTTATCGCTATCGCCATGACAAAACCAGGAAGGCCCACTACGAGCCGGAAAATAAAAAACTGGAAGGCTGGTTGACCCTGCTCACCGCGCTCGGGGTCGCCGCCATGCTGGCGCCGGGGCTGGTGGTATGGAATAAATTTGTCCAGGTTCCCGAAGAGGCCGATGTGTTCGAGGTGGTGGGCCAGCAGTGGCAGTGGGGCTACCGCTTTCCCGGGGTTGATGGCGTGCTTGGCGCCAGCGACCCGCGCTATATCGCCATCGATAATCCGCTTGGCATTGACCCCACTGATGAAGCGGGGCAGGACGATGTCATTGTCGACAGCAACGAAGTGCATTTGCCCATCGGCCGGCCGGTAAAAGCGCTGCTCCGATCAAAAGACGTGCTCCACGATTTTGCCGTACCACAATTTCGCGTGAAAATGGATTTGGTGCCGGGTCTGGTGTCCTATCTGTGGTTTACGCCCACCCGCGAAGGCAAGTTCGACATCCTGTGCATGGAACTGTGCGGCATCGCCCACCACGCCATGCGCGGTAAAGTGATCATCGAAAGTGAAGAAGATTTTAATGCCTGGCTGGACCGCCAGCCCACCTTTGCGGAGACCCAAAACGGTGTTGCTGGCGATCCGGTGGCCGGACAGGCGCTGTACGCCGTCTGCGGTTCCTGCCACGGCGCCCAGGGTGAAGGCAACGTCGCCCTTAACTCGCCGAACCTCAGTGGTCAGTCGTCGTGGTATCTCACCCGCCAGTTGCGCTATTACAAGCAGGGCGTGCGCGGGGCGCACCAGGACGATACCTACGGCCAGCAGATGGCGGCGATGGCAGCGGTATTGCAGGACGATGCGGCGATTAAAAATGTGGTCGCCTACATCGAAACCTTCAGCGCCGCCGAGCACCCGGCGACGATCGACGGCGACGCCGGTCGTGGCAAATCCCTCTATGTCACCTGCGGCTCCTGCCACGGCAAACGGGGCGAAGGCAATTTTGCCCTCAATGCGCCGAGATTGGCGGGGGTGCAAGACTGGTATTTGAAACGCCAGCTAAACAATTTTAAATCCGGCCTGCGCGGCACCCATGAACATGATAACTACGGCGCGCAGATGATACTCATGGCCAAAATGCTGAGCGATGAGCGCGCCGTGGATGATCTTGTGTCCTACGTGAACACATTGTAATGACCAAACTTGTTGTCGAAAAAAACTAGGAGCGAACATGTCGTATGTCGCGATTGCTGACCAGGTCTCCGAGCTGCACGATCCCAAGAGCTTTGTCACCAAGTACATTTGGAGTCAGGATCACAAAGTCATCGCCATCCAGTACGGCGGCACGGCCATCCTGGTCGGCCTGGTGGCCTTGGTATTGTCGGGGCTGATGCGCCTGCAGTTGGGTTTTCCCGACACCTTTGACTTTATCAACCCCAACGCCTATCTGCAGTTTGTCACCATGCACGGCATGATCATGGTGATTTACCTGCTAACCGCGCTACTGTTGGGCGGCTTCGGCAACTATTTAATCCCGCTTATGGTCGGCGCGCGCGACATGGTGTTTCCATTTCTTAATATGTTAAGTTATTGGACCTACCTGCTGTCTGTCATCATTCTCATGGCGAGTTTCTTCGTGCCGGGAGGGCCCACCGGGGCCGGCTGGACGCTCTATCCGCCGCAGGCCATTTTGGAGGGCACGCCGGGCGATCACTGGGGCATTATTTTGATGTTGGTGTCGCTGGCGGTATTTATTGTCGCCTTTACCATGGGCGGCCTGAATTACGTGACCACTATCCTCCAGGCTCGCACCCGGGGCATGACCCTGATGCGTATGCCGCTGTCGGTGTGGGGCATTTTCGTCGCCACGATTCTCGGCCTGTTGGCCTTCCCAGCGTTGCTGGTCAGCGCCATCATGATGCTGCTCGACAAGGTGTTGGCCACCAGCTTCTTCATGCCGGCCATTGTGTCTCTCGGCGAGCAGATGGAGCACGCCGGCGGCAGCCCGGTCTTATTCCAGCATCTGTTCTGGTTTTTTGGCCATCCGGAGGTTTATATTGTCGCGCTGCCCGCCTTTGGCATGGTGTCGGACGTGATCTCCGTGCACGCGCGCAAGAATATTTTCGGTTACCGCATGATGGTATGGGCCATTGTCGCCATCGGCGGGCTAAGTTTTATTGTCTGGGCGCACCACATGTACGTCAGTGGCATGGATCCGGTATTCGGCTTTTTCTTTGCCACCACGACGCTGATTATCGCCGTGCCCACGGCGATCAAGGTGTACAACTGGGTGTTGACCCTGTGGCGCGGCAATATCCACCTAACCGTGCCCATGCTGTTTGCCATCGGCTTTATTTTTACTTTCACGCACGGCGGTCTCACCGGCCTGTTTTTGGGCAACGTGGTCATCGATCTGCCGCTGTCCGACACGTATTTTGTGGTCGCCCACTTCCACATGGTCATGGGGGTGTCGCCGATCATGGTCTTGTTTGCCGCGATCTACCACTGGTTCCCCCTGATGACAGGCAGAATGTTCAATGAGACCCTCGGTAAATTGCACTTCTGGTTTACCTTTTTGGGCACTTACGCGGTGTATTTGCCCATGCACTATCTTGGTTTCCTCGGCGTGCCGCGCCGCTACTATGCCATGGGCAGCACCGACTTTATTCCCGAATCGGCGCAGACCCTCAACGCCAGTATCACGGTGGCGGCGTTGATCGTCGGGCTGGCGCAGCTGTTTTTTATCGCCAATATCATTATCAGCTTGCGTAGTGGTAAAAGGGCCGAACGCAACCCCTGGAAAGCCACCTCGCTGGAATGGTACACCCCTGATGTGCCGCCGCATCACGGCAACTGGGGGGAAAAACTACCGGAGGTCCATCGCTGGGCCTATGACTACAGCGTGCCGGATGCGAAGGAGGACTATACGCCACAGACTATGCCCGAGTCAGACGTGGCGAAAGCGGGAGCCTGAGACGATGAGCCTGCTGCAGACCCTGGCGCAAAAGCCCTGGCTCGATAAAAGCGCCGGCGCGGCGATCGATGAAAGCTTGCTCACATCCATTCACGCCAAGAAGATCGCCCTGAATATTTTTCTCGCGGTGGTCACGGTGCTGTTTTCGCTGTTTATCGTGACTTTTTTGGCGCGTTCGCAATACCCGGACTTTAAAGCGCTCGCCGGCGACATCTGGCAGCCATTTTATAACCCGACGCGTTTGTGGCTCAATACCGGCATCCTGTTTGTCAGCGGCGTGGCAATCCAGGCGGCGCTGTCTGTGTTGAGAAAAAAGCAGACCAGGTATGCGCTTGCGGCCCTGGTTATGGCGTTGGTATTTGCCCTGCAATTTTTAGTTGCCCAACTGATGCTATGGCAGCATTTGCAAACCCTGGGATACTACGTTGCCAGCAACCCCGCCAATAGCTATTTTTATGTTCTTACGGCTGTGCACGGTGTCCATGTGCTCGGTGGCTTGCTGGTGCTGACGCAAGCGTTGGTTAACTTCTGGCGTAAAAGCTCGCTCGCGAAGCTGAATGAAAGCGTCGTCCTGTGCACGCGCTACTGGCACTATTTGTTTGCTCTGTGGTTGGTGCTGTTTGCCTTAATGACCAGTTCTCCGGAAACGTATAAGACACTGGCCGCACTTTGCGGTTACTAGGCCCTTGGGCCAATAGGTGAAATTATGACTGAACAAACGCCTAGCGCAAAAACAGAAGCCGGCTGGAACACTGTCATCAGCGACTGGAGCGCCGACAAACAGGCGTTCAATATGCATTGGGGCAAATTGATGATGTGGATCTTTTTGCTCGGCGATACCTTTATTTTCACCATATTTTTGACCGGTTATATGAAGGTGCGCATTAGCGCCATCGACCCTTGGCCCAATCCCAGCCAGGTGTTTG
>JAAUXX010021412.1_pt1 | contig 12389 bp, 11 predicted proteins | sample 7278111 | NCBI WGS metagenome assembly JAAUXX01 (sample SAMN14350116, study PRJNA611818) | marine sediment metagenome | isolation source: surface marine sediment (1.8m) | place: French Polynesia: Moorea | collected 2018-08
GATTCGGTCGGGCTTGCCTGCACCGTGATACTGAGCAATAAATACCTGGGTATAACCGGCAACACCTCCGAAGAATGCTATGAAGAGATATGCGGTAATACCGGCAGGTGCAACTGCAGAAATGGCATCGATGGAATAGTTAGAGAGAAATACCCGGTCTGTGAATTCCATCACAGTGGTTGCCGACATCGACATCACCAGAGGAAAACAGACTCTAAGTACTTCGCGATACTTCCATTTATTTATCCATCTGTTATACATAGTTGTTCCTTGGCAAAGAGATAGGTTCTCTTACCAGATTTATGGTTGCCGTGCTAGGCCATTATGAAGATATGAAGTTATCATTGAGTGGCACTCGATGCCTTTTCGTTTTGTCACGGTGGAGGGGCAGCAGTAGCTTTTCCTTTTCAATGATCATGTATTATTGATGAATTCTGCTGTTGGGCGTAGGCCAAGATGTGATTATTGTGACAGTGGAGGTTGAAATGTATACTCCGAATGATAGGGTATGGATACAGGCAATTTATTGAAAAATATTGGGGAAAAAAGAAGTGCAACAAACAATAACCATTCGTACCGATAGACGGGAAACGCTTATTGATATAACCAATGATGTCGAGCAGGCAGTGCATAGCAGCGGTTTGCAAAATGGTATAGTGGCTGTATATGCCCAGGGCGCCACCGGAGCAATTATGATTCAGGAAAATTGGGACGATTCAGTACAGCAGGATGTGGTTAATTTTCTTGCTGATATAATTCCCCGGGGTGTATGGATGCATGACAGGCAGGATGGCAATGGAGATGCTCATATCAAAGCCGGTCTGGTCGGTCCTTCCGAGGTAATCCCCGTGGTGGAGGGTAGATTGGGGCTTTCTCGCTGGCAGAACATCTTTTTTTGTGAATTTGATGGTCCCAGGGATTCAAGAAGAATAGTATGCACCACTCTTCCAGCATAATTTAGAATACAGATGATAAAAAAGATTATTTCCGGTGGTCAGACAGGGGTTGACCAAGCAGCCCTGGACGCTGCAATTGATTGTGGCGTCAGTTATGGTGGTTGGCTACCGGCAGGGAGGAAGACGGAAAATGGTCCTCTATCGCAACGCTATGTTATGGAGGAGATTGAAACAGCTTCCTATCCGGAGAGAACGAGGAAAAACGTAGTCTCAGCAGATGCGACTCTCATCATATCTCACGGTCAGCTAACCGGTGGCTCAGCCCTAACCGCACACATAGCCAAAGAGATGAACCTTCCGTGTTTTCATCTGAATCTGGATGAGATTAGTCCTACATCTGATCTGCAGAAGATATTTAAATGGTTGCAGGCAGTCCGACCGGATATTCTTAATGTTGCCGGGCCACGGGCGAGTTCAGATAGCAGAATATATCAGGAATCCTATGATATTATTGTTGAACTTTTACAAGCGAACAATAATAATGCAGCAATTTGACGAAGCAACCAGGATAATCAACTTAACATAGAATTAGCTATGCTCATACCCACTCAACAGCTGCTTCTCTTTTTTCAAAATAAAACAACCAGAAGAAATTTTATCACCCTGGCAAAGTTCTTTGCACTCTTAATTTTGATCGTGATAACCTACAGTGTATTATTTCACGTGATAATGCTGTATGAAGGACGCGAATACAGTTGGATTACAGGAGTTTATTGGTCGTTGACGGTTATGTCAACACTGGGTTTTGGCGATATTACCTTCACCACAGATCTTGGCCTGATGTTTACTCTATTTGTGCTGCTTTCCGGCATAATCTTCATGTTAATTATTTTGCCTTTTACTTTTATCCAGTTTTTTTATGCCCCTTGGCTTGAAGTGCAGACCAGGGCCAGAGCTCCGAGTAAAGTGCCAGATGATATGGAGAAACATGTCATCATCACCGGAATCGAGCCGGTAACCCGGAAGCTTATAGAACAGCTGAAGAAGAAAAACTACCCCTATGTGGTGTTGACCCCAGATCTGCAAACAGCGGCAGAACTCTACGACTCAGGCTACAAGGTTGTGGTTGGTTCACCAGACGATCCTAAAACCTATAAAAATGTACGCATCCACCATGCCGCAATGGTTGTGGCAACGGTTGATGATCTGATTAATACCAATATTTCCTTCACCGTCCGGGAAATAAGTGAAAGGATACCAATTGTCACCAATGCCGATAAGGACCATTCTGTTGACATACTTACCTACCCAGGCAATATGCATGTTTTTCAGTTTACAAAAATGCTGGGAGAAGAACTTGGGCAGCGTACTCTGGGACTCAGTCGGACCATAAATGTGATTGCCACCTATGATGAGTTGCGGATTGGAGTTGCTGCTGCCATACGTTCTCCGCTGGTTGGTAAAAGGCTTTCCGAATCCGGGTTACGGGAGGAAACCGGGGTGACGGTGGTTGGTATATGGGAGAAGGGCAGACTGCTTGTTCCCACTCCGGATACCAGTATAAATGATTCTTCAGTCCTTGTTCTTGCAGGTTCAACCGTGCAGTTGCAGCGTTTCGATGACTTCTATAGTCCTCCGAAGCAATTGTTTCCAAATGATGCACCGGTACTAATTCTTGGTGGCGGAAGAGTTGGGCATGCTGCTGCATTGAATCTCGAAAAAGAAGGTGTTAATTATAAGATTGTTGAGAAAAGACCAACCCTTATCAAAGATCCAGATAAGCATATCCAAGGAGATGCAGGGGATCTTGAGACCCTGAAAAAAGCTGGAATAGATAAGGCCCGTTCCATTATCATCACCACCCATGATGATGACATGAACATCTACCTTACTTTTTATTGTCGACAGCTTCGTAAAGATGTTCAGATTATTAGCAGAGCAACAACTGAAAGAAACGTTTCCAAGCTTCACCGGGCGGGTGCCGACCTGGTCATGTCCTATGCTTCCATGGGAGCTGCAGCGATTTTGAATATTCTTCTTCCAGGGGAAGTTACTGTGTTTACAGATGGCCTGGTGGTTTTTAATACACCGGTTCCCAACCACATTGCAGGTAGAAATATTATTCAAAGCAGAATCCGGGAAAAGACCGGCTGCAGTGTCGTAGCCATGCGCAAGGGAAAAGCACTACTTATCGGTCCTGAACCAACAACCATACTACCGGAAGGTGCCGAACTCATTATTGTAGGTACAGCGGAAGCAGAAAAAAACTATCTTAAATTTACAGAAATTTAGAATCTGGCTGGTCACAGAGTCAGATAAGTAATTGATGATATTGCAATGGCCAAGAGGGAGCGATGATGGCAGAAAAAGCAAAGATGAAGGTAAAACTAATCTCATTCGGTTATAAGCATGGTGCTCCACAGGATGCAAACTATGTCTGGGATGTCCGTTTTCTTCCCAATCCCTACTGGGAGGAGGAACTGCGTCCCAAAACAGGTTTGGACAATGAGGTATCCGATTATGTTGTCGGCAGCACCGAAGGACATGATTTTCTCAAATTGCTGAAACCAATGCTCTATTACCTTGTTCAGCAGAATATTGCTGCTGATAAAGAAGATCTGCTCCTGGCTGTCGGCTGTACCGGTGGAAGGCATCGTTCTGTGGCGGTGATTGATGTGATCGGCGATATGCTGCAGATGCTCAATGTTGAACTTCAGGTGGAGCATCGCGATATCGAAAAAGACGACTAGATATCTTCTTAGTATTCAGACTGTTTGGTTCATCAGTGTAGGTTTAGCCAAAGTACGTGAATCCCCTTTCCCTCTCTAAATCGGAATTCTAAATTTGAATAGCACACAGTTTAGTTGGAATTGATATTAGCAGGAGTTGATGAAAGATACCGTACACATAGCTCTGCTGGGAGAATTTGATCAAAACAGACCATCACACGCTGCAACCATTGATGCACTTAACCACTCAGCTGTACATATCTCCATCAATGTAGAGATTGAATGGATTTCAACTCATAGTTTCGAGATCCCCGCCAACAATAAGCTGTTAAAAGGGTATGATGGAGTTTTCGGGGCACCTGGCGAACCCGTAAGTTCTCTAGGATACATAAACGCTATTCAATGTGCGCGGAAAGAAAAAACCCCTTACCTGGGAACCTGAAGCGGTTTTCAACATGCTCTGGTAGAGTATGCAATCAATGAACTTAAACTAACCACAGTAAAAACGACCAAAGAGGTTACAGACTTTCTCTCCTCATTCATACGTCCACTGGCATGCCCACTCATCCAAAAGACCGAGGATATACTTCTGGTACCTGGTAGTTGGGTACATAAAATCTATGGAACGGCAGGCATTACCGAAGTCTTTAACTGCAGCTCAAGTCTGAATGATGTATACCGAGATAATTTTCAGAACAGCCAGCTCCGTTTAGTCGGCAGAAGCCAGGACGGTGAGGTGAGAATCATTGAGGTTTTGCAGCATCCTTTCTTTGTGGCCATGCTATTTCAGCCCCAGTTGAGTTCAAGGGTTAATGCACCACATCCTGTCATTTCCGCCTTCTTGAAGAGTGCCGGCTCTAATGCTGAATAGGATAATATTCAGCACTGGTTACTGACAAGAGGATGGCACTAAACGAGAATTTGATTACGAGATATGGCTATTTATGCCATGACCGGTAGCCAAATAAAAACCCATGATAACCGCATAGACCAGGATAAAAATACTGGCAAGCAGGAGTACATAAACCAATTGTGCTAGAAGACGCAGTGACGTTTTGAAAAGGAATACGCCAGCTTGAAAAAGCAATGTGATCAGGGTGAGGAGAAAAGCTGTGATACTTAACAGGACTTCACTGTTTATTTTTTGTGAGTATTCTCTGGAATCAGTTGTGAATATTCGAATTTTGACTGCTGGATGTTGCATGATAATCACTCTATATAGTACCGTTTTTTAACGGTGAATTGCGTCTAAATTACAACTATAGTGTAGGTTATGAGGATAAATGCAAGTTGTAGGCCAGCCTTAGTCGATGTAGAAAAGACTTGCCTCGCTGCATAATTTGTTCTGCGTAATATTCTGATATTGCGTTCTTTTATGTTGTGTGATCGCAGAAAGTCAATGTCACTTTCCCTCAATATCTCTATAATTTTTCTGATTAAATAGGGGATTGTGTTTTTTTTGCCACAATTTCATGGTGGCGAGAATCACATACAGTTTTTCTTGATATCTGACGGTCGAGGTCTAATAGTAAGCGTATAGTAGTTGCCAGGAAAATGCGGTCAAATATCGGTCAAATTTAAACGTATAATCAACCTAACGCCATGAGAGAGCATTGTCGATGGAAGTTAAAATAGAAAACTTAAAGAAAGTGCATCTCAGTTTATCATTGCTGGATGAGGAGAGAAACACTCTCGGAGATGGTTCACATCCTTTTAATTTTATTTATGGTTGTGCCAGCACAGGGTTGAACCCTTTTGAAATTGAGCTTGCCGAAAGAGCTGAGGGCGATGAGTTGTTTGTTAAGATGAGTTCATCACAGATGCCGGGGAAGTTGGGCCATTTATTTCAACCGATTCGTCATGCGCTCAAACTGCAGATTCTGCCACAGGAATTTCACCTCCTGGTGACGATTGACAAGGTTGAGAAAGCCAGCGAGCGCGAGATAATCCAGGCAATGGCGGGATCACTTAGCTCAAGCTGTGGTGGGAGTTGCGACTGTGGCTGTTGTTAGCAGGGGGACAGACCACGATTATCCAGGTCCTGATTAAACAGATCAGTTTGCCTCAAGAGCAGAAAGCATTTGTTCTTGAGGGAGTTTTTCCATTAGGTCATGTAGGTGATCGTTGAAAAGCTGGGAATCTCGATCCACCTGAATGTCTTTAAGAGTAAGTGGTCGCGACATGGTTAGTCCGCTAAGTTCTCGGCATCTACTCAGTGCGACATAGGTTTGACCGAAGGCAAAGATACCTCTTCCCAGATCCAGGTGTACTTTCTCAAGCGTCTTGCCCTGTGCTTTATGAATTGTTATTGCCCATGCCAGGGTGAGCGGGTATTGCTGATAATAACCAACTTCCTGCTTCTCGATTTGCTGTTGTGCGCTATTCCAGGTATATCTGAAATTTACCCACTTCAGTCTACCAACCTTTACCCTCTTACCATATGGCTGTGTTCTGACGACAAGCTCATCTCCAATTTCTATAACGGTTCCAACGGTCCCATTAACCCATCTTTTGAGCGGGTCATTTTTGGTGAACATGACCTGTGCTCCAAGCTTCATATCGAGCATCATGGGAGAAGGAAAATTGTCTTCGGAGGCGCTGTAGTTTCCTTCAACCCGGCCTTCAAGCTTAAACAGCCTCCCCGAAAGTTTCTGAAGATTTTCCCGGTTTGCCCGTTCAACTTCAGACCGTCTCGGAGCAAGCCAAACGGCTCCTTCTGGAGGCGAGGTGGTAATTTTACATCGGGTATTGATTTCACTGAGAGCTTCGTCGAGATTTCTACCTTCACGGATATCTGCCAGAATGTTGACAAATTTTCTGTCCGATTGCCTGAAGGTTCTGGTGAGCTCAACCGCATAATACGTCAGAGAAGTTTGCACCAGAGAGCGTGCTGCATAGAATTTGATTTGGCCATCGTAATGTTGCTCGAAAAATGCAGCGAGACCAGGTCGAACCACAGGAGGTAGTTGAAAAAGATCGCCGACCATAATGACTGGCAACCCACCAAATGGTTTATCTATATTTCTGTTTTTCCGCAAAAAGGCACTGACACCATCGAGTAGATTGGCATTTACCATCGAAATTTCGTCAATGATGAGAAGTTTTGCGTTTTTGATGTCAACTCTGTAGGGAGTTCTTTTTATAGCACTTTGGGTTATCCATTGCAGGGGAAGCTGAAAGAGAGAGTTGAGGGTTTTCCCATCGATGTTATTGGCGGCAATTGCAGTGGGAGCAGCAAGCAGTACTTTACCGGTATAATGATGCATGAGCCAGTTTATAAAAGTACTTTTTCCCGTACCAGCTCCTCCGGTTACAAAAATTGCTGGAAATTGTGCATCAATTAATCTTTTAACAAAACGATACTCAGAAAGTTCTTCGATTTCATCGATATCCGTCCCGGTACCAGTTATACTCAGAGTGCCCGGTCGGATCTTTGAACGTCTGGGAAGAAATTTTCCCAGCCTGCCAGATTTGGGCTTCTCCGTCCCTGACATTTTCTTAAAGACAAAACCAGCAGCAGAGGCGAGAGCTATGAGAGTTATAGGGTCCATGCATCCACCCACAGGTATGTGTTGCAAACAACAATTACCGGAAGAATGAGTTTGCACTATAATAGTTATACTAAACGCAGTGTGAAACAGGTAGGATATCTAATCCAAAGTTATTTCAGATCAGCTCTAATTATCAGCCAACCTGATATAAACCTAACGCACCTTATTCTTTTTCTCCAGATAAAATTCAGCACATCCTGCAAAACGCCCCGAACTGATGTGAGCAAGGATTATATCAGGATTTATAATGAAGATAAGCACCCGTTTATCATACATTTATGGAGAAAAATGTAATAATAAGAATATATTATAAACCTGTCGTGATTCTATCCAGGATGGCAACTTTTTTATTACCTGGGCATTTAGCCCCGTATGAAGAACAGTCCCAAACCGTAATAGAAATGTTCAAGGCTATATATCATCTGGTTTCGAGGACTTTATTGCTGCTTTAAGATTGAACATGATACATTTGATGGTGGTATGAACAACACCGATTTAGATTGTTTCGATATATCTAAATCGGTGTTTATAAGTGATGAGATTGTCGCTGTCGCTTGCAGCGTGGAAATTAATTATGAGTATTCGTGACGGTTCTACCACATCAGGTCGTCAGGGACTTCATATTCACTATAGGGATCCTCATCCTTTCTTGACTCTGCATCAGCAGGGCTGTTGAGCAACACAACCATCTTTTCGTTAAGTTCTCGAATTTTGTAAATAGTGTCTGCCGGGACAAACTTGAATTCACCGGCAAGTTTTACGATTCCGGTTTTACCGCTAACTAGGCTGTCGACACCATTTTGTTGTAGATAAATTTTTTTAATCTTATTTTCGAATTTGAAATTATAAGGGATTTCACCCTCATCGAACTCTATCTGATGTTTCTCTATGAGTTGGCGGGCGCGTGCAGTAGCTTCTTTGGCTTCACGCTCTGCAATCTTTTTCTTATTGAGCTGCTGGTCCCGTTTTTTCTTTTCAGCCAGACCACGCCGAGCCATTTCAGCTATTTCGTCCTTCTGGCTATCGGGATGTATCTTCTTTTGATGTTTTTCCTTTTTGGATTTGTTGTAGTTCTTTTTATCAACCAGCCCTAGTTTAAGAAACTGATCCTGGAGTGAATTTCCCATTTCACTTCTCCGTTTTCCTCAATAGTTGTTCTATGATCTGTGTGTAGAAAAAGATAGTCACAGTATATTACAGATTAGGTTTTAGACAACTCCCAAAATAATAGATGAATCATTGGGGCTTTCAAAGCGCAGCTGTTTGATTTGAGTCAACCCTGCATTTGTCATCATTTGCTCCAATTCAGCTCTACCGTATGACCTGCCTACTCCGTTATTGATGAGCATGTTGAGACTAAAGAGTGCTGGAAACTCGGGTTTGTCCATGGAGTCTTCGAGAATAAATTCATGGATCAGTAACATACCCCCAGATGAGAGTTGAGCCACGGTTTTATTGATGATTTTCTGACAAGCCTCTATTGAATTAGAGTGCAGGATATGAGAAAGCCAGGCAGCATCATAGGGACCGCCGGAAATAGGGTCGATATTGAAATCACCACCGTTAAAATCTATGCGTTTATCAAGATTAAATTTGTGGATGGTTTTTTCTGCAAAAGGTTTGGTTGTTGGTCGGTCAAAGATTGTGGCCGTAAGCTCTGGATTTGCGAGGCAGAAATGAATGGCATAGGTGCCTGGTCCTCCTCCAAGGTCAAGTAGCTTTTTCTTGCCGGAAAGATCTACAAGAGCTGCAATTTGAGGTGCCAGACCCATGGCAAGATTAAACATACCCATTATGAAACTTTCCCGCTCAATATCATCACCATATGAACGCATTGAAACTGGCTTGCCGCTAGCTATTGCTTGGTCGAGTTGAGCCCAGCCGTCCACAAGATGATGATGATGAAGGATGATGTTTCCCATATATTTTGGTGAAGATTTCACCAGATGAGTCTCTGAAAACTCAGTGTTGCTGTAAGTGTCTTTATCTTTCTTCAACAAGTCTATGCCTGACAAAGCATTAAGGAGGAGCTCGGTGGCATGCGGGTTGGTATTTATTAATTTTGCCAGATCATCTGCTCTTTTGCTTGCATTTTCCAAATGGGTGAAGATTTCCAAGCGCACACCAGCCTGTAGAGTACATCCTTTCCAGTAGGCACTGGATACGCTTAATAACTCACCAACGCTCCATGAATTGGCCATGAATCTTCCTCCTTGGATGCGATCATATATTGGGAAATACCATTAAAGCATAGCTAAAGGTTTTTATAAACTCAAATTTCCCCCGGAAGTAATACGAGTTATTCAGAAAGAGGATAAAAGGTGAAAACGTTTTGAGATTAATGAATTATTTTGTCATTATGAGAAAAGAAAATGTTATCATATTTATTCCGAATCAATTGTACAAAGGATCTGCGCTGTGCATTGTTTATCTTTTCGCCTTTTTCTTGTGGTATTCATACCAATGCTGTTTTTATCCTGTGAAGATACTAACCTTTTGATTCTTACCGAAGCGGGTATGGACGCGGTTACAGCGGTTACTTTAAGTGATGAGGATGTGCAAAATCTTGCCATGCAGGCAGCTCAGGAGGCCGATCGAAAGAATCGGGTGGCACCGTTGGATTCGGCTTACACCAAGCGGCTCATGCGGCTTGTTACAAATCATCAGGTGCATGAAGGAATCACATTCAATTTCAAAGTGTATTTAACCAGTGATATAAATGCTTTTGCCATGGCTGATGGTACAATACGGGTGTATAGCGGATTGATGGATATCATGAATGATGAGGAACTGCTCTTCATTGTTGGCCATGAAATCGGGCATGTGGCAAAGAAGCACTCGCGCAAGAAGGTTGTGTTGGCTTATGCCTCCAGTGCCATTCGCAAAGGATTAGCCTCGCAGGAAAATGAGATTGGTCAGATCGCCCGCTCAACCATTGGGGCGTTTGCCCAAAAACTGGCCAACGCCCAGTTTTCGCAGCATGAGGAAAGAGAGGCCGATGATTATGGAGCAGCCTTTCTCCTTGACCTAGGATTTACCAAAAAACCAGCGATAACAGCCCTGCAAAAACTAGATAGATTAGCTCAACAACATACCTTTCTTTCAAGTCATCCTGATCCGGCAAGCCGGGCCAGGAGATTGATAGAGGGAGATAGTTTTGAGGAGGAAAGTGAATCTATTTTTACCACACTCTGGAATGTGTTGATGAGTTTACTCAAATGGTTGATTGCAGTAATTCAATCGCTGTTTAATTTTTTCTTCGGCTGAGAAGAAAAGTAACTCCATAAATTGTTTTTTAAACTTCCATTACTACCATTATCACAAGACATATCGACAACAGCCTAACATTTAAAGAAAAGGTCATTTTAATTTTTCCTGATACACAACAGATGCATTTAGGTAAGGCTGCTTTGTTTTTTATAATTGTTATGAATAGTCTGGAATAACCAAAATGATGATTACTAAGGAAGGTGGTTTTGATGACAATAATACAAGGGGATTTTGGCAGAGCTAAGGCACCGGAAAAGAAGGATGCTGAAGAGAAGAAACCTGCGCCAATATATCAGTTTCACATTTCTCTGTCATTTTCTGAACCACTCATTTGGAGGCGTATCCGGGTACCAGGAGAGATGACCCTGCAGCAGTTTCATCGGGTTCTACAGGTCTGTATGGGATGGTCAGGTGAACATAATCATCAGTTCTATGTAGGGAAGGTGTTTTACAATCGCGGCCATTCGGGTGACCAGAAGAAGAGTTACAATGAGGCTGACTACGATCTACATAGTTTAGAAGAAGCCATGAAATGGTGTTTTACCTATATGTACGATGCCGGAGATGGCTGGGAACATGAGATAGTTGTTGAGGAAACATTGTCTGCAGAGTCTGGACAGAAATTGCCTGAAGTTATTGATGGTGAATGGGCCTGCCCCCCGGAGGAGATTGGTAATGTCCATAATTATGAGGAATATATCTATGCCTGGGAGAATCCAGATAATGACAAAAACCAGAAGATCCTGAGTCAGTATTCCCTATCAGATTTTGACCCTTATGCATTTGATTCACATCGGCTGAATGAACAACTGAAAAAATACGAGTTTTAAAAGCCTGTCGAATTACTCCCTTGTCGTATTGGATAAATTAGGACGTACTCTGGTTCTCTTTTCTTATTATGTCTATCGTCAACCTTGATACTTCCATTTTTTGCATTAAGATAGGGGACCTTTGTCAAAAAAGTTGTTTCTATCAGTGAAATGCAATTGTTGACCGAAGTTAAAAAGGATCTAAACTAGAAGAGCACACCCTAGGGTATGATTAAAAAACTCCTTATATTCTTAGTCGCACTTATTCTGATGGCTATAGCCTTTGTGGCGTATTTTAGTCTGCTCGATCAAAAGCAGAAATATGAAGTCAGTGCTGAAAGTCTCGAGATACCAGAGTTTACAGCTATAGAGGTCGATTTTACCCATAACTATGAAGCAGCAAGAGGACTACCTTTTACTGCCGGTGCCCTTATTGACGTTGATAACGATGGCGATGAAGAGCTTTTTCTGGGTGGTGGAGTTCGTCAGGCTGATGGACTTTTCGTTTTGCTTGATGATCACTTTGTCAATGTCGTTGATCAGGCAAATCTGGTAAAACAGGGGGATGACATTACCCTCGGTGCAATTGCTTTAGACTTTGATAAAAACGGGTATCAGGATTTAATTATTTCGCGGGAGCGGGGCATTTGGTTATATCGCAACGATCAGGGTAAATTCAGCGTTGAAAAACTTGATATACCAATTGCAGAGGGTGTAGCACCATTGGCAGTTGCAGTCGCAGATCTCAATAGGGATGGTTATTTTGATTTCTTTGTTCCCGTTGTTCCCCGCACATCGATGATGGGATGGTTATCCGGTTCCCAGACCAATGATCAGATCAAGCCGATGTTTTTCCTCAATAATGGAGATGACACTTTTTATGATATGACGGAGAGTGTCGGGCTGCAAAACATGTCAGGGGCACTTCAGGCTATTTTTGCAGATCTCGATGGTGATGAACTCGAAGATTTAACCGTGCTTCATGTTGATGGATTTATAAGTATTTGGAAAAACATAGACAATCTTCTTTTTGAAAATAAGCCGAGCTATCACACCAGCCTTGATGGTAACTATGGTGCAATGTCTATTGCAGATCTCAACGGTGACGGCAGTCTGGATATCTTTCTCAGTAAC
>JAAUXX010013366.1_pt1 | contig 12380 bp, 10 predicted proteins | sample 7278111 | NCBI WGS metagenome assembly JAAUXX01 (sample SAMN14350116, study PRJNA611818) | marine sediment metagenome | isolation source: surface marine sediment (1.8m) | place: French Polynesia: Moorea | collected 2018-08
CCTGACTGCTTGCCATCCATTGCGAAGCCGCCGATTCGCGTCAGCTTCATAACTTCGCCGGCGGACATGAAGCACAGCATGGCATCGCAGTCGTCGCGTCGCGCCGTGAGATCCTCGATGATCGGCGTGATGTGCTCTTCCATGAAGAGCATGCACACGACGATGATGTGCGCGTCGTGAATATCGTCGCGGCAGGATTCGAGCAGCGCCGGGTCGGCGCCCCACTCGCTGGCGCTATGGAATCTGATCGTGAGGCCCGGCGCTTCCTTCTCGAGACGGGCAATGGCTCGATCGCCGGCACCGGCCAGGTGCCCGTCGAGGGTCACCAGCGTCACGCGCAGTTCGTCGCGCTTATTTGCCGAAGTGCGCTTTGGCATCGTAGAGCGTCTCTGAAGTAATCGTGTTTATGCCCCGTTCACGGGCGAACGACTCGGTGTTGCGACGGGCTTTGCCGCGCACGAAAAACGGAATTCTCGACAGGGTTTTTTCGGCGTCGGCGGTCCAGCAGAGCTCGCCATCCTCGACCCTCAAGGGCGTCGGTTCCGCCGGGGCCGTGGCAGCCTTTGCCTGCGTCCCGCCGCCAAGGTGCGACGGCGTTGCGTCGTTATGGAACTCGAAGTCCTCGCTGAACATACCGAGCAGGTGCTCTTCGAGTCCCATCATGAGTGGATGCACCCAGGTGTCGAACAGCACGTTCGCGCCTTCGTAGCCCATCTGGGGCGAGTAGGCGGCCGGGTAGTCCTGCACGTGGGTCGGCGCCGAAATCACGGCGCACGCAATGCCGAGCCGCTTCGCAATGTGGCGTTCCATCTGCGTGCCGAGCACCATCTCGGGCTGCAGTTCCTGCACGCGGGCTTCGACTTCGAGGTAGTCATCTGTAATGAGCGGCTCGATGCCGAGCTCGGCCGCAGCCGCGCGCACGCGTTTCGCCTGTTCGCGGCTGTACGTGCCGAGGCCAACCACCTCGAAACCGAATTCCTGCGCGCACATCCTGGCGGCAGCAATCGCATGCGTCGCATCGCCGAAGACGAATACGCGTTTGCCCGTCAGGTAGGTCGAATCGATCGACCGCGAGTACCAGGGCAGTCTCGAGTTCACGGTGTTCAGCGCGGGCAGCGGATCGACGCCGGCAAGCTCGGCGACCTCGCGAACGAATTCGTTCGTGGCGTTGACGCCGATCGGAACGGTTTCGGTGTACGGCTGACCGTGGGTGCGCTTGAGCCAGCGGGCAGCCGTCTCGGCAATCTCGGGGTACATGCAGACGTTGAAGTCGGCGTCCGGCAGTCGCGCGATGTCGGCCGGCGTTGCATTCCAGGGCGCGACGACGTTGACGTCAATGCCGAGCTGGCCTAATAGCGAGGTCAGCTCGAGAACGTCGTCCCGGTGGCGGAAACCCAATGCCGTGGCGCCCAACAGATTGCAGCTCGGCTTGAGATTGCGCGGGCGCTCTTCGTCGCGCGCCGGTGCCAGTGTCCGCACGATGTAATAGAAGGTCTCGGCCGCGCCCCAGTTTTCCTTGCGCTGGTAGGACGGCAGCTCGAGAGGAATGACGGGGATCGGCAAATTGAGCGCCTCGGCCAGTCCGCCCGGATCGTCCTGAATGAGCTCGGCCGTGCACGATGCACCGACGAGCATGGCCTTCGGCTCGAAGCGCTCCCAGGCGTCGCGCGCCGCCGACTGGAACAGCTCGGCCGTATCGCCGCCAAGGTCCCGCGCCTGGAACGTCGTATAGGTAACCGGCGGACGATGGTCGCGGCGCTCGATCATCGTGAACAGCAGGTCGGCGTAGGTGTCACCCTGCGGCGCGTGCAGTACGTAGTGAACGTCCTTCATGGCCGTTGCAATGCGCATGGCGCCAACGTGCGGCGGACCTTCATACGTCCAGAGCGTCAGTTCCATTCAGACCACCAGCCGTTGTTTGCGCCTGAGCGGGCGAGCGAACAATTCCGCGCAGTCCGCCGCTTGTTCGTAGCCGTGGATCGGGGTGAACAGAAGCTCGATGGACCACTTCGTCGTCATGCCTTCGGCCTCGAGCGGGTTCGCAAGACCGAGTCCGCAAACGACAATGTCGGGGTTGACCGCACGCACGCGGTCGAGTTGCAGTTCGACGTCCTGCCCTTCCGAGAGCTGCGTGCCGTGCGGCAGCGCGTCGATTTCTCGCGCGAGATGCGCCTTGTGCAGGTAAGGACTGCCGACTTCTGTGAGCTGCATGTCGAGCTCGGCCGCGAGGAAACGCGCCAGCGGCACCTCGAGCTGCGAATCGGGGAAGAAGAAAACGCTCTTGCCGGCGAGCTCCGCTTTGTAGCGATCGAGTGCGATTCGTGCGCGAGCACGCCGTGTCTCGGTCACGGCGTCGACGTGGCTTTCGTCGATACCAAACTCTCTCGCCGCGGCCTTGAACCATTCGGTCGTGCCGTGAACGCCGATCGGGAACGGCGCATCGATTCGCGCGGCACCGCGTTCCTCGAGGGCCTGCGCCGTATCGCCGAGGAACGGTTGCGCGAGCAGATACCGCGTCCGCTCGCCCACGGCCGGCAAGTCACCGGACTGCTGCGGCGGCAGGAAGCTCACGTTGTCGATTCCGATCTCGGCAAACAGCGTCCGAAACTGATCCTCGACGAGGTCGGCCAGGCAGCCGACGACGAGTAGCCGATCGGCGTCCGTCGCCGGCAGCTCGGGAGCGAGCGACGCGAGACAGGCATCTTCGCCCTGCGTGAAGGTCGTCTCGATGCCGCTGCCTGAATAGTTGAGCACACGCACCTGGGGCATGTGTTCGGCCGACAGCCGCTCCGCCGCGCGGGACAGGTCCAGCTTGATGACTTCCGACGGGCATGAGCCTACGAGGAACAAGAGTTTGATATCCGGTCGGCGCGCCAGCAATTTGCCGACTTCGCGGTCCAGTTCGTCATTGAGGTCTGCAAGCCCGGCCAGGTCGCGTTCCCCGATGATCGCCGTGGCAAAGCGCGGTTCGGCAAAAATCATGACGCCGGCCGCCGACTGGATAAGGTGGGCACAGGTTCGCGATCCAACCACGAGGAAGAATGCGTCCTGTATCTTTCGATGCAGCCAGACGATCCCCGTCAGGCCGCAGAAGACTTCGCGCTGACCGCGCTCACGGATGACCGGGAGCTCGGCCTTTGACATGGCGGGCGTCTTCACGGGAGCGCCGCTCACGTCCCGGCCCCCTGCGGCAATGCCTCTGCACGCTCAGGCCGCGAGCGTCGTGCCATGCGGAACTTGATCAGGAACTGCGCCGCGTTGATGACGTAGGCGGCGTAAGCCGCGAGCGCCAGCCAGAGCTGGCCAGTCAGATCCAGCCAGCCGAAAAGAACCGCGAAGAGGTACGCCGTGTGCAAGGCGATGACGCCCATGCTGACAACGTCTTCCCAGAAGAACGGCCTCGCGAACAGGTAGCGTCCGAAGACGTCGTGCTCCCAGAGCGCGCCCGTCACCATGATCGTATAGAGGATCAGCGTCTTGAGGATGACCGAAGACTGCGCCGCGAAGGCGCCCTCGCCCGTCGCAAGGCAACGCCAGACGAGCACCGTGCTGACGATGAATACGACGAACTGTAGCGGGGCCAGAATGCCCTGAACGAGGGTCCAGTGGGATTGATCGCGCCGCCGCCGCTGTTCGGGCGTGTACAGAGACTCGCGTTCGTTTTCGCCGGGCCGGGCCTGTGCCATGGATAGGCATACCTCTCTTCTTATATAGGCACGCAGCGTTGCCGCCGCATTCCTGATGGGGCCCAGTATAGTGTCAATTTAGCCTTACGTAAATAAATCTTGACATCTTCCGTCAAGAAGCGTTTAGTTGCCCGTGATGCGCGACTCCGTGTGGCAGCGCGTCACTTGCTTGACGAGCCCCCAAGAGGGCTTTGGCGCGAGCGACGTGTCGTTTGGGTTATGATCGGGTCCCCCTCGGGACACGACAATGACAACAGAAGACCCGGACCAGTCAGCGAGCGCCGCGCAGGGTGATTTTCAGGAGTTCGACGGCCTCGACTATCCCACTTCGGATAGCGAAGGCGAACTGGGCGAGTTCAGTTTCCAGATGCTCGCGCAGCTCGGTCGGACCATCGAGAACGAGCTGATCCCCCGTCTTATGCTGGCATTTGACTCGACGCCCGACCTCCGCCCAGCGGCGACAAACGTTGCCGACCTGGTTGATGACTTCGTAACGCTTCTCGTTCAACAGGACGCGCACGTCGCCGTTCGCTACGTCGATGCTCTACGTTCCAAGGGAACCCCCCTCGCTACGCTGTATCTCGATCTGCTCGCTCCGGCGGCACGCCGCCTCGGTGTGATGTGGGAAGAAGACGAAGCTTCGTTCACGGACGTGACGATCGGCGTCTGCCGCATGCACCAGGTGCTACTCGAGTTCAGTCGTTGCTTCGATGCAACCAGCCGCTCCTCGGGCGATGCTCGAAACGCGCTGATTGCACCGGCACCGGGAGAGCAGCACACGTTCGGGTTATTCATGGTCATGGAATTCCTGCGGCGCGACGGCTGGACCTGCTACAGCGGAACGCCCGCGACGAACCGTGAATTCATGAAGCTCGCCAGTTCCCAGGACTTCGAGTTGATCGGCCTCTCGGTCAGCGCCGACAAGCACCTGGACGAAACGCGGAAGCTCATCGCTGAACTCAAGCGGACGTCGAACGCCAAGATTATGGTTGGCGGCCGGTGTTTTCTCGATCGACCGGAACTCGTCGAAGATCTCGGTGCGGATGCCATGGCGACTGACGGGCGCGACGCGCTCCGGATCGCCGAAGGCCTGGTCCAGAGCGCCGCAAACGATCAGTAGCGCGTATTTCGGTTCCGTCGCGGTGTATCATTCGCACTGCAGGGACGAGGGGAAACGACCGGAGTGTCCAAACCTAAGACACCGGAGGTGCTGACGAGCGCGTTGGGCTCGGAGATCGCACCGGATCTGATACGAGCATCCAATGACGTCTGCCTGATACTCGACGGTGACGGTGTTATCACCGACGTCAGTGTCGGTGCGAACGACGAGGTGCTCCGCGTCGCCGAGAGCTGGGTGGGCCAGCGCTGGATCGACACCGTATCACCCGAAAGTCGTAGTAAAATCAAGGAATTACTAAACGGCTCGGGTCACGATGGCCGTTGGCGCCAGGTCAATCACCCGACCCAGGACGATCTCGATCTGCCGATCACGTGGAAGACGGTTCACCTCGACGACAACGGCACGCTGATCGCACTCGGTCGCAATCTGCGGCAGATGTCGCAGCTTCAGCAGCGGCTGCTCGACGTACAACATTCACTCGAACGCGATTACGCCCGCCTGCACCAGGCCGAGGTGCGCTACCGAATGCTGTTCTCGATGGCAACCGAGGCAATTCTCTTTGTCGACGCCGACAGCCGAAAAATTGTCGAAGCCAACCCGGCTGCCGGGCGCCTGCTCGACAAGCCCGTCAACAAGCTACTGAACCGGACATTTCCGCGCGGGTTCACCGACAACAGCCACGACGCCATTGAAGAATTGCTGCTGCGCGTTCGCGCGGCCGGGGGTGCCGAGGATCTGATCGTCAAGACGATCCACAACGACGAGACGATCCGCATCAATGCGGCGCTCGTACGTCGCGACGACGGACCGTTTTTCCTGGTCCGCATGCATGCGCCCGAGCACGCCGCGCACGACTCACACTCGAACCAGATTCTCGACATTATCAACCGCGCGCCCGATGCGTTCGTCGTGACGGATCCCAACGGGCAGATTCGCGCGACGAACCAGGCGTTTCTCAATATCGCGTCGATGGCGACCGTATTGCAGGTCGTCAACCAGCCGCTCGATCGCTGGCTCGGCCGCACGGGCGTCGACGTGGCCGTGCTGCTGAAAAACCTCCGCGATCGCTCCGAGATTCGCTCCTACGATACGACGCTCTACCCCGAGTTCGGCGACCCGATCGACGTTGAGCTGTCGGCCGTATCGGCGCTCGACTCCGACGACCCTTGCTTCGGCTTCGTCATCCGCCGCCGCCTCAAAAAGGTCGTGCAGCCGTCGGAAAGCGATCCCGAGCTGCCTCACTCACTCAAGGAAATGACCGAGCTCGTCGGCAGAGTGCCGCTCAAAGAGCTCGTGCGCGAAACGACCGACATCATCGAGCGTATGTGCATCGAGGCCGCGCTCAAGATGTCGGGGCAGAGCCGTGCATCCGCCGCTGAAATGCTCGGCTTGAGCCGACAGAGCCTGTACGTAAAGCTCCGCCGTTACGGTATCGGCGAAGCCGGCGACGACGACTAGCCGAAGCGTCCCGGGCGGCTGTTTAAGACTGAGTCCGCGCAAGTCGATTTCGTTTCAATCGAAATATTCGATGCCTTCCCTCGGGTTCCCCGCAGACGGCAGCAGGTCCATCCGAATTACTGTAATTTTTGATTGACACCTTATTGTGTCAAGCATTATTGTCAGTATATGGGACGTGCGACTGCCACCGAGCTGACGGCACCGCGCCCGGCCTGGACCGCCTACATTGAGCTCCTGAAACCCATTACTTGGTTTCCCCCAATGTGGGCGTTCGGCTGTGGCGTCATCGCCTCGGGTCATGCGCTGCCGGAGCGCTGGCCGTTTGCGCTCGCCGGAATCCTCCTGGCCGGCCCGCTCGTTTGCGGCGCCAGCCAGATCGTCAACGACTGGTTCGACCGTGAAGTCGACGCGATCAACGAGCCCGATCGCCCCGTCCCCTCCGGCCGCGTGCCTGGTAGGAATGCGCTGTGGTTCGCGATTCTCTGGTCAAGCGTGTCCCTCGCTGTCGGCGCAGCGCTCGGCAGCTGGGTATTCGCGGCAACGGTCGTGGGCGTCGCGCTCGCGTGGGCCTACAGCGCGCCGCCCTTCCGTCTCAAGCAAAATGGCTGGTTTGGCAACGCCGCCGTCGGGCTCTGCTACGAAGGCTTACCCTGGTTCACGGCGTCGGCGGCCATTCTTGGCGGTCTGCCGCCGTTGCCTGTCATAGCGCTCGCGCTGCTCTACAGCATTGGCGCTCACGGCATCATGACGCTCAACGACTTCAAGGCCATTCCCGGTGACCGCAAGCTCGGCATCCGGACCTTGCCCGTGCAGCTCGGGGCCAGGAAAGCCGCGCGGGTCGCTGCAGGCGTCATGCTCGTCCCGCAGCTCATCGTCGTTGCACTGCTCTTCGGCTGGGGCCTGCCCGTCTCGGCCGCGACCGTGCTGGCCCTGACCGGCGTCCAGGCCGTCATGATGGTGCACTTCCTCGAGAGCCCGATCGAGCGTGCGACGTGGTACAGCGCACTCGGCGTCACGCTTTACGTGCTCGGTATGCTCGCCAGCGCTGCGGGAATTCGATCGCTCATGGTGCCCGTCGCATGAGCACGCCGCTCAGCTGGTGGGGCATCGTCCGCCTCGGACTCGTGCAGACCTCGCTGGGCGCCATCGTCGTGCTGACCACCTCGACGCTCAATCGCGTTATGGTCGTCGAGCTTGCGCTACCCGCAATGCTGCCGGGCATCCTTGTTGCAATTCACTACTTCGTACAGATTTCGCGGCCGCGTTTCGGTCATGGCTCGGATCGCGGTCAGCGCCGCACGCCCTGGATCATCGGCGGCATTGCCGTGCTCGGCGCAGGCGGTGTCCTCGCCGCGGCCGCGACGGCCTGGATGGCCACGGCGCCGGCTTTCGGCATCCCACTCGCCGTGGTCGCGTTCACGCTAATCGGTATTGGAGTCGGTTCCAGCGGCACCTGCCTGCTCGTGCTGCTGGCAAGCGCGGTCGCACCGGACAGACGCGCCGCCGCCGCGAGTATCACCTGGATCATGATGATCCTGGGCTTCGCGCTGACGGCGGGCATAGTCGGGGCCTTCCTGGATCCCTTCAGTTTCGAGCGCCTCGTCGTCATCTCGAGCATCGTCGCGCTCACGGCGCTCTCGATCACGATGCTGGCGCTCAGGGGCCTCGAAGGCGAACCCGCCGCGGTGCCAGCCTTCGAGGAGTCTCGCAAACACGATTTCGGCGCAGCGCTTCGAGAAGTCTCAAGCGAGGCGCACACACGACGCTTTGCGCTGTTCGTGTTCGTATCGATGCTCGCCTACAGCGCGCAGGACCTCGTACTCGAACCGTTCGCCGGCGCGATATTCTCGCTGACGCCCGGCCAGTCAACACAACTCGGCGGCGTGCAGCACGGCGGCGTACTGCTCGGCATGGTTGCCGTCGCGATCCTGGGCTCACGCGCCGGGCTCGGTCGGCGTCGCTTCATGCGGACCTTCGTCGTCGGCGGCTGCCTTGCCTCCACGCTGTTGCTTGCGGGGCTTGCAGCAGCCGGTTTCGTCGGCAGCAGCTGGCCGCTGTACGGCAACGTATTCCTGCTCGGCATCGCCAATGGCACGTTTGCCGTTGCCGCGATCGGGGCAATGATGGGCCTCGTATCCGAGGGCGCAGCCAAGCGCGACGGCGTTCGCATGGGTATCTGGGGCGCCGCGCAGGCGATTGCGTTCGGTCTCGGCGGCGTGCTCGGCACGACAACGGTCGACGTCGTGCGCTGGATTGCCGGATCGCCGCTCTATGCCTACTCATTCGTATTCATCGCGCAGGGCTGTCTGTTCTTTATTGCAGTCGTGCTCGCGCTCCGGCTGTCCAGTGACGCCGCTCTGCCTCACGCGAAGCTTGATCGGGTGTCTGAACTGAGGGCCGAAGCAGGCTGAACCGAAACAGGGACAAGAATAATGAAGCACTATGATGTTGCGGTAATCGGGGGCGGCCCTTCGGGCGCCACGGCGGCGCACGAACTCGCGGCTCGCGGACTGGACGTGCTGCTGCTCGATCGGAACGGGCGAATCAAACCCTGCGGTGGCGCAATACCGCCGATCCTGATGCGCGAATTCGACGTTCCCGACGAGCGCCTCGAATGCCGCGTGTCGTCCGCACGGATGGTTGCGCCGTCCAACGCGGAAGTCGACATGGACATCGGCGGCTTTGTCGGCATGGTCGACCGCGGCAAGTTCGACACCTGGCTTCGGGAGCGCGCGGCCGATGCCGGCGCTGACTACGTCGAAGGGCACTTCAGGGAACTGACGCGCAACGCAAACGGCGGCCTCACGATTCAGTACACGGCGGGCAAGCGCTCCGACCATGTCGAGAAGGCAAGCGTCAAGGCCATTGTCGGAGCGGACGGCGCGGCGTCGCGGGTCCGCAAGCAGGCGCTTGGACACCAGGAAAAGATGAAGCACGTCTTCGCCTATCACGAGATCGTGCGATCTCCGGCGGGCAAAACGCCGTGGTTCGACCCCGACCGCTGCGACGTTTACTACCAGGGCAAGGTCTCGCCGGACTTTTACGGCTGGGTGTTTCCGCACGGCGACTGCACGAGCGTCGGCGCCGGGTCGGCCGTCAAGGGATTCTCGCTGCGTCACGCCGTCAAGATCATGCGTGACAACTCGCGCCTCGACGACAACGCGATCATCCGTCGCGAAGGCGCCCCGCTGCCGCTCAAGCCGCTGAAGCGCTGGGACAACGGCCGCGACGTCGTACTCGTCGGCGACGCCGCCGGCTGCGTCGCACCGTCATCGGGCGAGGGTATTTACTACGCGATGTCGAGTGGAAGATCGGCCGCCAATGCCGTCAGTCGATTCCTCGAGTCGGGTCAGGCAAAGGAACTCGGCAACGTCCGCAAAGACTTCATGGCACAGCACCGGTGGGTGTTCTTCATTCTCGGTGTCATGCAGTACTACTGGTACACGAGCGACAAGCGCCGGGAAAAGTTCGTCGAGATTTGCAAGGACCCGGACGTGCAGCGTCTCACGTGGGAGGCCTACATGAACAAAGAGCTCGTTCGCGCGAAGCCTGCCACTCACGTGCGGATCTTCTTCAAGGATCTCGCTCACCTCGTCGGCATTCGATAGTGGCTGCGAGCGACGACAGGTTCATCGTCATTGCCGTCGCGGCAGGCGCTGCAATCATCGTCGCTGTGCTCGGCGCCGTACTGACGGACATTGGCGACTGGTACTTCTCGTTGAGCAAACCGTCCTGGCAGCCGCCCGACTGGGCTTTCGGCCCTGCGTGGACGATCGTATTCACGGCGACGGCAACTGCCGGTGTGATTGCGTGGCTCCGTGGACCGGACGACCGTGCGGTTCTCGCGGCGGCGTTCATCGTAAATGGCGTGCTCAACGTTGCGTGGAGCCTGTTGTTCTTCAAACTTCGGCGGCCTGATTGGGCACTCGTTGAAGTCGCAATTTTCTGGTTGTCGATCGCGGCACTCATCATCGTGTGCGCGCGCGTCGACAGCCTCGCTGGCTGGCTGCTGTTGCCCTACATCGTGTGGGTGTCGTTTGCCGCCGTACTGAACGCAACAATCGTTCGGCTCAACCAGCCGTTCGCTTAAGCAACAAGCCGGGCCATCCGGCGGGGACAAAAAGGGGCGTAAGGTGACAACAACAAGCGCAAAGCGGTCATCGAACAAAGGGGGCATCGGCCTGAGCGGGCTTGCCGTGTACGTGCCGCCGTTCAAGGTCGAGCTCGAAGACTGGTGTGACTGGACGAACAGTCCCTGGGGCAAGATCAGGAACGTCGTCGGCCGGAGCTTCCGTCTACGCGGTCCGAACCAGAGCGTCTACACGATGTCCGCAACGGCCGTCATGCGTCTCATCGACCAGTACGACCTCGATCCCGCCGACATCGGATTTCTCGGTCTCGGGACCGAATCCAGCACGGACAACTCGGCCGGCGCAATCATCATCAAGGGCATGGTTGACCGGGCGCTCGAGGCCAGCGGTCGGTCAGCTCTGGCGCGCAACTGCGAGGTTCCCGAGTTCAAGCACGCCTGCCTCGGTGGCGTCTACGCAATGAAGGGCGCGCTTCGCTATCTCGCACTCGACGGACATGGAAAGAAGGCGATTGTCGTCTGCGCCGATATCGCCGAGTACGCGCGCGGCAGCACGGGCGAACCGACCCAGGGCGCGGGCGCCGTCGCGATGCTTGTCGAAGCCGACCCGACGCTCGCCGTCGTGGATCTCGCCAACTCCGGATCCGCGTCCGACTATCGCATTTGTGACTTCCGCAAACCGATGCTCCGCTTTTGCGGGCAGGATCGCAGCGAGTCGCATCACATCCAGGATTTTCCCGTCTTCAACGGCAAGTATTCAACGACCTGTTACATCGACGAGACGCTGCACGCGCTCGACGACATGTACGAGAAGCGGGGTCTTTCGCCGATCGACTACCTGCGCTCGCTCAAGAACGTGTTCATGCACCGCCCCTACCGGCGCATGCCGGAGAATGGCTGGGCCGTCGCGTGGCTGTTCGCGCTCGCGCGGGGGAACGCAACCGACCTTGCAGAGCTTGGAAGCTACTGCGAGGCGGCGGGCATCGACCTCGACGAACTCAGGCACGAAATGCAGCGCGTCGTGGACGTGCGGTCGCTCGCGACGCCGGAGGGTCTCAACACAGAGGCCTATCCGCTGACAATGGCAGCGCTCAACGCGTTCCGTGCGTCAGATCACTACCAGGCTGACGTCATCGACCGGCTATCGCTTGGCGGCGACGAGATCCGCGATCTTGGCAACCTCTACACGGCGGCCCTGCCCGCGTGGCTTGCCGCGGGATTCGAGGAAGCGCTGAACACCAACCTCGACCTCGCGGGCGACGAACTGCTGACGATGGGCTACGGGAGCGGCGACGCGGCCGAGGTCATTCCCTTCTATGTTCCCGAAGGCTGGGAAGCCGCCGCGCGCCGAATTCACTTCAATGCCGCGATGCAGACGTCGGTTGCGCTGACCCAGGAGCAGTACGAGTGCCTGCACGACGGCCGCCGCGTCGTCGGTCTCGAGTATCTGCCCGCCGACGAGTTCGTTATCGAGCGGGTTGGCGATGCGGACGAACGGCACTTCGCCGATATCGGCATCGAGTACTACCGCTACGTTTAGTCCCCGAAACAAGGTGTCAGACCCCTTTTCCAAACAAAGGGTCTGACACCTTGCTTTGTAACTCACTGATAGTCCGCGCTGAGCCAGCCAGATTACCGACTGGGTGTCAGACCCCTTTTCCTTGGAAGGGGTCTGACACCTTCTAGTGTGTTTTAGCGCCGCCGCGCAACGAATGACGCGCCGATATCCGAGTTGATCAGACCGGGCGCGCCCGGGGCCTGGGTCGACTGTTGATCGATCAACACGACCAGCTCACGAGCAACGCCGCCCTTGAGGTTCGCTAATGCAAAGCGTCCGGCACTGCTCATCGGATTGCCGGGAACCGGGCCAAGTCGAAACGTTCCCGTATCGGCGAAGCTTCCCCAGCCGTCCGCGCCCACTTGGTAGGTGCCCTCGGTCGTTAGTGTCGAACTCGACGCTTTCAATTGCTGGACTGACGGTTCGCCGACAGGCGCCGGCATGCCGAGGCCGCTAAGCAGCAGGTTC
>JAAUXX010006421.1_pt1 | contig 12351 bp, 8 predicted proteins | sample 7278111 | NCBI WGS metagenome assembly JAAUXX01 (sample SAMN14350116, study PRJNA611818) | marine sediment metagenome | isolation source: surface marine sediment (1.8m) | place: French Polynesia: Moorea | collected 2018-08
AACACGTGAATCATTGCTGGCATAGAGCCCCCGAGCATCAGGGCACCGGGTGGCGCACACGCTGTGAACCCGTCCCTGGGCGCTCTACTGCCGCTCCCGGCGGCAGAAGGTGCGCCACCCGGTGCCCTGATACTCTGGAACATGGCAAATGCTTTGGCTTCGATCTCCGAGAATGTATGGTTGTATTGTGTCCGATACTATGTGACAAAGTAGAACTAGTTTCCATCCAGAAACGCGCATCCCGCGCTTTTTCTAGCGTCACATCCATGTGATGCCGCTAGCGCCCGTTTCTGGACGGGGACTAGCTAGCCCTCAGCAACCCGGTCAAAATCTTCTAGCAAATCAAGGGGTTCGACCTCCTCGCCCGCCAAATCCTCGTTCCAATCAATACCCACCAACAGTACATCGTGATGCATCCCCGGAAGCCACTCGTCGAGCAGCTCTTCCAGCGCTATCGGCACCACGCGATACGACAACCATTCATCGCGACAGTGTTGCTGCGCCTCCTCCGGCCGAGACCAGAGTGGCATGACATCAATTTTCTCACTAGTGGAGGACGGACTCAGGGCCCAGCCGGTATCGCATTCCAAACCCCATACGCAACCGGTCTCAATGGCTCGCGCCAGGAAACCCTCGTAGATCTGCTCCGGATCTTCTTGCTTGTCACTCATATCTTGCTCCCCGCGTCTGAAACCGTGCAACTCTCAAACTTGCAAACTTGATGACGCGGCGTCTGCCCGCATCTCCGCAATCGTCACCCAAAACGTTTATCCGCACAAAAAGGGTTGTGGCGACGCTCCTCGCCAAAGGTGGAGGTTGGGCCATGGCCGGGCACAAAGGTCACGTCGTCACCCAGGGGCCAAAGTTTGGTCCGAATGGCGCCAATAAGCTGTTCATGATTGCCTCGCGGAAAGTCGGTTCTGCCGATCGAGCCGTTAAAAAGCACATCGCCGACGAAGGCGGTGTTGGACGCGCGATGAAAAAATATCACGTGCCCCGGCGTGTGACCCGGACAATGCCTAACCTCCAGGCTAATATTCCCCAGTGCCACCGTATCGCCATCGTGCAGCCAGCGGGTGGGCGCAAAGCTTGCCACCGGGCTTAGGCCCATCATTCTGGACTGCTGATCGAGACCCTTGATCCAGAAGTCATCATCGGGATGTGGCCCTTCGATGGGGAGCGACAGCGTCGAGCTGAGTTCGGCGGTGCCGCCCACGTGATCCAAGTGGCCGTGAGTAAGCAGTAACTTGCACAAGCTCAAGCCCCGCTTCTGAACTGCAGCGAGCAACCGATCCACCTCGCCACCGGGATCGACCAGGGCCGCCTGGCGCGAGGACTCGCACCAAATGAGTGAACAATTTTGTTGGAATGGCGTTACCGGTATGATTTGATACTGCATTTTCTCCTCGATTTGCTTGTCGTCACACCTGCCTAAGCGATCTGACACAAAAAGCAACATAGTGCTTAAGGAATCACAATTTTCTCAGCATTTTATCCCCAGCTGGCTAGAATAGTTAGTACACATTGATAAAAAAGTGTGAACATGCCTTTAATGACAATTAACGAAGATCACCGAGACGCGATGCAGGAGATAACCAACGTCGCCATGGGCCAAGCCGGCGACAAACTGGCGCGTTTGCTCGACACTTTTGTGATCCTCTCAATCCCCCACATCGAAGTGATGCGCCCCTCGGATATCGCCATGGCCCTGCAGTCCATCGACGCCAATGAGTCGGTATCAGGCGTGTGCCAAGGCTTCATCGGCGGCGGCATATCCGGCGAGGCGATGTTGTTGTTTAACGACACCAGTTTTCGCGACCTCGCCAAGCTACTTAACTATGACGAGGAGCTTGACCAACTGGCGGAACGCGAGCTGCTGATGGACACCACTAACGTGCTGTTTGGCGCGTGTTTGAAAGGCATCGCAGAACAAATCGACATGGAATTCAGCTTCGGTTCGCCCACAGTGCTGGGGCAACATCAGAAAATCTCGGATATTTTCAACATGGAAAATGCCAAATGGGACAGCGCATTGGTGACTGAAATTTCCTATGCGCTTGAAAGTTACAATGTGCAATGCGATTTATTGATCATCATGACAGAAGATTCGCTGGGCCTGCTGTTCAAAAAGCTCGACTACCTACTCGCTTAATCATAGCTGCTCGACAATAAATGACCACGGCCAAGAATTTTTTAGAGGACTTTCACTGGTTAATGGATGTGCTACAGCACATCGACGTGGGCCTGGTTATTTTAGATGCAGAATTTAAAGTGCAGTTGTGGAATGCGTTCATGCAAAACCACAGCGCCAAACTTCCCAATGAAATTCTCGGCACGAGTATTTTCGAGGCGTTTCCGGAATTGCCCGAAGCATGGTTCCGGCGCAAGGTGCAAACGGTTTTCGAACTGCAAAACCAAGCTTTCACCACCTGGGAACAGCGCCCCTATCTATTTCGCTTCAAGAACTATCGGCCGGTGACAAGCGTCGCTGAATTCATGTATCAAAACAGCACTATCATCCCGCTCAAAGACACCCGTGGGCAGGTCGACCACATCTGTTTAATCGTGTATGACGTCACCGAAGCGGCCGTGAACCGCATCCAAATTCAAGCGGCCAACGAAAAACTGCGCCAGCTCAGTCGCACGGATGGCCTGACCGGATTGCTCAACCGCAAGACCTGGGAAACGGAGCTGATGGAAGAGCTCAACCGTTTCCTACGGCATCGCCACAAGGCATCACTGGTCATGTTTGACATTGATCATTTTAAAAAGATCAATGATGGCTGCGGCCACCCCGCGGGAGACGAAGTCATCCGCCAGACGGCACGAGTTTTAAAAAACAATTTACGCAATATCGATATCGCGGGCCGCTATGGCGGTGAAGAATTCGCGGTCATTTTGCTGGATACCAACGCTCGGGGCGCCTTCACAGTTGCCGAGCGCGTAAGGGAGGCAGTGGAGAAAAACACTGTCGAATATGAGGACTCGAAAGTCCAGTACACCATCAGTCTGGGTATTGCGGAACTTACGCCGGCCATCGCTGACCGAACCCATTGGATCGACTGCGCAGACAAAGCGCTTTACCAAGCGAAAAAGAGCGGCCGTAACAACACGGTCATATTCACCGGCGAATAGCCCCGGCTGGCGGTAAGCCGCCCCACCCCCTAAAATAGACCCAGCCAAATACACGATTTACGACATGTCTGAAATTTACTCACGGCTGAGCGCAAACCCGCCGGAAAATCTGTGCGCATTTTATACGCAGTTGGAGGAAACGCTCGACGAGCCTCAGCGCAACATATTCACGCGTTATTTTGCCCGCTCGCCTGCGCGGGTGGAGCAATTCCATCTGTGCCTGCACGCCAGTATTTTTGTGCAGCAGGAAATACTTCGCCGCCCCCACCTGTTCCTGCACCTGCTGGCGGACGACGCTTTTGCCAGTCCCCTGGCTGAGGAGGACCTCGATAATCAGCTGGCAACGGCGTCCGTCAGCGATTCAATCGAACTGGACAAACAACTGCGGGAATTTCGTGCCCAGGGGATGCTGCGCATTATCTGGCGCGACCTCAACCGCATCGCCAGTTGCAGCGAGACGACGGCGGATTTGTCGGCGCTCGCGCGCGCCTCTATTCGCCGCGCCCTGAGCTTTCACTACCAGGCCCTTACGCAGAAACACGGCACGCCTCGCGGCAAAGACGGGGCTAGACAACCGCTGCTGGTGCTCGGCATGGGTAAGTTGGGAGCGCAGGAACTCAATCTGTCGTCCGATATCGACCTGATTTTCACCTATCCCGATCAGGGCGAAACTGACGCTGAGCAACTCGCGCTAAGCAACCAGGATTTTTTTTCCCGCCTGGGTAAGAAAATCATCCGCAGCCTGGACGCGAAAACCGCCGACGGCATCGTGTTCCGGGTTGATATGCGTCTGCGCCCTTACGGTCAGAGCGGAGCGCTGGTCTACAGTTTCGGCGCCCTCGAAGAGTACTACCAAACTCAGGGGCGCGAGTGGGAGCGCTACGCGATGGTCAAGGCCAGCGTCATTGCCAATAATGGCGACGCCGTCCACGGCACCGCGCTGATGGCGATGCTGCGCAGTTTCACCTATCGTAAATACGTCGACTTCTCCGTAATTGAAGCCCTGCGCAACCTGAAAAAGATGATCGTGCTGGAGGTTAAGCGGCGCGGGCTCGAGGAAGATGTCAAGCTCGGCGCCGGCGGCATTCGCGAGATCGAATTCACCGCGCAGGTTTTTCAGCTGATCCGCGGCGGCAGAGAACCCCGCTTGCAGGACAACCGCATCCTGAAAATTCTCCCCCTGCTGGCTGAGGCCAATTGCCTGCCCGGCGGCAAAGTCGACGACCTCGTTGCGGCTTACATCTTTCTGCGCAATACCGAACACGCCATTCAAGCTTATAAAGACGAGCAAACTCAGATGCTGCCCAGCAGCGCCGACGCGCGCGCGGCCCTGGTTATCGCCATGGGTTTCTCCTCCTGGGACCGGTTTTACGCGCGCCTCGGCGACCATCGCCGCGCGGTCAAGGAGGTTTTTACCCGCCTTATCGCCACAGCGGACAGCGCCGAGGCGCACAGCGAGCGCAACAGCGTGTGGATGCCCCTATGGCAGAACCGCATCGATCGCGCCGCCGCCGTCGAGCAACTCGAAGACGCCGGGCACGAGGACGCGCAAGCCAGTTTTGCCCATGTCACCAGCCTGCACGACTGGGCTCGGCATTCCGCCATGCACGCCAGCAGCCGCGAACGGCTGGACACGTTTATGCCCGCCCTACTCGCCGCCCTGGCGCAACAGCGCACGCCGACGGAGATTCTGGCGCGGTTGGCGCGCCTTATCAGAGCCGTCACTCGCCGCAGCGCATATTTGCTGCTGTTGATTGAAAACCCGGGGGCGCTAACCCAACTGCTGAAACTGAGCGAGGCAAGCCCCTGGTTTGCCGACCGCATGGCTCAGCATCCGGCGCTACTCGACGAACTGCTGGACGCCAGATCCCTATACCGGCTGCCCCTCAAAAGCGAGCTACAGGCGGAGCTGCGCCGGTCGGTGTTGCGAATTAGCGAGCACGACCTGGAAGCCCAAATGGAGACCCTGCGCTATTTTCGCTCGGCACACGCCCTGCGCGTGGCGGCGTGCGAACTTACCGGGGCGCTGCCATTGATGAAAGTCAGCGATTATCTGACGATTATTGCGGAAGTCGTTTTGGATTACGTGTTGATGTTGTGTTGGCATGAAATGTTGGCGCAACACGGCTATCCCGATGGAGAAATGCGGGACAGCCCCAATTTCATTATCGTCGGCTACGGCAAACTGGGCGGCATCGAACTTGGTCACGGCTCTGATCTGGACCTGGTTTTCATCCACAATAGTCGCTTGAACGGCTGCACGGACGGCGAACGCAGCCTCGATAACCAGACGTTTTTTACCCGTTTGGGTCAGAAGATCATTCACTTTCTAACCGCCAACATGTCTTCCGGCCCACTCTACGACGTGGACATGCGTCTGCGCCCGTCGGGCAATTCCGGCATGCTGGTAACCAGCCTAAGCAGCTTTCTGCACTACCAGGAAAAATCAGCCTGGACCTGGGAGCACCAGGCACTGGTGCGCGCTCGCGTCGTCGCCGGCGACGCTGCGCTGGCCGAGGAATTTGCCAAAGTGCGGGCAAAAACTCTCTGCCGGCAGAGGGATTTGGCGACGCTGCGTGACGATGTGATCGCCATGCGCCAGAAAATGCGGGATCATTTGGGCAATAAACAAAATGCCGCAGGGCGGTTTCACCTGAAGCACGACGCCGGCGGTATCGTCGACATTGAATTTATGGTTCAATACGGGGTACTTGCCTGGGCCCACTCTCACCCGGCATTGGTAACATTCACGGACAACATCCGAATATTGGAGTCGCTGGTCGATTCCGATCTGCTGGCAGCTCAAGAGGTCAGTCAGCTCATCGCAGCCTATAAAGCCTTTCGCGCCGCAGGACATCGTTTGACACTGCAACAGCAGCCAAACCTTGTGGCCGCCGATTCCTTCATTTGCGAGCGGCGGGCGGTCGCCGATATCTGGCGCAAACTGATGGGCGAGTAGCAGTAACGAGAGCCAGTATCAACAGAGATTTTTTGGAGAGCGCTTATGTCATTCGCTGAACGCGACGGAGTCATCTGGTTTGACGGAGAACTGGTGCCCTGGCGAGACGCCAAGGTGCACGTATTGACCCACACCCTACACTACGGAATGGGCGTTTTTGAGGGCGTTCGCGCCTATGACGCCGGCGCCAAGGGCACCTGCATTTTTCGCCTGCAAGACCACACCGACAGGTTGTTTCGCTCGGCGCACATTATGAATATCCACATGCCGTGGGATAAAGCACAATTCAACGAAGCGCAAAAACTCGTGGTGCGTGAGAACGGGCTCGAACACGCCTATTTACGACCAATGGTGTTTTACGGCGCAGAGGGCATGGGCCTGCGCGCCGACAACCTCGCGACCCACGCCATCGTCGCCGCCTGGGAGTGGCCCTCGTATATGTCGCCCGAAGCCATGCAAACCGGCATCAAAGTGCGCACGTCAAGCTATACCCGCCACCACGTCAATATTTCAATGTGCAAAGCCAAGGCTAACGGCCACTATATCAACTCCATGCTGGCGCTCAACGAGGCATTGGACAGTGGCTGCGATGAAGCGCTGTTACTCGATAACGAAGGCTATGTGGCCGAGGGCAGTGGCGAGAACATTTTCATCGTCCGCAGTGGGGAACTGTTTACCCCGGAGCTGACCTCTTGCCTGGACGGCATAACCCGCGCCACCATTTTCAAGTTCGCCGCAGATCTCGGTTTAGCGGTCCACGAGAAACGAATCACGCGCGACGAGGTCTATGTCGCGGAAGAGGCATTTTTCACCGGCACCGCCGCCGAGGTGCTGCCGATACGAGAACTCGACGGCCGCCAGATCGGCAGCGGGTCGCGCGGCACAATCACGGAAAAACTTCAGACCTTGTACTTTCAGACCGTAAAAGGAGAGCGCGACGAATATGCCGCGTGGCTCGCATCCGTGAATGCCTGAGCGATCAATCCTGGGCAACGGCGGGACGAGCCCGCCCCGCCGTTGCTATTTCGAAACCGCCAGCCAATGACCCCCTACCAAAACCAGTATTTTCGCCGCCTCATCAGCTACGCGTTGCAATACAAGGCCTTCCTCATGCTAAGCCTGCTCGGCTTTAGCCTGTTTGCGGCGATGGAAGCCTCACTCGTGCTGACCGTTGAATATTTTATAAGATATCTGCAGGGTAAACCCTCAAAGCCGCTTTTCCACCTCTCCTCAACCATCACCAGCTCGCTGTATTTTGTGCCGGCGGCGGTGGTCGCGCTCAGTGGCTTGCGCGGACTCGGCTCTTTCCTCGGCAACTATTTTATGAGCCGGGTCGGCCTGAATGTCGTGACAACATTGCGCAAGCAGGTATTCGTCCATATGTTGTACCTGCCGCAACACTATTACGACCGCCGCAACAGCGGCGAACTGGTGTCGCTGATTATCTACAACATTGAACAGGTCACCCACTCGGTAACCGATTCGATAAAAATTCTCCTGCGCGACGGCCTTACCGTTATCGCCATTCTCGGCTTTCTGATATACAAAAACTGGCTGCTGACGCTGATTTTCATCGTGGTAGTGCCAATTTTAGGCGGCATCATATACGTTGCAGGTCGTTATTTCAGAAAGAAGAGCCGTAAGATTCAGGACTCCGTCGGCAGGATCACCCACATCTCCACCGAATCGTTTCAGGGCATCAACCTAGTCAAGAGCTATCGCGGCGAAAAACAGGAAAACCAGCGCTTCGCCGATGCCGCGGACACCAACCTGATGCTGCAAACCAAGTACCAGCGAGCCAAAGCTCTGCAGACGCCTATTTTACACATCATCATCGCCGTGGCGCTGGCAATTATCTTCTTCCTGGTCATGAAGTTTTGGCCGGCGGACGACTCCGCCGGAGCCGTTGCCTACGTATCCTACGCCGGCCTGATCGCGAAACCTTTTCGACAGCTGGCCACGTTGAACGCAGTCATTCAAAAAGGTATCGCCGCCGCCGAAACGATTTTTGCCACGCTCGACAGCGCCAAAGAACGCGACAACGGCAAGCTACGGCTGCAAAATATTACCGGCAAGGTTGAATTTGAAAATGTCTGTTTCAGCTACGGCGAGCAGGCCCCGGTTATCAAACACCTCAATCTGACAATAGCTCCGGGAGAAACGGTGGCGCTCGTAGGGGCTACCGGCAGCGGAAAATCCACCATTGCCAGCTTGCTATTACGCTTGTACGAGGTCGATTCCGGAGTGATCAAGATCGACGGCATACCAATCTCCGACCTGGCCATCGCAGACCTTCGCCACCACATCGCCCTGGTCAACCAACAAACGATCTTGTTCAACGACAGCGTTCGCTCGAACATCGCTTACGGACATGATCTCGAACAAGCCCGGGACAGCGACATTGAGCGGGCCGCCGAGAATGCCCATGCCCGGCACTTCATTGACAAACTCGACCAGGGCTTCGACACCTATGTCGGCGAAGACGGAAATTCACTTTCCGGCGGCCAGAGACAGCGTCTCGCTATTGCCCGCGCGCTGCTGAAGAACGCTCCCATTTTGATCTTAGATGAAGCCACATCCGCACTCGACAACGAGGCGGAGAAACAGGTCCAGAAAGCGCTCGACACTTTAAAACAGGGCCGCACCACATTGGTGATCGCGCATCGTCTGTCGACTATTGAAAACGCGGACCGGATCGTTGTGCTCGATCAGGGAACCATCGTGGAACAGGGGGACCACCAAACGCTTATGGCGCACAATGGCTACTATGCGAGACTTCAGCGCTCACTTGCCAGCAGGGAAGCCAGCTGATCTAGCGGTCCATGCGGACGCCCATCATAGATAAAGCGACAACAAAGCAAAAAATTCTAAATGGAAGACCTAAACATTAGGTTTTGTGCTGCTAATATTTAGTTAGTGCCCGTCTAAAAACGGGCACTAACGGCATCACATGGAAGTAATGCTCGAGATCAGTGGCTTATCTCCAGGGACGGAGTGTATGTCGAGGCTTTGCCTGGAGCAAAGCCGACTAAGCCATTGATTTCGCGAGAAAATAAAATCGCACTTTTATTTTCGACTTCCATAAACGCGCAGGAAGCGCGTTTATGGATGAGAACTGTTAGCGCCCGTTTATGGACGGGCACTAACTGCATCACATAGATGTGATGCTCAAAATCTGTGACCGCATGCGCATTCTCTGATTTTAACGTCAAGTCAATTTGAGGAGTGCCACGAGACCACCAAACAAAACGACAGTGAACCCAACTGTTCCAGCAACAGAACCCATTGACGACGGACTGGATCGGCAAAATATCGCGATTCTGTATCGGCGCTTCATGGGCGTCAACGCCAATCGTCTGGAACGCCTGCGCAGCGCTCTCTCCGACCGCCAGCAGTTGTTCATGGATGCGCTGCCGCTTCTCTTTCACACCAACCACCCGGCGATGCCCGGCTTTGTATCGCGCCAGACTCCGGCCCAGATCTGCCACTTCAAACCCAATAAGCACGACAGGCTAGTGGGCAAAATGGTCGCCAAGAGTTTTACGCCGAGTTATGAACCCGATGCCGAGGACGATATTCTCAGCATATACATCATGGGAAGCGTGGGCACCCTTGCACAAAGTGAAAGCAGCGATCTGGACATATGGATATGCCAACGGCCGGGCCTGGCAAAAAAGGCGCTGGGGGAACTCGAGAGTAAGTGCGACAAGATCTCCCGGTGGGCGGCCGGTATGCGCCTGGAAGTGCATTTCTTTTTGATGGATGAGGATACGTTCAAGCAACGAAAATTTTCCACATTGAATAAGGAATCGAGTGGCAGCGCGCAACAACAGCTATTGCTGGATGAGTTTTACCGCACGGCGATCTATATCGCCGGCCGCATTCCGGTGTGGTGGTACGTTCCGGCGCACGCCGAAAATATATTTCGCGAATACACCAACACCCTGCTCTACAATCGCTTCACGCCGAGCAATGCAGTGATAGATTTTGGCGGCGTCGGCGAAATCCCGGCCGGGGAATTTTTGGGAGCGGGGGTCTGGCAACTCTACAAGGCCATCGAATCGCCTTACAAAGCCGTACTCAAGCTACTGCTGTTGGAAGCCTATGTGACCGAGTATCCCGCCATCGAGCCCCTGTCACTCACCTTCAAGTCAATGATTTATCGGGGCCAGACCGATATCGACATGCTGGATGCCTATGTCATGGTTTACCAGCGTATCGAGCGCCATTTAAAAAAAGACCACCAGCAAGAACGCTTGCAACTGGCACGCGAGTGCTTTTATCTCAAAGTTAACAAACCGTTGTCAAAACCGCCGACACAGCGCGCCAAATCATGGCAACGCCTGCTGCTCGAACAGCTGACGAGCGCATGGGGTTGGAGCAGGCAAGACATACAGTTACTCGATAACCGGGCGCAATGGAAAGCGGCAAAAGTCGGCGCGGAACACGCGCGTCTGGTCGGCGAACTCAATCATTGTTATCGGATTTTGCTGGATTTTGCCAATAGATATGGCAAAAACCGCGCAATCGCGAAACACGAGCTACTGGTACTAGGGCGCAAGCTGCAGGCGGCGTTTGAACGCAGGCCGGAGAAAATCGAATGGCTCAGCGCCAATATATCCAGCGATCTGTCCGAAAGCGCCCTGCTGATTTCGCGCGTTGATGGAACCAACGACAAAGACGCATTTTGGGCCGCCTTAGCGCAGTTGTCGGAAAGCGATTTGTCGCCGCAGGACGGCGTGGTCAAATCGGCGAAAAATCTCGTTGAGCTGCTGCTGTGGTGCTATTGCAATGGCGTCATCACTGACGGTACGCGCATAGAGATTGCGGGCGGTGCGGCGCCAGACCACGGTGAAATAAAACGCGTGTTGTCATGTTTTAAACACTGGCTGCCTCTGCCCTTGCCTCCGGCGCCCCAACAAAACTTTCAGCGATCATCATCGCCGGCGTCAGCCCTATTGCTGATCAACGCCGACCGACGCGACCTCTCGCCCCTGGAAAACAACGGCTACCAGCGCATGAGCGACAACACCGACGCCCTGCGCTACGGCGGTTTGGCAGAAAATCTGGTCGCCTCGGTCGATATGGTGGTGCGCAACAGTTGGAACGAGATCAGCGTTCGGCGCTTCGCCGGCGACAACGCCCTCGTCGACGCCATTGGCGAGTATTTGCAGATGGCCCTGCCCGGAACCCATCAACGGCTGCCCAAAACCACGGTGAATTGTGTTGGCAACTCCCATGCGAGTACGATTACCCAGCGCCTACAACGGTGGACCGGCAATATTCAGCAGTGCTTTTTCAGCGGCGCAGACGCCAAACACAAGCGCTTTATCTTCCAAATCGGAGATGAATTTAGCTGCCTTCAATACAAAGGCATGAAGCCCATGATTCGCGGCTTTCGCTCCGCCCGCCATCTGATCGACTATCTGGAGCAGGAACAGCAGACCTACAGCCCCCTGGTAATCGACACCCAGGCGCTCCCCGGCCACCCCCTGCACCTAATTGCGCGAAGCAGCCAACGACAAGCTGTCAACGTGTTTTACCGGCGTTTCGATATCGGTATCGAGATCTATGTCGTGGACGAACGCGGCTCGCTATTGCACAGTGTTTTTCGCGGTCGCCACTACCACCATTCACTGCAACCGCTGGCGCGCTTTTTACGCGCGGTGCTCAAGCGTCAGGCGCAGATTGATCGTGACCTGGGTGGCGATTTTGGGGTTTTTCCCATTAATTTCATCGAGTTTGCCAAAAACGAGCGCGGCCAGTGGCAGCCGCATTCGCGTAGCATACCGACCAAGACTGCCAAGGGCGAGCCACTCGACCTCAAGGCAGTAGCGCACCGACGGCCGAACGATCAACTCGGCTACGACTTTCACTGCGACGACCATGAGTTTAACAGGCAGTCTTTTGGTGAGTCCCTCGCGCTCGAGGTGAGCGAATATATTCTGCGGCGACGGCAACTGGACAACCACTATCCGATCTATCTGACCGACCTGGATTTAAGCGGGGTGGCGGAAACGATTTCGCGCAACGGCCGACTTCAGGTTGTGCACTATCTACGCATCAAAAATCGCTTGGAAGCTCAGCTCAATCAGGCGGTTGGCATTATCCTCAACGTCTAGCAGCTTGTTGAAAAAGGCTCGCTGCCGAATGGCACTGCCTTAAGAGCAAATCGGTGCCTTCGCCGCCGGTTGGCAGCATCGGGGGTGTTTCCAAGACACGCCGTAGACCCCTCCCTGGGGGCTCGGCTGCAGCAT
>JAAUXX010033450.1_pt1 | contig 12321 bp, 9 predicted proteins | sample 7278111 | NCBI WGS metagenome assembly JAAUXX01 (sample SAMN14350116, study PRJNA611818) | marine sediment metagenome | isolation source: surface marine sediment (1.8m) | place: French Polynesia: Moorea | collected 2018-08
CATCTTAGCCAATATCACTTGTCTACGTTCATCGGGATAACGTTTCACTCGGGTATCCTAACCGCCCAACTGGTTAAAGTTTGAGAGTGTCAACTATCCTGCCAGAGGGGGGACCATTGAAAGGAATGTTGATTTATTTGAATCCGTTTATTCGTGGTTCGCTGAGAGTATTAGAGTTTTTTCTCCTCAGAGCATTGGCCACGGAGTCGAATTTCGACTCGGTGATGACAAAGAGTTTACTAAGTTTCTATGCGATCTTTTATCTGAATTTGATCCTTCTATTGAAAATATCTCGACAAACCTGATGAGTGCTGATAACGCGCGAGGAATTCCACAAAGAGTTTTGTCAGATATTGACGATGAAATTGACGAGGAAGGCGCCGTTTTTATTTCCAATGTTGTCGACGGGAATCGGTCTGTGGTGATGAAAAAGGACGGAGAGATTTTTCTTCTCAAGATATATGTTGAAAGAAAATCACATGACGGAAAGGATTTAGTAGTTTTTGACTTGGAAGAAGAATCAGATGGTACACGAAGGCTTATTGACTTGGCACCTCTATTTTATGAGCTTCTCTATTCTTCAGATCCTGTGATAGCATTTATTGATGAATTAGATCGTAGCCTACACCCACTTGCAACTAAAAGATTAATTGAATTGTTTTTTTCGAAAAGTATTGCTCGCAATAGTAAGTCGCAAGTTATTATTTCGACTCATAATACCGTTTTGCTTGATATCGATCTCTTGCGAAAAGATGAAGTTTGGATAGTTGAAAAGGAAAAGGGGGCTTCAAGATTGTTGTCCGTGCAGCGCGATTTTGCGCCCAGATATGACCGAGATATCAGAAAAGACTATTTGTCGGGTCTTTTTGGTGGGACTCCAAAGTTAAACAAGAGCGCATATGTTGGCTAATTGAATTAGCAGTTGAGTAACATTAAAGCTTTGTTGTTTGCTATCACATGCTCTTGAGTAATTGCTAATTTTTCTTGTTCGATGTGTTTCAAAAGAACTCCAAGAGAAGTGTTGTTTTTTACTATCGGATATCGTTGCAGCCAATCAGCTCCTAAACTGCCAACCTGGGCAAAGTAATTATCAGATTTATTAAACCTTTTCACGAACGGGTTATCCGCTCGCCATTCTTGCCATTCTTTAGGCACAATGAGTGCATTAGGATGAAAACGGAAAGCGATGTCAAATCCTGCTGGATCGAAGTCGGGGAAACAAATTATTTTTGTTTTTTCTCGAATCTGGTTGACAAGGGAGTTGACCAATTCTGCATTTTTTCCATGACCTCGATACAGTAACATTGTTTTATCTAGCCAGGTTACGTTAGCCCATCTATCCCAATGAACCATTAAACTCCCATTCTCGACGATTACGATGGCGGTAATTCGATCCGTCTTTAATATTTCAGGACGCAGACTGACTAGTGACCCCTCTGGTGTGTTTAAAGGGCCATTTACTGTCGAAATAGTAGTACCATTGGGGCCCGCAAGAATTAATTGCTCTCCAAATACTGAATCGCTAAAAAGCTTTTCATCTTTGGTGATAGAAGCTGTTTCAACACGGTCACCAGTAGATTCTACGTGTAATGGATCAAATCCGTAATTCCGGATGACTGCACGCCTCAAGCGATCTCGATGCGCCGAATTTAGCTTGATGATTCGTGGTCCGGCTTCTCCGACATCGCACTTTTCACACAGTTTCAGCCAGAGAGGATTGGAATGCACTTCGTCTTGGTTACGACGGAGAACCAATCTTATTGATTCAATTTCTTTTCGGCTAAAATTCATAGCTTTGGTCCCACGACTATGTCATAAACTGAGTAGTTATCAGAATACAAGGAGTGCTTTTCTTCAATAAATTCGACCTTCAAGCGGTTGCGTTTCTCGCTACTTATAGAATTAACGCAATTCATTAAAACACCCATCCAAAGAGACATTGGACAATCGATTTCTAAAGCGATCAAGGATTTGGATGCGGTGGTTTGTAGTCCATCTAACAGTACGCATTGTATTAAATTGTCGGCGGCGCTCACGATTGGATCTGGAAGCAGTTCTATGGAGGGGAGTTCGGTCGCGTCTTCAATGGTAACAGGAGCTTCTTCAGGGTTGTCCTCGATCTCTGGTTCTTTCACCAAGCCTTGACAATATCCAGCCAAAACAACTTCTGCACTGGCATCACCAGGATTAACCCAAGGTGAGACTGCTTGGTTTTGCACCCAGTTTAATATTGGGAGAATATTGACCAGCCCATCTATTGATGGCTCAAACCCTTTGTCATTACTGTACGCTCGCTCGAAAGCTCCAATTAAACGGGAACGTTTAGCTCCTTCGCGAGTGCTGTTGAGTAACGCCGTAAGTTGATGAAGCGTATTCACCAGTTCAGTTTGAACAAGCTCTATGTAGCGGGGTAAGGTGCGGGAAAGCAATTTCCTTAAGTCTTCGTCACTGCCTGCCAAGTGATCCAGCTCTTCCATATCAAATTCTTTGAGAACATCATTTAGCTTTTCGCCCATGCGGATGACACGTTGGTTTTCTCGAATACGTAATTCCAGATCACTCACATATGTAAAGCCACTGCTAAGATATTGCGCAAATATTGTTACAGACTGTGTCAGTCGGTCGATTAAGTCGTATACACATTCTGTAATTTCAGTTTTGAGCCGTTCCTGGTCCTCCTGAAGGCAGCGTTTTTTAGCTTCAAGATAATCAACTACTAGGTGGTTTTGTAAATTTTCCAGGATGCTAGAAATTACCTCACTGGCCATTTGCCTACGGAAGTTCCTTAGGCTGTGGTCCAGCAACTGAGATAAGGCTCCGTTTAGTTGAGCTGCTTCATCTTCGGGGTGATACCACGCCAAGCGATGCTTTTTCAGGGCGGTGATCGCTGCATTGGTGTCGTCCGAATTCGGGATGGTGCCTCGATCGTTAATATGGGCTCTGACAACGATTTGTCGGTGGTTATAGAGTGCAGCGATCGCTGACTGGGCATCAATTTCAGCGCTCATCAGACAAGATCCATTTGGCTTTGCTGATCATCGTCATCAGGTAATGCCATGTGTATCTGGATAAAAGTCATCACCTCATAGAACCAGGACCACTTACCCGTGGCTTTATACTGAGTTCCGGTATTGCCTGCAGGAACAAAATATCCCTGGTCGACAAGACGGTTTATTATTGCGCTGAGCATCCCTTTTGGTTCTTTACTCTTTGAGTTAACAAAGCGCGAACTAGCGATATCAATCAGAGTTTGCAGTTGGGCGCTCGAGTGTTCAATACTGGAAAGAAGCTCGGTCTCCGAAATAATTTCCCCCGGCGAAATTGGGCGACCAGTGGCTCCGGCACTCATGGCCAAGCGTAACCATTTGACGATGGGTTCCAAATCATTAACGACTTGCCGGAATTGCGACTTGATTCGACTGGCCAGTTGCGGTTGGCTCGCATCTAGATAGCTTAAATAAAATGCGCTTTGATCGTGTGTGCGTGTAACGCGATAACCCATACGTGCCATGTGCTGGTCAACTTTTTCATGTTGATGTTCGTCGGCGAGGTAATCAAAGGCCCCTGCATGTGAAGACGAGCAAATCATGTTGTTGTTCAGCAACAGCTGGCAAACTACAGCGAACGCATCGTCCATCCTCAAACCTCCTTCACGGTGGCAAGCTTGCTCATCAACCGTTTTCGTTTTTCAGTTGCATCTTCGTCATCTGCTGGTTGGAAGGTTTTAAAGCCACTGCTAGGATCAATGAATACTCTGTTGCTAAACCACTTTAAAATATTGTGATCTTCACGAGGGAAGGCGCTGAATAGGACGATATTCTCTTCCTTAAACATTTCAAAAAGTTTTACAATGTTTTCATCTTCAAGGCATTGCAGTTCGTCAATTGGCCATGTGATTGTCACTTCAACGTTTGGGCAAAGATAGCGACTCATACCAACAAAAACGATGCACATGGCCATCAAGCTGAGGCCGTTACTGCTGCTGTGCTCCATATCGCTATCTGAGCGAATAGTTGTTGGGTTGCCGTTCTGCTTTAATCGTATTTCTAGTTCAATCAATGATCGAATATCACTGCTAATTTTGGCAATGCTCAGCGAATTCAAAGCTTTTGTTAACAGCTCCATTAAATCAACAGTCGGCAATTGATCCTTCTCTCTAACTCTGCACCAATTATCCCACTGCTTGCAGAAGTGACTTAACGGTTCCCAGCATGCGTCTTCAGTTATAGAGGATGTTAGGATAATTTCTATGTCAGAAATAGAACTGATATTTCGAGCACTGTTAATTCTAGTCCCGAGTTCAGACGATACAATTTCTACACGGCGGTTAATCTTCTTTAATGAAGCAAAATATTTGTCCAGACTATCTGAAACGGCGCGGAATGTTTCAATCAACGTTTGTCGAATGCTGGGCATTTGCTCGCGCCACAGTGTTTCAATATCCTGTGGTTGCTGCAGCTTGAATTCAGGGTCATGCTCGCTATAGGAACAAATAGATATGCGTCGTTCGACTAGGCGTTGCCATGCTTCGTAGATCTGCGAGGCTGGATGAGAGGCAACGATACTTTTTACTCGCTCAACGTTTTCGATTAGCTTAGAACGGAGCTTGTATTTTGTATCATAAAGCTCACGAACGTTTTCGGTTGCCACTGAGAGTGACGTGGATTCAAAAGCGGCTTCAGCTGAAGGGATGATGGCACCGACTTTATCGCGAATAGCTTTTGCGTCCTGTAACTGTTCAGAAATACTTTTCCTATTGCGCTCATTTTCAATTTGGCGTGACTTAAGGTTTTTTCTCTGATTTTCATAGGTTTTCTTTAAAGAATCGATCTGCCCTTTAATTGAATCGAGATAAACAGTCTGAGTGGCCACTCGGTCGTCCAGTTCAGCCAGCTTTGACCATTCCAGTTTGGCCCATGATTTGTATTCGGTAATTTCATCTGAATAATCAGATATCTTTCTAACTTCGTTCCTTAGCTTTTCAGCTTGCTTTCTGGCCTCGGCGATGGCTTCAGGGGGGACGCCTTTTTTCCTGCATTCATCACTAAATTGCTGCTCAATTGCTTTTATTTGAATCTTGTACTCATCTTCAATCTCGTTTTGCGATACGATTTTAGATTTAATTGACTCTTGTATCTCTGATGTTTCGATAGCTAAGCGACTGTCAACTTCAATGATTTTATTGGTATAAGCTTCTTTGATACTTTTACGTCGCTCTTCTCTTGCTTTCTTCCAGTCTTCGAATTCAGAGCGCTTTTTATCAAAATATTTTTTGGCCTCAAGTGTTCTATGGGCGACTTTTGACTTAATATCGGTAATAACTTCCTTTCTTTTATAAAAAGCTTGTTCTCTTTGCTTTTTCGCGCGATCAACATGATGCTTTGCCAGCGTTAATTTATTTGAGAAATCTTGGTGCTGATTATTAAGATCTTTGAGGTTCTTATTGGCCACCTCTACATCATCTTTGGCATTTTGTAGCAATATTTCCTTCTTTTCGTACTCAGCTTTCAAAAACTCATCGGATTCACAAAATTGAGGCTTGTCGATATGAGCGAGATTGAACTCCCAGCCGTAAGCAGCTTGAGCGCTATCACCCTGAAGAAATGTGGGAGACAAATCTGTTCTTGAAATCAGGTCAGGATTAATGACTAAACCAATATTTTCTGTCCAAGGCTGAGTACTATTTTTTAAAATAGCAAGCAATGAATTGTCCTGTGGATAGAGTTGTTGAGTCAGACGCTGAAGTTCTATCTCAATATCTTTTGCTGCTTGTCGACATGCGTCGTGAGTTGTGTTTGCATCATCGCGCAGGGCCTCAATGGATCCAAGCTCGTCTTCTAAAGTATTAGCCTCTGCTTTTGTTTTTTCTTCCTTTTCTTGAGCTTGTTGCAGATTTTCATCTGCAATAGCTTCTTGTAATTGCTCTTCTTCCGTTTTGCTTGATTTTTTAGACTGCTCTCTAAGATGGCCCAGTTCATTCGAATACTCTTCTCTGAGCTGATTCTCTTCTTGCCTGTAATCTTCAAGCTCTTGCTCACGGGCTTTAGCGATAGCGCCTTTGTTGTCCTCAGCACTGTCCTTTAGTTGTTGGATGCTCTCCTTTAGTTCAGCACATTGTACGTCCAGTTTTTTCTTTTCACTATCGCAAAGCTCAGCCGCCCTGGTTCGCTGTTCATTCCTTTGAATTTCAGGTTCGGTAATTTCTTGCTTTAACTCTCTAAGGTGCTCTTCGGCATACTCTGCTCGTTTTTTTAAACTTGTAAGATTTTCATATGCGTTAGTTTTTTCATCAATATTTCGGATTTCCCAACGCCTTTTCTCTCTGTAGATATTATCAATATGATCTGTTGTCTTTTCTATAATCTCTTCTGATTCTAGTCGTTTTGCTGTTAGCGTTCTTATTTCATTGTCGTGCCGTTCCTGGGAATCTCGGGATTCAGTAGTAAGCCTTTCGTGTTCCTGCTCGAGCGTTTTTAGCCTCTCCTCCTCAACAAGAATAATATTGATAAGGCATCTGGCGCAGGTGTTGAGCTCTGATTCGGTGCTCATGTACTTTAAATGCGTGCTCAGGCAACCGGTGATAAGCTGCTCGTTGGCTGAAAACTCTCTTAGGCTATTAATGTTGTCGATAAGTTGTATATTTTTAAAGTGCTCTGGCCTCTCAGAGACGTGAAGATCCTCGAACATAGTGCCGCAAATCATTTCCTTTAAACGGCTGAAAATGGTTTTACGGTAAAGCAATGCGTAACACAAATCGTCCATATATTGCATCGAGACCCCGGCATGACCGACGCAGTATTGTTGTGCCATATGAATAGACTTTTTGTCATGCCTGCGCCCACGCCGGAGCAATTTTTTATTGTTTTGAATTATTGCTCGATACTCAATGATAGTTCTTATCGGCGAAGATACGTGGGCTCCAGAGTCTTGAAGCGCCTCGAAAAGCTCACTTGCAGATTTACCTTCTCTCAATAAGTTCTTCAGCGATGAATTAGCAAATGTTTCCAGCCATTCCCCTTTGACAAAACGATAGGCGATCCCTCGGGAGTGAAGGTACATGACGGACATATAGGGCCCATCGTCCCGAGAGTAGTGATAGATCAACATGCTTGCCGGTGAGGGTAGATAGTGATCCTTAAAGGATTTGTTTCCTGCTGCCTGGACGACTGTACGTTCAGGGTCTAACCCCCAGAATATTGGGATCAGCTTCATCGTGCTGGTTTTACCTGCACCATTTCCCCCTCCAAGATTCGTACTCCCCAGCGCAGGCACGTGAACAGTCCTGCCCCTTTGAATAGAGTGGTGCATTGTGATTCCCGTCACGCCATATTTTGATTGGTTACTCATACAAACATCCTTCTTATATTCGGGTTTTAACGGGAAAAATCAGCGATCAGGGCTAAAGCTCACAATCGAAGAAGTCTATATCTTTCATTGTACAGTGTTCAAAAGTATACGCTAGATGTATTATATACAGGTTCACTGCTGTCCCATAAACTTTAGGTGAATTGCAGTTGAGTTTGTAAATGTGAGTCTGGCGGTTCCGATGGATCGCCTGTTAATAGCGTCATCAAGTCACGGCGTTCAAATAAATTGAGCTGAAGCAAGCGTAGTATCTGCTGAAAACTCAAGTTGAGTTTGTTACAGAATTTGATGTACGCCAGCAGCAAATACATACACATGGCGATCCAAATTTGCGTTAGTACGGCGTTCTTGGATGTATCTAAAAAGGTCTTGATCTTTAAGTTCTGCTTGATCCACTTAAAGAAAAGCTCGACCTGCCAGCGCGCTTTGTAGATGCTGGCAATCGTTTTGGCGGCTAACATAAAGTTGTTGGTCAAAAACACATAGTGTTTCCCGTTGTCAGGATCACGATAACCGATGCGGCGTAATGGAATCGGGCAATCGTCGGCTTTGGTGCCTTTGGTTTTGATCGTTTGATCGCAGGTCAGCCCCTGCTTTTTAGAAACAGCGCGGCGCTCAATGACATCGTAAGCAGCATTGACCTTCTGACGAGTGACAAAGAAAATGTCATTGTTATTCAATAAGTTATACCACTTATAGTCGGTATAACCGCGGTCAAACACGACGATACTTTGCTTTGGCAGCTTCAACGTTCGACCAACGGTGACATCGTGAACCTTGCCGTCAGTGACTGTCATAAAGGTAGGTAGATAACCGCTGTGATCGAGGCCGACGTGAAGCTTTACCGCGCCTTTGGTTGAGCGAAATTTTGCCCAAGGGAAGACATCGAGACAAAGATCAATGGTGGATGCATCAAGTGAGTAGAGTTTGTTTTTAAAACGAAAACCGTGTTTGGGTGCCAAGCCCTGGCAGCGCGAGAGTAGTTTATTGAAAAGCGCCTCGTACAAGCTATGGGGTTGCTGTTCGTTCACTCGCGCAAGCGATGATCGGCTGACTCTGGCAGCTCCCAAGTGATAGAGTTTATTAGTTTGCGCGCAGAGATTACTGACAATATCGCGCAGACTGGTGCGGCCGGATAGTTGGGCGAGCCCCAAGGCAACAAACTGTGACCAACGCGACATCTTGCGCAGTTTTCGGCCCTGGTGGTGTTGATTTGCCAGCACCTCAAATTCATGTCTTGGAATAAATTTTAGCAATTGTGAGAAAACCGTATTATTATGTGGCAAGGCTTAAATCTCCTGGTTTTTACTTTGTTGGGTCGCACTTACATTGTACCAACTTGTTGAGATTTAAGCCTTTTTTGTTTCATGTTTATGGGACAGCAGTGATACAGGTTATAATGATTACCTTTATCATAATGAGCTTATAAATGCACAGCGATAATGAGCTACGCTTCGCAATCATCGATTTGTACCTACATTACTGGGGGAGACTGAGGCGTCAGGACTTACAGAACCACTTGGCGGTAGGCTCTGTGACGGCGAGCCGTATCTTGAAGAGTTACAGCGACAACTATCCTTCGAACGCACATTACTCGGTAAGTCAACGAGCATACGTTTGGTCTGAATCATTTTGCCCGCAACACCTACATCCGGCAGAGGTAGCTCTCGACGTATTAGCTAATGGCAGAGCCAGTCAACCAGTATCTACGCGTCGGTATGGCCCTGAGGAAGCTAGTTTTAGGCCTCCTCTAGCACCTGAACTGGTTGGAGCCGTTACACGAGCTATGGTTGGTGGAGGGGCTGTTAACGTGAGCTATGTTTCCGGAACATCGGGGTCATCTAAGAAGACATTGTTTCCGCACGCAATATTGGAAAGCGGCGGGGCTTGGTACTTCAGAGCTTATGACTGGGACAAACAAGAGTTTCGCACCTTTCGGTTTAATCGAGTTGTCTCGATACTTAATAACCACCTTCCTGAAGACTGCGAAAGCGATGCTGGTGCTAGCAATGACAGTGAGTGGCATACTCCTGTTGTGCTTACACTAGGCCCACATTCTCGCCATCCTCGTCCTAAAGCGTTGCAACTCGATTTGGGGTTGGAGGATAGGCCGGTGAAAAATATCATTGCAAATAATGTCACCGCGCCTTTCCTTTTAACTGATTTGAGAGTGGATTGCTCTGAAGGTGCAAAACTTGATCCTTTTGAGTATCCACTTCAGTTGATGAATCGTAGTGAGGTTAAATTGCTTGGCAGCATGTCTTTTGCGCCAGGTTTTAAATTGTGACGACTAAAAGTGCAGAAAGAAAGTGCAATTGTGCAGACGGTGTCTGCACAGTTTGAGATGCAGGCCGCCGCTCGACGAATTCGGATGTTGGCGTGTGACTTGTTAGTTGTCAAAGAACTTACTGACCGCTACGCAAACCTTATTTTTGACTCTCTCGAGATTTTCTTTGAGGGTGCGCAAAATGAGCAGCGCTGTGATCATTGTTTATCGGAATGTCTGCTCACATGAAGCCAGAATGGCGTGCAAAAAGGCCCAGTGCATGCAAGTGCATAAACCGTTAAAACTGAGCAGTGCTGCTGAAAAATATTAAACCATTTTTCCGGAAGAGTCTGCGCAGGCTGCTGCTAAGAGTGAGCACCCGCCAAGTTTAGTTAGTAAATTATATGGAATGAGTCGATATTGGATGCTTTTGCTGCCACTTCGTAAGTTATAGGGCGATGAGATGAGATAAACCGAGCATCCGCTATTTGTTGATCGATAGCTTTCCAGTCAACTTTTAATGAAGCTGTTGTAATACCTACTCTGTGTACTATTAGGTCTAGGTATCGTTTTATCTTTTCGGTGTGCTGAGCAAGTAAAGGATTTTGCATAGCGAACGGGAAAATTCTATAGGCGTTTGTTGCATGCATGATGTGGTCGGAGTTATTTTTCCGGGCTTCAGCCAAACGCAGTAAGACGAGAATGCAGAAAAAACCATGTGCATCCTTAAGATCGGTTAAGGCTTGGTAGTTCGCTACTAGGCGTGGCCATAGATAGCCCCGCCCATCAATTTCGAAATTCTGACTGATACGCTTCCATCCGAGGCCAAGCCAAGTTGGTGTTGTATAGCATTTCATCGCTATCTTGATTTTTCGTTCGCTAAGCGGGCGGTCATTCAGCATTTCAAACAGTCGATATCGCCAGAAGTGCAGAGCACTCCGGCTTTTTGTGATTCTCAATATTCTCTCTGCGTTCCTCTCAGATATCACGCGCTTCCCGTTTACCCATTTTGAGACAGGGGTACCGGTTTGATTGTTCACGTAGAGCAGGTGACCGAGTGCGCTCTGATTCAAGCCCGAATCAGAGAGGTTTATATCGAGAAAAATTTGGGTATGCAACAAGTTACCGTTTCGCAATTTTATGATCAGTTCTGTGTCTCAGCCGAGCTCAGCAATCTCGGCGTGTGCCAGGCATTATGCGCAAATCTGTTAAGAAAACGACCCTAATAAAAGCGTGACAAGACACTATAACGCTCTATTTACTGTCTTTGTGTAACAGAGCGTGACGAAAAACATGGGGTAACCACATTGAGTGAATTAGAGCAATTCAAGCAGCTTAAATCCGACTTAGAAGAGCAGCTATTGACTCAGTATGGTCCGGTGTTGACCGGTGAAGATTTGAGTCGAGCGCTGGGGTATGTCAGCTATGATGCGTTTCGGCAGGCGATTTCACGAAAGACGGTCCAGGTGCCTTTGTTTAGGATTCGTAACCGTAGAGGCACGTTCGCATTGTCCTCGGATGTAGCCAGTTGGCTTGCTCGTCAGCGTTTAAACGAGGTTATCAATGAGGAAACCGGCAAAGAGAGTGATTCCGATACGAGTTGAGGCAAGGCTTATCAAGCACGGCCATAAACAAGTTATGGGGATGTTAAGTGGTTCTAGTTATATGGGAGGTGATTTTTATGTGATTTAGTTGCAGAAAAGCAGTTTAACAACCAATTTCACGGGACCAGAAATGAAAAAGCCCGGAGGTGGAGCTCCAGGCAGTTTCGAAGTGTCATGTTTCAGCACTTGACGCTTCCAGTATTCATTTCATGAGCGCGTCTGTCAAGCATTAATCGAGGTCATGTGATTAGTGATGGCAACGCTCGTCCCTCCATTTTGATTTATGTGCCAACCATTGGTCTCTGATGGTTGGTAAATTTGGAGTGTATTCAATGAGTATACAAATCAGCGTACTCCGGGATATCGGGCGGCTCACCGATATGACCGACTTCTCGGATCGCCACATAGCGAAGATTGTCCATGTCGCACCTAACACTGTTGGCTTTTATCGAAAGCGTTTTCAGGTGGTTAATTTAAGCTAGCAAGTCATTCAGGAACTCGACGATATAGAGTTCCTTTCCAGGCTTCGTTTGAAGAGGAAGCGTTCTGTCAAAAAAGTGATGCCGGATTGGAAGCAGATTTACGAACGGCTTGCCAAGAACAAGCATATGACACTTGAACTGCTGCATGAAGAGTATCGTGCCGCTCACAAAGAGAAAGCATACAGTTACTCACAGTTCACATACTACTATCGAAAATTCGTTAAGAAGATGGATATTTCGATGAGGCTACGCAGATATCCAGCTGAAGTGATGTTTGTGGATTTTGCCGGTACTTTGATTCCTTGGCAGGACAATGAAACCGGTAAGAAGCAGTTTGCGCAGGTTTTCGTTGCGGTATTAGGGTTCAGTAGCTATATCTTTGCCTGCGCAACTCGCTCCCAGAAACTTGCCGATTTCATAGAAGCCCATGTTAAGGCTTTACAGTTCTTTGGGGGCGCTCCCGAATCGGTTGTTCCAGATTATGTTCCTGGGCACATAATCTGGATTATGTGCCCACCTCCGTTATGTGGCCATAGGAATGCACCGTTAACGAATATCAAGGGTGGACCGCGAGCACTTGGACACATAATCAGCTACAGGGAGG
>JAAUXX010024914.1_pt1 | contig 12317 bp, 10 predicted proteins | sample 7278111 | NCBI WGS metagenome assembly JAAUXX01 (sample SAMN14350116, study PRJNA611818) | marine sediment metagenome | isolation source: surface marine sediment (1.8m) | place: French Polynesia: Moorea | collected 2018-08
ATGAAGACAAAACTCTTGGAATTTGCGACATGCATTTCCCCCAGTTCAAAGAGTTTATCAAACTGAGATGAGGTTACCACACGTTTAATGGTGTCGTAATTATACTCATCAGGGAAATAGGGCTGTCCGCCAATGGCTACAACTCCAGCGCCATGCTCGATGGTTGTCGTACTGTCATCTTTGCCGGTAATAGTTGTCTTGAAGTTACCTACAAAACCTTCAACACCAGTTACCGTGGACTCCTTATGAATGGTGATCTTGTCGTTTTCCAGTACCTCGTCAACGAGTTTACCAATCTTTGAAGGAATATGCTCTCCTGACCATGTGTGTTTCAGGTTTACTGCATGACCGCCGAGGGCATCACTCTTCTCTACCAGATGCACTTCAAAACCCTGTTCGGCAAGGTTCAGAGCGGAGCTCATACCGGCTACACCTCCACCGATAACGAGCCCTTTCTGGTTTATTGGTACAGAAATGGGTTTAAGCGAGTCACCAAAAATAACCTTGGCCGCAGCCATACGCACCAGATCCTTTGCTTTAGTTGTTGCAGCTTCAGGAGCTGACGTATGTACCCAGGAGTTGTGATTACGAATATTGGCCATTTCAATGAGGTATTCATTGAGACCGGCTGACTTGAGGGTTTCCCTGAAAAGAGGTTCATGGGTCCTTGGGGTACAGGCTGCCACAACGATCCGGTTAAGGTTCTGTTCCTGGATACGCTTTGAAATCATCTCTTGGGTATCCTGTGAACAGCTGAACAGGTTTCGCTCTACATAGACCACATTGGGCAGGGTTGCGGCATATTCTTCCACCGCGTTTACATCAACATATCCGGCAATATTTGAGCCGCAATGACACACAAAAACACCAATTCGTGGTTCTTCCTTGGCAATGTCTTTCTCCTCAGGAAAGGACGGTTCACTTGTCAGTTCATAACGCGAAGGTGCAAGAATATCTGAAACGGCAGCTGCAGCAGCTGAACCTTCAACCACTGATTGCGGTATGTCTTTTGGACCTGCCATCGCTCCACAGGTAAAAATACCCTGGCGAGAGGTTTGTACAGGAGCAAAATCTGAAGTAGCGGCGAAATTATCTGAGGTGAGTTTTATATCTGCAGTCTTAGCAAGTTCGAGGACATGTTTTGGTGTCTGCAACCCCACAGAAAGTACAGCCATGTCAAAAAACTCTTCTATCTGGCGTCCATCTTCGTTAACGTAGCTCAAACGTATATCTCCGCCAACACCGTCGGTTTCAACACCATTGATACGACAGCGAACAAAACGTACACCGGAATCTTCCTTGGCACGTTCCATATAGAGATCAAATTCTTTTCCATGAGTACGCATGTCCATGTAAAAGATAGTTGTCTCCAAACCTGGAACATGATCCTTGGCAATAACAGCCTCTTTTATGGCATACATGCAGCAAACAGAAGAACAGTAGCCGTTACCGCAGAGATTCTCATCGCGTGAGCCAACACACTGCATAAAGGCTATCTTATTTGCCGGTTTACCATCGGATGGTCGTACAAGATGTCCTTCGGTAGGACCTGAAGCAGAAAGGTATCTCTCCAACTGCATGGCGGTAATGACATTAGGTTGAACACCATAACCCCAAACTTCTCCTTCGGTAGGATCAAAGGCTTCAAAACCTGGTGCCAGAATCACCGCGCCCACATTTATCTCATGATACTTTTCGGTATCATCCCATTTAATTGCACCGGCATCACAGACCTTTTCGCAAAAACCGCATGCACCGGCTTTCTTGAACCTGATGCAGTTGACTGGGTCAATCTGATATTTCAGTGGAACTGCCTGGGCATATTTGACATAGATTGCCTTGCGTTTGCCGGTCTCGGCATCGTATTCACTTTTTACCTTCTTGGGACATTTTTCTGCACAATCGCCACAGGCAATACACTTATCCATGTCCACATAACGTGGTGCTTCTTTTACAGATACAGTGAAGTCTCCAGCCACACCATCTATTTTGGTTACTTCACTCAGCGTCATTAATTGTATATTTAAGTGCCGACCGCACTCAACCAGCTTTGGCGCGATGATTCACATCGAGCAGTCATTGGTCGGAAACGTTTTATCCAGCTGTGACATGGCGCCACCTATGGCACCAGATTTTTCAACTAAATACACGTAGTATCCAGAATCAGCGAGATCAAGTGCAGCCTGCATTCCAGTGACTCCACCTCCCACTACCATTACCGACCCAACTTTTTTTGTATCCAGCATGTCAGATGGTCTCCTCTAGTTGTTGTCTCTTTATTCAAAAGGTCAATCTGACCTAAAATTCTCTGTATGCTTTTCCTGTGGGTGAATAACCAACCAGAAAAACTCTTTTCGCCCTTATCTATTGTTTTTTAGGCAGTATCAATGAGTCGGCAACGAGTTCCCAGATATATTTTACCTCAATACCAAGGTCATATTCCTTATCAAGGCTCTTCATTATCTGGTCTCGACAATTGTGGCATGGAGCAATAACAAGCTCAGCCCCAGATTCGGTAATTTGCCGTGCTTTTGTTCGACCATAAAAAACCCTTTCATCGGAAAAGGGCATGGCCCAGGCACCACCTCCAGCGCCGCAACAATAGGCACCTTTTCTATTGGGGTTTAATTCTCGCAGATCATCGCAACAGGCTGATGCAACTTCACGACCTTCTTCGAAGTAGGCTTGGCCAAAAGCTTTTAAAGATTTGCGGCCATAGTTACATGGATCATGGTAGGCGACAGGGAGATTGTGGACTGATTTATCCAACTCTATTCTGCCATCGCGGATGTACTCAAGCAGGAGATCAAAAACGGTGACAATTTCGAATTCTTCGAGGGCTTCAGGATACCATCTGTTCAACCCGGACCGGGTTGCAAAATAGGCATGGCCTCACTCGGGTAGCAGGAGAACTTTGCAATTGAGCCTCCGCATATTGTCAACGATACGACCAACCACTGTTTTCATTGATTCATCATCACCAGAGAACAATCCCCAGTTAACCCCTTCCCAGTTTTCAGATGGAATGGTCCAGGACTCACCAGCAGCATAGAAGATTTTCCACCACCACTTCATATCATCCGGTTCACCAAAGGGTTCCTTGGAGTTAACAGTGATCATTACCCTGGCACCATGAACGTCGATTGGAGTTTTAAAACCTGGACATTCCTCTTCAGCAAGCTCCTCGCCCAGATCTTCACAGAGGAAAAGGAAATCATCTTTAGGAATTCCTAAGTTATTGCCTCTCTCCAAACACATTGCAACGCCCTTGTGGATTGGCCCCGGTACCTTATCACGATCTCTTGACCCGCGAATTTTTCTCATTAATGCGGTGATCTGGATATTGGCAGGACACGCTTCTTCACATTTACCGCACATGGTACATTTCCACGGCCATTGCGATTCAATTAGCGCATCATCCATACCAAATACAGCCATGCGTACAATCTTCCGAGGGTCAAGACCATCTACACCGGAGATTGGGCAGGCTGAAGAGCATGTTCCGCAGGTAAGGCAGGAATCAGCCCATGAAGCATCAAGTGGAAGCTGGCTTTTTATCCCCTCTACCATAAGCGGCTCTCTGTCGAATTCCTCAAGAGTACTAAGAGCTTCTTTGGCACTGGGATTGGATGGATGGACATGTGGTTCGCGGCCAAACTTCTGACAGATTGTCTGGTAGTCCTCAAATTTCATAAGGTACTTGTTTCCCGGGCCTTCCTTCGCGGGAAGAGTGCCGGAATTTATCCAGTTCCTTATGGTGTTTTGGTGAACACCAAACTCCTCTGCAAGCTGACCGACCTTAAATTCATAGATCATAAAAAGTCACCTCACTTGACGTTTAAAGAGAGAATTTGAGCTATTGAACTACTTGCTCGTTTAACTGCTTTTTGCATAGCAGAAGATAAACCAGGCGCTATTTCATCGGGAATATGTTCGATTTGAGCGGCAAGGATCCGTATCTTTATTCCGGTATGTTCTTCCAATTCCTGGAGGAGATTGACTGTGGGGAATTGGTGAAGAGAGAAATCGTGGATTTTTTTAGCAGGTATTTGAGCAGGAAGTATTTCAAACACCTCTCCCGGAGTTCGCCCTTCAAAATCAACAGCGTCCAAGATGATAATTTCTTCCGGCCTTTCCTCATCGGAAAGCAGATAATCAAAGAGGTACTCCCGGACACAGGTACCTGCATCAATCGCCTGCACATTCTCAGGCATCTCGTATCGTGAATTCAGCTCATCAACCACGGCTGGACCATATCCATCATCGCCCATGATGATGTTGCCGCATCCAAATATCATTAAGTTTTTTTCTTTAACCACGTCAATTGTGCAAGCTATGCATCATGTGTTTTTTGGTATACCGGGTAATCTTGCTATTATCCTGTAACTGTGTGAAAATGTAAAATCACACCATTTCTCAGCTGAAATTATCTTCTTAGTTGCGCCTAAATAATTTGTGCAATTTGTGCATATATTTTTAGATTTTGAGGTAATTACCATTCATTTTTATTTATTGCAACTATGACTTTTTCCTAATATCTGAAGAAAAGCACTAGTTCTTTGGAATTATTTGGTTTTTTATTTGCATTTTTTCTTAACGCAATCATAAGAAATATTGAAGCATTGCCACAATGTCGTACAAAATCGGTAGTTTGGTCGTACCAATTTTTTAAGGTAAATTTTGAAATGTCACCTGAAGTAAAAATTCGACTTTTAAGTGGTAATTGATTCACAAAAAAATGGGATGTTCAGGAGACACATCAGATGAGGGTGCGATTTATGCGTAAAAAATGCTAAACCGGTCTTTATTGTAGAATTCCTTTCAATAGCTCGCACATTAATCTTTAGGATAGCAAGCAGCACATCACGAAAAAAGGACAAGGCAGCAGAATAGAAAAGATGATCCTCGTACTATTAGTATATATTTGAGAGAGCACTCTTATTTTTCAAGACACCTGGAAAAGCGATAGTAATTCCAGGAACGATTAGATTCTCAAAAAGCCAATATAAGATTAAAAAGACGACTTCGTTACCATGACATCCATGCCACATACTAAGTGTGACAAGTATCAGATGAGCCGATGTCTTTGCCATAAGTTATGGTCTACTTCAATAACTTGAAATTATGCTTGTTCTGCTTTGGCTCTAGCATTATATCTGATGGGTATAAAATGGCTGAAATTGTCTTTCAGTTTTGACATTCCTAAAATCTCATTAGTTAGACATAAGGTTGTTGGTTGATGTGTATGAATACAAATATTAGGGAAGAAAAAATGAAAAACTACTTTGAGAGGAAATCAATACAATGACAACACAATTACCGGTGGTAGGGTTTATTGGTATAGGAGTTATGGGGAAAAGTATGGTGTCTCACCTCATGAATGGGGGGTATACAGCTAATATCAGTACCCGCACAAAGGCAAAGGCAGATGAACTCCTGCAAAAGGGTGCAATCTGGAAGGACACCACCGCAGAGGTTGCTGCAGCCTCCGAAATTATCATTACAATTGTCGGCTATCCCAAGGATGTAGAGGAGATTTATTTGGGGGATCAAGGGATAATTGCTCACGCCAGAAAAGGCAGTCTGGTGATTGATATGACCACCTCAAGTCCAACACTTGCAACAAAGATTTATGAAAAAGCCAAGGAAAAGGGGATTGATGCTCTTGATGCCCCGGTTTCCGGAGGCGATATCGGGGCACGGGATGCCCGTCTTTCCATTATGGTCGGTGGTGACCAAGAAGCATTCGATCGAGCACAACCACTTTTTGAATTGATGGGCAAGAACATTGTCTATCAAGGCAGGGCAGGCAGTGGACAGCACTGTAAGATGGCCAATCAGATTGCTATTGCCTCAACCATGATGGGTGTTTGTGAGTCTATCCGCTATGCAGAAAAAGCAGGACTTCAACCGGAAACTGTGCTGCAGAGTATTGAGGCTGGTGCAGCCGGCAGCTGGTCCCTTTCAAATCTTGCGCCTCGCATGATAAAAGATGATTTCGAACCGGGTTTTTTTGTCAAACATTTTATCAAAGATATGACGATTGCCCTGCAATCATGTGAGCACATTGGTTTGGATGCAGTAGGTCTCGCATTGGCTAAATCAATGTATGAGCAGTTGGCTGAGGCTGGTCAGGAAGACAAAGGTACACAGGTCCTCTACACACACTATAAATAAGGAAAAGTTTGAAACTCATCAATAACTTACAATCTATGGGCTTGCCGAAATGGAAACACATGTAGATTTCTCTTCGATATGTACACTCTTTGACAGGGCACAGCAGGAAAAGAGGGAATATCTCTATGAATACGAAGTGTATGATCTAATTCGGTACTCTGGTTCTGAGACACCGCCAACATATCTCTTTATTCCGAGAAACAAAAGGCTGGAAAAACAACAAGTCAGCCACTTTCCAGGGGAGAAGGTGGTCATCAAGATCGTCTCACCTTGTATCCTGCATAAGAGCGATGTTGGTGGAGTCCAAATTGTAAATAAGACCGTAGAGGAAATACTCTCTGCTGTACGCAGAATGTACTATGAAATCCCGGAAACATTTCGTGAGGCGGTAAAACGTGGAAAATATGATCCACCGGTAGGCTTTGAGTACAGTGATGAAGAATCATTGGAAAGATACGTGGCGAAATCAATTAAAGGTGTTGTTCTGTGCCAGTACATGCATCCGGATTCCCAGGAGTTCGGTAACGAACTGCTGGTCAGCCTGCGTCGTACCAGGGAGTTCGGCATGATTCTCAGTGCAGGACTTGGTGGAACTGATACTGAGCTCTATGCCAAGAGATTTAGGAAGGGCCAGGCAGTAGTTGCTGCATCAACTGAAATGGTCGATGGTGAGGAATTCTTCAAACTCTTCAAAAGCACCATCTCGTATAAAAAACTAGCCGGATTAACCCGTGGCCAGAAACGCATCGTTACCGATGAACAGTTGCTTGAATGTTTCAGCGCCTTAATTGAAGTGGGTAACTTCTTTTCACCAATGAATCCATCGGCGCCGTATGTGATTGATGAACTGGAGATCAATCCATTTGCCTTTACAAATTTTTTGATGCTGCCGCTAGATGGACTCTGTCGGTTTTCTCAGTTCGGTACCACTGCCAATGGACGCTCAGCCACAGCTATTGAAAGGCTTCTTCATCCTGAGAGTATTGGTGTAGTCGGTGCATCTTCAAAGGGGAAGAACATCGGCAGGATAATACTGGAAAACATCTTAAAGATGGGGTTTCCTGCAAGCAAAATCGTGGTTGTGCACCCAACGGCAAATGATATTGATGGAATTAGCACAGTTCCTGGTTTGGCTGCATTGCCGCACAAAGTCGATCTTCTCATACTTGCAGTGAATGGCGAAGCCATACCGGAACTTGTGGAGCAGGTGACTCACCACGATTTAGCACATGGTGTTATTCTTATTCCAGGTGGTCTGGGTAATGCGGGACACCAGGAAGAGATACAGAATAAAATGCTTGGCCAAATCGAAGCTGCGCGATCTACCTCAAAGTCTGCTCCTGTGCTGCTTGGAGGAAATAGTCTGGGAATCCTCTCCCATCCTGGCGGCTATGATGCGCTTTTTATTCCAGAATCAAAACTGCCGAAAAAAAGAGGAGACCATATCAGAAAAAGTGCGTTGGTGAGTCAGAGCGGGGCTTATATGATCACCAGGATGAGCAAACTCGCTTTTCTTGATCCGGCCTATGCCATTTCGATAGGTAATCAGATAGATCTAACCACTGGTGACTTTTTACATTACTTTAAAAATATCCCGAATCTTGAGACCCTGGCTTTCTATATTGAAGGTTTTGCCGATTTGGATGGCCTGCGCTTTTCACAAGCTGTTCGAGAGGCAGTACCAAATGGTAAGGAGATCATATTCTACAAGGCGGGCCGTACTGCCGAGGGGAAAACCGCCATGTCTGGTCACACAGCATCGATTGCCGGGGATTATATGGTGTGTGAATCCTGCATAGATCAAGCAGGAGCATTTGTTGCCGAAACTTTTTCAGAGTTTGAAGGCCTGCTACGCCTTTCCAACGCATTACACAGTAAAACAATAGCTGGTAACCGTCTGGCAGCTGTGAGCAATGCGGGATATGAGGCTGTAGGCATAGCAGACAACATCTTGGGTGAGGACTATTCCTTAAGTATGGCCACATATCAAGTAGGCACCATGGAATCTCTGGAGCAAATATTTGCTACAGCTGGACTGCGTTCACTGATTCACATTGCCAATCCCATGGATGTCACACCCATGGCCACCGAGGAGGTATATACAGCCGTTATCAAAAACCTCCTCGATGATAATAATGTAGATGTGGTAATTGTGGCAATAGTCCCGCTTACACCGCTACTCCACACTTTGCCTGATGAGCACATTGCCGATGAAGCATTCTCAGATGACAGGGATATAGTGCATCAGATCAGTGTACTCAATAAAACTTCTAAAAAACCGCTGGTTATGGTGGTCGACAGTGGTTCCCTTTATGATCATATGGCAACAGGACTTGAAGAATCAGGGCTGCCGGTTTTTAGATCTGCAGATCAAGCGGTTAGGGTGTTGGGTAAATATGTCCAGACACGATTGTCCCACCACGTCGAGTAACTGTCACTTGCAGGAGATGTCGTGGAATTAGAACTGCGCCGTGTCGCTGCGGACAGCTCATCTATCATACTTCTACAGAAATCTTTATTACTTGATCGATTTCTTAGTTCCTACCATGCTGTCGTGGCTAAGGAAGTGTACACAGAGCTTACCACGGTGCCGAAAAAAGGCTCTGTCATACTGAAACAGTTACTAAAAAATCGAGTTACTGCTGCTGGTGATGAAATAGATCACCCCAAAATGGGGAAGGGAGAAAGTGCGACCATAGGCTTGTATCAGGCAGGTTTGTGCGATTTTATTCTTTTGGATGATCGACGTGCCGCTAATTACTGTCGAACATTCAAAATTCCATTTATCAACAGCTTGCTTATCTCGCGAATCTTATGTCTATGTGGAGCAATAGATGAAGATGAAGCCGAGATGAGCATGGCATTACTGCATCAAAAGGGATATTACTCTGCGGCTACAATCAGTCAGGCAGAGACAATTGCCGATTCAGAATTGCAAAAATTCTGTCCACATTGAATCGGTGTGGCACCATCTATTTTTTACACTTCTTGTTTTTTACGAAATCTCTGAAATTGTTTATAAAATCTTTTTCAACCTGGGGGCATGATTCGACAAATTTCATGAAGTCAATCATTCTATCTATTACTTCAGGTGGCGCAGAGTGTTCTATTTTACACGCACCATCTTCGGCTATGTCATGCTCTATGGTGAGAATTTCCGTAAAGAATTTTTTTAGGGTGTCATGCCGAAAAATTACATCCTTTGCAATCTTGCGCCCTTTTGGAGTCATGGTGATGACCTCATAGGGAGCATAGTTGATCAATCCTCTACTGGATAGTGCCCGTAGAGCTTCTGTGACAGATGCTCTGCTGACATGCATCAGTTCGGCTATATTCTTAGCTCTGGCGACCTTTTTCTCTTCTATGATGTGATAGATGGTCTCTATGTAATCCTCGAGACTTGCACTTAATTCCATTTCTTCTCCTTACCGGAAAAGTCCCGGCAGTAGATAGCTCATAATTACGGATAATTCATATTGTCAGGATAGTAAGTGGTCTGAGGAGAAATCGCAACCGCTACATTGTATTTTTTTCAGCTAAACTCTGAATCTGGGCAAGCGGTTTTGAGTCGATGCTACTATTAAGATTACTCTATAAATTCATAGGTTTGAACTTCACTACAGCCACCCGGGGTTGTTGCTAACCGTAAAAAAATCAGCTTATAGATCATAGCAAAATATGAAAATGAGGGGGTAAACACGTACTTCTAAGTTGTGACTTCATAGGAAAGCACAACATTTAAAATCAACAGAAAAAGATAGGACCTTGCCTCTTGGTGTCATTTATGGTTTGTATGGGTTTCTTTCGGTAATCTTTGATATGTTTATTGACAGAAATGGTGCGAAATAGAACTCTGCGCCAAATTATTATGAGGTTATTTTAAAACATGAAAGAAGATAAGTTCATATCTACCCGAGAAGTAGCCGATCTCCTGAAAGTGAATGAGAAAATGATCTATTCGCTAGTCAGTGAAAAGGGTCTACCAGCAACAAAAGTCACGGGGAAGTGGCTTTTCCCCCGTCGATTGGTGGAAGAGTGGTTGGAGTTGAATATTGTCAACCCTCCAGCGAGAGTTGCAGCAATGTCCACGGATACCGGCAGGCTTCTCTTAGCGGGCAGTGATGACCCCCTGTTTCAGAAAACCCTCTCGTATTTTCATCAGAAGCATGACGATATGGTCGCATTTTTTGCCAATGTAGGCAGTATGGGCGGACTAAAAACTTTGCGGCGAGGATTATGTCATATTGGGGTCTGTCATCTTCTTCAGGATGATAATGAAGAGTATAATTTTGACTTTGCCGAACAGGAACTGGAAAACAGCCCGGTGTTCATCAATTTTAGTAAACGCGAGCAGGGAATCCTGGTGCAACGGGGAAATCCTAAGGACATTAATAGTATTGATGATCTTTCCAGGGATGATGTGCAGATAGTCAATCGCCCATTGGGTACCGGTACCAGATTATTGCTCGATTATGAAATAGCCAAGTCAGAAATTTCTGCCAACCAGATTAAGGGTTATGAGCGGGTGGTGACCCGACATATCGATGCGGGTCTCGAAATCCTGGCTGGCAAGGCTGATGCTGCTCCTGCAATTCGAGCAGTTACAGGTATGCTTGATCTCGATTTTATTCCTTTGCGCTGGGAACGATTTGATCTGCTTATCAGTCGTGAAAGGTTTTTTGAAAAAGGAATTCAAAATTTCCTGGGAATACTCCAGGAGAAGAAATTTGTGGAATTGGCCGGCAGTTTTGTAGGCTATGATGTTTCATTAAGTGGGAAAATGATATTCCCAGACAATTTGAAGAGAAAGGTGGAGTAATGAATAAACTCATTGTTGTATGCTGTGCTGTTGCCATTTTAGTCGGTAATCAGGTTGTTGCAGCCGATAACGTTCTGAAGATGTCAACAACGACAAGTACCCAGTCTTCCGGATTGCTCGATATTTTACTGCCCGAGTTTGAGAAGGATGAAGGAATAAAAGTAAAGGTTATAGCTAAAGGTACTGGTGCTGCCATCCGTGATGGCATGGATGGTAATGTAGATATTATTTTTGTTCATGCTCGCGCTAGAGAGGATAGATTTGTCAGTGACGGCTATGGCACCAAACGTTATGCAGTAATGCACAATGACTTTGTCATTCTTGGCCCTGTTGGTGATCCTGCAGGTATCAAAGGGATTGAAAATGCGACTGATGCACTAAAAAAAGTTGCGGCCACGGGTGTTCAGTTTATTTCTCGTGGTGATGACAGCGGTACTCATACCAAGGAACAGAATCTCTGGAAGAGTAGCGGTTTAGAACTTACTCAGCAGACCCAGACGATAATCAAAAAAGGCAAGAAAAAAGAGGTGACTTTTAGTCTTCCGGCAGGTGCCGAGAGCTGGTATATATCCATTGGTCAAGGCATGGGAAAAACGTTAACCTATGCCGATGAGAAACAGGTATACACACTTGCTGACCGGGGAACCTATATCAAATATAAATACGGTAAGAAACCGCCAATTGAGTTAGATGTGCTTTGCGAGGGAGATACCATGTTGGCAAATCCCTATGGCATAATCCCCGTTAATCCACAAAAGCATCCACATGTGAAAATAGAGCTAGCTGAAAAGTTTGCCAGGTGGATAACTTCAACCAGAGGACAAAAGCTGATTTACGATTACCGCCTTGTGGGCAAGCAGCTGTTTCATCCCGATGCAGTTGAGGTAGCATCATTGAAATAATAGGCTTGATTTTGCCTCAAAGTCTTAGCATGCGGTTTATGGTAAAGCTCCGAATTCAATTTTAACCGTGCTGAAAATTTGAGATAATCAGAAATATAGATGTTGAAATATGGTAGGGAGCAGCTGAGTCATTTACCCCTGTTGCTCCCCAGGTTTGATCATGAAGAATGCTGTTCAGTCAAAAAGGTTATAGATGGGATTGTTGATTGACAGTTTGCGCTCGGCATTCATGCTGCTTATTTCGTTTGATCCCGAACTTTACGAGATTGTAGGCGTTTCTCTCACGGTAAGTTGTTTTGCCACCCTGTTTGCTTCAATTATTGGTCTGCCCTGTGGCTTTTTTATTGCGTTTAAAAGCTTTCCTGGCAAGAGATTTGTTATAACTGTTCTCAATACTCTTTTAGCCTTGCCAACGGTTG
>JAAUXX010020537.1_pt1 | contig 12290 bp, 13 predicted proteins | sample 7278111 | NCBI WGS metagenome assembly JAAUXX01 (sample SAMN14350116, study PRJNA611818) | marine sediment metagenome | isolation source: surface marine sediment (1.8m) | place: French Polynesia: Moorea | collected 2018-08
ATGTCATCGCTGTTGTAGACCCAGATGACGGCCTGGTAGGCACCATAGACGAACAGCCCGCCCATCAGCAGGAAGATGGCGAGCAGGCGAACCGACAGGGAGCGGAACAGCTGAATCATCGTCGGCCCCGCTCAATCGTTGGCGATTGGCACCCCGATGAAGGAATAACCGCGACCCCAGACGGTCTGGATAAAGCGCGGCGGCTTGACCGAGTCGCCGAGTTTCTGCCGCAGCCGGCTGACCATGATGTCGACCGAGCGTGTCAGGATCGCGGCGTCGATACCGCGTAGCTCGCTCAGGATATCGTCGCGGGAGAGTTTTTTGCCGTGCCGTTTGGCAAGAATCAGCAGCAACTCGTACTCCATTGACGTCAGGTCGACGGGCTTGTCGTCGACGCGCACGGAGCGCGTCTCGGTATCGATCGTGAGCCCGTCGAAACGCAGCGTGGTCTGGTCGAGGCCGCCCGATTCGGCACGCCGCAGGGTCGCCTGGACCCGCGCGACGAGTTCGCGGGGTTCAAAGGGTTTGCCGACATAGTCGTCGGCGCCCAGCTCGAGGCCCGACACCCGGTCGATGACGTCGCCACGAGCCGTCAGCATGATGATCGGGATACTGCTCGTCTTGCGCACCTCCCGGCAAATCTCGAATCCGTCCCGCCCCGGCAGCATCACGTCGAGCAGCAGGAGGTCAGGATCCTCGCGGGCGATCTTCTTGAAACCCTCGTCGGCGTCGTGCGCGCACACGAGTTGGATCCCGAAACGCTTGAAATAGGCTTGCAGCAGCTCGGAGTGCTTTTTGTCGTCGTCAATTAGGAGAACTTTACTCATGGGATTGCTTTATCATCTCGTCCGCAGTGCGCAGTGTGGCACGAAACCGGCGCCTACTGTTCCCTGCCTGAAACAACCAGAAACATTTTGATACGCGGTCGAGATGCTTGGTCGGGAGCGCTCGCCGAAACTCCACCCCGATCGTACACCGATATTCTGAGGTTAGACATGAACAAGCTCTGGAATTACTCGGTTGTTGCCGCCGCACTGGCCCTCGCTGCTTGCAGCGACAGCGACAACAGCCTTCCGTCCTTTGACAACCCGGACACGCTGCCGCCGCCGGCGCCGTCATTCACGGTGCAGGTCGTTCACGCGGTATCGAACGCACCTGAAGTGAATGTCAACGTCAACGGCAATGTCGCTTTCGCGGAAGTTGACTATAAGGAATCGCCGATTCCAGCGACGCTGGACCCTGCCGGCACCTACGACATCTCGGTCGACGCTATTCTGCCTGACGGCAGCGGCCTGACCGTTATTGATCTGCCCGGACAGACGTTTGACGCCGACACGATCTACACGGTCTTCGCGATCGGCACGGTCGGCGGCACCGGCGATCAGGAGATTCGCGCGAAAATCGTCACCCGCTCGACGTTCTTCGTACCGTCCGACACGGTTAGAGTCACGGCACTGCACGCCGCAGCCGGCGCACCCGAAGTCGACATTTACGTCACGGCTCCGGACGTCGACCTCGACCTCGTCGACCCGATCAACGCCATGCCGGTTGCATTCGGCGACGATCCGCTCGGCCCGCTCGACATCGATGAGGGTGAATACCAGATCCGCATCACGGTAGCCGGCAGCAAGACGGCCATCGCGTTCGATTCCGGTCCGGTCACGCTTGAAGGCGGCACGGCGCCGATCGTCGCAGCCGTCGACAACACGAACGCTGGCGCCGGCACGGTACCGGGCGCGGGTATTCCGATTCCGGTCAGCGCGCTGATCGTCAGCAACGTCGGCGTCGCCGAAGTGCTCGACAACCAGCACACGGCCGAAGTTCGCGCCATTCACGCGATTCCGGACGCAGGGCTCGTCGATGTCTACATCAACGAAGAACTCGTGCCGGAGCTCGAAGACTTCGACTTCACGCAAGTTCGCGGTCCGCTAGCCCTGCCGGGTGACGACTACAACATCCAGGTCGCTCCTGCGAACACGATGAACTTCGTCATCAACGAAGACGGCGACACCACGACGCTGACGGACGGCGTCTGGTATGACGTCATCGCGACGGGTGCGATTGGCGAGATGAACCAGGGCCTGACGATCGCCGTTGACGATCGGCGCCGCCTGGCCACGGCTGCCAAGCTGCGCGTCATCCATGGCTCGCCGAGCACGGATCTCGTGGACCTGTACATCGTCGACTCGGCGGTTACCGACATTACCGACGTCGACCCGTTCGCAGAGGACATTCCGTTCCTGTTCAACTCGGGCTACCTCGAACTTGCCGAAGGCACGTACAACATCTACATCACGCCGGCCGACAGCAAGACGATTGCCATCCCGGCTGAAGGCATCACGCTGGATGCTGACGGCATCTACACGGCGATCGCACGTGATCCTCTCCCGGAAAGCATGGACCTGGGACTGATCCTGTTCGACGACTTCGCCGAATAAGCGAAGTAAAAGAGTGTTTTAAGAGCTGTCCAGTCTCCCCCAAGCATCAGCTCTTATCTCCCCTGGCCCCGCCTTCCCCGGCGGGGCTTTTTATTGCGCGGCCAATAAGTAGATTCACGGGCCCAGGTTCGCGCCAGTCCTCACTTTTCGGCCGGGCGCATCAAACGCCGTTGTCTAAGGATCGTGCCGGCGATTGCTGCGATTTTTCCAAAAGCAGGCAATAATCCCGCCATGGGACTGATCTACGAACTCAGGCGGCGCAACGTGCTGCGCGTCGCGGCAGGCTATGCGCTGGTCGCATGGATCATGATCGAAGCTGGCTCGGTGCTCCTGCCGGAATTCTTCGGCGCACCGGACTGGTTCTTCAAGGTCTACGTGCTCATCGTGTTCGCGGGCTTCATCCTCGCGCTGATCATTGCCTGGGTTTTCGAGATAACCCCGGACGGCGTCAAGCTGGAAAGCCAGGTCAACCGTGACACCTACGCGCCGCCGCGACGATCCGGCTGGAACTATGCGCTCATCCTGCTACTCGTGATTGCGCTTGGCGTCTCGCTAACGTTCAACCTGACCGGCGTACGGCGCGACGATGCCGTCGTCGAAAGTTCGCCACTGACCGCGATCAATATGTCATCGCTCGCGGTGCTGCCGTTTACGAACACAAGCGCCGACCAGGAGAACCAGGCATTCGCTGACGGATTGCACAGCGATCTGCTGACGCGGCTGTCGCGGATCAGCTCGCTGCACGTCATATCGCGGACCTCGGTCAACGAGTACCGCGATACCAGGAAAAACCCGCGCGACATTGCGAGAGAACTTGACGTCAAAGCCATTGTCGAGGGCTCGGTGCAGCGAGCGGGAAACCAGGTCCGCATCAATATCGCCTTGTTGAACGCCGACTCCGACGCGGTCCTCTGGAGCGACACGTTCACCCGGGAGCTGTCGGTCGAGGACCTGTTCGCTGTGCAGACGGAGGTTTCCAATCGCATTGCCGGCGCGCTCCAGGCGACGCTAACCGTCGAGGATGCAATGTCCCTCGCGTCGGTGCCGACCGTCAGCCTCGAAGCGTTCGAACTCTACGCCCAGGGCATTCGCAACGTCGCCGAGCGCCGCTACGAGTCGCTGCTCGCAGCACGCGAGCAGTTCGAGCAGGCCATCGAGATCGACCCGAACTTCGCGGACGCCTACGCCGGACTCGCCAAGGCGGCGCTCTTGACCTACATCAACTTCCAGGCCATTCCGGAGGCGGAGGCCTTTCGAATCGCGGACGAAGCCACGAGCCGCGCACTCGAAATCAACGATTCACTCGCCGAAGCCTACGCGGCGCGCGGCCTGCTTCTGCACCACCGCTGGCAGCGGACGCGCGTTGGCGACGAGATCGACCTCGCGGGCGACGCGCTCGCGGCGGCCATTGCGCTCGGTCCGAGTAACACGGATGCCTACGTCTGGCTCGCCAGTCTGCGCGAGAACCAGGGGCGCGTCGAGGAAGCGACAGTACTCCTGACCAATGCGCTGGCGCGTGACCCGTTGAGCCGAATCCCCTACCTGAATTTGCCGAGGCTCCTCGCGCTGCAGGGACGCCACGAGGACGCGATGACGATGCTCGTAAAGGGGGCCAGGCAATTTCCGGACTGGTCAGAGCCCTATCAGTACCTCGCCACCGCCTTGCAGCGGCTGGGGCGATTGGACGAGGCCGTCGCGTGGGACGTTCTCGGTGCCGAAAAGACGACCGATCCCACCTACGGCGGCAACTTGATTGGCATCTATCTCGAGTTCGGACGTGAGGACCTCGTTATCGATTACCTCGAGGCGATCCCTCCGGATCATCCGTTTCGGTCGACGGCCGAGGCGATCATTCGGTTCGAGACCAGTGGCCAGGAGCGAGGACTCGAGGACCTCCTCGCGCTGTTGCGAGAGCCCGGCAGACCGGACTTTCTCGGCCAGTATCTCTCGCGTCGCCTCGTCATGCGCGGCCAGTTCGAGACCGCCCGAACGATACTCCTCGAATCAGTGCCGACACTTGCGCAGGATGCCGAAAAAGTCGTGGATCGATTTAACCTGGCGGACGCCGTCGTCTACGGGTACATACTGCAGCAACTGGGCGAAGACGCCGCTGCCGAGGATGTTCTGTTGCAGGCGCGCGCCGTGGCAACCGAGTTACCGCGCCTCGGCATGCTCGGGCATGGCATCGTCGACGTCCTCGCCCTCGTCTTGCTCGGTCAGCGCGACTTCGCACTCGACACGCTCCGCGCGGCCGTCGACGAAGGATTCGTCAGCCTCCTCGTTTTCGACAGCTGGAGCCTCGATGAAACGCCGATACTTGACAGCCTGCGCGACGATCCGCGGTTCATCAGTATCAAGGCCGACATTGACAGAACGCTCGACGAAGCACGGCAAAACGTGATCGACGCCCACGAATCGGGCAACTGGTTGCCGCTGCTGCGACCGGTCGACCCCGAGATCGACCGGCGGATCTAGCTCGAGGCGAGCTTTTGCTCGAGTGAGGCCCGCGTGCGCTTTGCAACAGGCGCCTCGAGAATTCGTCGCACGTGGTCCGGATCGGGCCGCGGCTCGTACGCGAGATCGAACAATTCGAGAATACTGGCGGCGGGCTGCATGTTCTCGACAAGCGTGACCGCGTCCCCCGCGCTGACTGTGCCCGGGTTCAAGACCCGAAAATAGATGCCCGGCCGGCGCGCCCGCCGAAACGTGAGGCCGAAGTTACTGTCCTGCATGCGCGCGGCCAGCGTGCCGCACGGAATCCGGGGCGACGTTGCTTCGAGCACGACTTCTCCGATCAACAGTCGGTCGCCAATGGCCAGATCACCGGGCAGACCGTCAATCGTCAGGTTTTCGCCGAATGTTCCCGGGCCGAGGACCGTATCGAGTTCATCGCTCCACCAGGCGTAGTCGTCACTGCTATAGGCATAGACGACCTGGTCCGCACCCCCGTGGTGCTCCGTATCGCAAATCTCGTCGTCGCCGACGCGCTCGACGCTGACCTTGACTGCCCCCTCGACGGGACGCTTCCGGATGCCGGTCCGAAAGACTCGGCGGCCGTGCTCTATATCCTCGGCCGCGCCCACGTTCACGCTTCGTATTCGCATCTCGCGCATGGTTCGAATCCGTCCTTTAACCGCCGTCGAACGAGAATGGACGAGCATCCGTGTGCTCGGGTACGCCGTAGCGCCGAAGCATCGAACTATGCCGCGACGGCGGATACTCCTCGAGAATGATACGTCGCAGATGATTCTCTGCCACCTTGAGCTGATCCGTCCTGATCTCGCACAGGCGGTGCGCGTCGGACCGGGCATTTCGCGCCTCATCGAGTCTGCGAGGCGCAACCGCATCCGCGCGCTGCTCGAGTTTCGTTACCTGCCGCGCTGCCCGCTCGAGCTCGCGCTCGGCCGTCACGAAGAGGCGCCGGGTGTCCCGATAGTCCTTTGCGCACCGCCTGAGCCTTCCGCGACGGCTGCCTGCCCAAGCCCGGCAGAGCAGATAGAAAACCACGCCGCCAACGATGACGGACGCAGCCAGCGGCGCCCAGTAGTCCCGAATCCATGCCTCGTCGATCATGCGCCGATTATCCCGAATCGTTTTCCGGTGTCAGGTTTTTCGGATCGTGCTCTCACAGACGCGCCAATGAAAGCGCGGTCAAAGTGCGTTACATTTACGTTTATCTGTATCTATTTTTGCGTTATATTGTAACGCATGTCACGTACCAAAGTGTCTACGCTCAACTTGCGAATCACGCCGGCGCTCAAAGACGCCGTGCGAGAAGCGGCTGTGCGCGAACACCGGAGCGTGGCCAACATGGTAGAAGTGTTGATTCGCCGGCACTGCAATGCCACCGGAATACCAATCGCCGATCGGCAGGCAGACGATGCCCCGCCCGATACCGGCCTGAGGACCAACGATGGATGAACGCATGTTGAAAGCGCTCGTGGCCGCGGGTGCGGTCAAGAATGTGAGCATTATTGCGTGCGGAGCGCGTTTTCACGTGGAAGCCAGGACACCGAACGGCGCCGTGACCGCGGAAACGCGGAAAGGAAAGGTCAAGACCTGGGTCACCCTCGATGCCGCAGCCCGCTGGGTGCGTGGGCTCGGCGTGGGCGGTGCGCACGTCAACCTGACCCACTGGCAGCCGGCGCAGCGGGAAATGACGGTCTAAGGGCAACAAAAAAGGTCTCGGAGCCTGAACCATGCGGCTCGGCTCGGAGACCTGTATTCACGCCCACCCGGTTAACAGGCGGGCCAAAATCCGCTTAGTCGTTCGACGGGATCGGCAGATCCTTACCGAATGGGAACGGCTTATCGTCCGTGTTGTACGTCAGGTAGCTCACAATCTCGCGGAGGTAGTGCGCAAGCGTCTCGCCTGCGACCATCAGCTGCCGATTGCGCTCACCCGTAAACAGGACGGCGAGGAAGCCGAGCACGACGACGACGCTGACGACGGCACTCACGACGCTCACGAGCACGGCATAGATCACCATGAAAATGAGCCTGAGCCACGTGTCCTTCGACTTCAGGTTATCTTCGACGCCGCGAACATGCTCCGGACCTTCATCGATGACGTGGTCCACCGGCGGGTTATCGTTGCTCATAGCTCCTGTCTCCTTGGGGGTTACCCGTTTAGCTGGTAAGAGATGGATATGGATACTGGCTTGGACCTTCTCAAGCCCCAAAGATCCGTTTCGTCGAAAAAAACGCGTTTACGGGACCGACCGTCGCCCCGGCGATCTGCGCCCGGCCGCTAACCACCGCCAAGGAATCGAAAAGCCAGATAGCCGAGCACAATCGCTGCGAGGATGAAGATCAGGGCCCGGCTGCCCCCGACTTCGGTGAACTGCGGCGCGTCCGGTATCCGGGTCCCGCCGTGCGAGCGCTCGAGCATGTCGACAACGCGTTTGGCCTCCCGGAGGCTTAGGCCCGTGTCCTCGCGCAGCAGCTTGACGGCCTCGACGGTCCGGCCGGCCATGACCGCCGCAAGCACCTCAGGCGGCACCTCGTAGGTGTCCGGATCCAGCGTGCCACCGCCGGAAAATTCGTCGTCGCGTCCAGTTTTCATAGTGTTTGTCGTCTGGCCAACCCGGAGCTTTGGGTCGGTCCGTGCTACCGTCAGAGCCTGAGTCTAACAGGCCCGGACGACCCTCATGAGCAGTGACAATAGCCCGGTAGACGGACTATCCGACGACGCGATCCAGACGATCCTCGACGACACGCGGCATATCGCCGTCGTCGGCTTCAGCGACAAGCCGGAGCGTGCGAGCTACGGTGTGGCGCGGTATCTCGCCAATGCAGGGTTCTCGGTGCTGGGCATCAACCCGGCACTGGCCGGGCAGAACGTCGATGGCATTGATGTGTACGCGTCGCTCGGTGACGTGCCGGGCAACATCGACATCGTCGACGTATTCCGGCGTAAAGACGCCATCCCTGGCGTCACTGACGAGGTACTCCGCCTCGCGAACGAACGCGGTATTCACACGCTGTGGCTGCAACTCGATCTCATCGACCCTGCATCGGCGGATCGAGCCAGGGACAACGGTCTCACGGTCGTCATGGACCGCTGCCTCAAGATCGAGCACGCCCGGCTCCTGCCGGGCCCGGCCTGATCAGGCGGCTGCAACGTCCAGTAGCACGTAGCGCAGCAGCACCTCGTAGCTCGTGCGATCGAGCTTCATGCCGTCGGGCAATTCCAGCGTGTGAATCGGACGACAGGTGATGTCCTGGATTTCCTGGAAGTGACGGCCATCTTCGCGATAGACGCGATAGCGCACTTCCCGTTTGTCGTCGAACTTGAGAGGCACGTTGGCCTCGGTCCAGTCCTGAATAGTCGCTCGGTCCATGATCGTCTCCGGTTTTCCCAAACGATGATTCGAGGTTTTCGCCACCGGGGCGAACATTCCCCCTCGACTCACTGCTCTCGTTGCAAGGGGCATGCCAGCTCGGTGTGGACCGAAAAATTTTCGCTTTTTTTGTTTTAAAACAGAATTTTACAGAGTATTTCAAGAAATTACATGACACACTGCCAACTTACACTGGCTGTCAGTTTTGGCCCGAGGTGTGTTGCAAACGGCGACAAGCGCTTGACATAAATCAGCCGCCGAGAGGCCACACGAGCACAATCATCGGGACCGACACGAGAACGATCAGGATCTCGAGCGGCAGCCCCATACGCCAGTAGTCGCCAAAGGAGTAGCCGCCAGGCCCCATGATCAGTGTGTTGTTCTTGTGCCCTATCGGCGTCAGGAACGCACAGGAAGCCGCTACCGCGACGCCCATCAGGAACGGGTCCGGGCTGACGCCAAGTTGCGCCGCAATATCGACAGCAACCGGCGCCGCGATGACGGCCGTGGCCGTGTTGTTCATGACGTCCGACAACGTCATCGTGACCACGACGAGCAGTGCGAGCACCATGACGGGCGACAGCCCACCCGACAGCGTCAGGATTGCCTCCGCAATGAGTGTGGTGCCGCCGGTGCTCTGCAGCGCACCGCCAATCGGGATCATCGAACCCAGGAGTACGATCACGGGCCACTCGATCGAATCGTAGAGCTCGCGCAATGGCACGATGTTGAGGAACGCATACGCCGCTACGACGCAGCCCAGCGCGATCGGCAGGTAGACGATGCCGGTACTGGCCAGGAGAATTGCGACCCCGAACAGGCCGACCGCTTGCCACGCCTTGTTGCGCTGGATGACCCGCTGGCCGCGGTCGGCGAGCGGCAGCAGGCCCAGCCGCTTGCTGATGTCAGCGAGCCGCTCCTCCTCCCCCAGCAGCAGCAGCACGTCACCCGCTTCCAGCGGCAACTTGCGAACCTGCTCGCGAATCCTCGCGCCGCGCCGTGACACACCGACAATCGCGATTCGATACCGATAAAGAAGCCGCACGTCGAGCGCGCTCTTGCCCGCGAGTCGTGAGGACTCCGTGACGACGAATTCTGTAAGCTCGAGTTCGTCATCTTCGAGCATTCCCTGCCCGCGCCCGACGTACTCGAGACCGAGCGAGCCCAGTGCTTCTTCGAGACTGTCCGGCGACGCCTCGATCACGAGCTTGTCGTCCTCGCGAATCTCGACCGCACGTGCGAGTCCGGGCATGGTCTGGCCGCGGCGAACGAGGCCGACAATCTCGACATCCGCTTTCGCGGCTTCTTTGTCGAGGTCGCGGACGCGCTTGCCGATCACGGGCGAACCTTCCGGCACCCGAACCTCGGCGATGTAGTCTGCGATCTCGAACAGTTCGTCGCCCGCGTCCTTGGCGCGACGGTCCGCCGGCAGGAGCCGCCAGCCGATGAGCGCGACATACGCAACGCCAACGGCCGCGCAGGCGATTCCGACCGGCGCAAAATCGAACATCCTGAACGGGCTGCCGAGGCTGTCGTTACGAAATTCTGCTATCACGATATTGGGCGGCGTGCCGATCAGCGTAATCATGCCGCCGAGAATCGAGGCGAAGGACAGCGGCATCAGCGTCAGCGAAGCGCTGCGCCCGGCTTTCCTGGCCGCCTGTAGATCCAGGGGCATCAATAGCGCCAGCGCCGCAACGTTGTTCATGACCGCAGACAGCCCGGCTGCGAGGCCGGACATCATGCCTATGTGGGTGCCGAGGCGGCGCGTTCCGTCAACGAAGTAGCGGCCAAGAAGCTCGATGACGCCCGAGTTCGACAGGCCGCGACTGACGACGAGTACGAGCGCGATGATGACGGTAGCCGGATGGCCAAAACCCGAGAACGCGAGATCCGTCGGTACGAGACCCAATAGCAACGCAGCAAGCAAGGCGACGAAAGCGACAAGGTCATATCGCCATCGGCCCCATATCAAGAGTCCGAAGACTGCGATCAACAGTGTGAACAGGAGCAGCTGGTCGGTGGTCATAGAGTATTCGGCTCATTAACGCGCGTCCCAGGCCGCGCCCGGCGCTAGAGTAGCATTCGCACATGGGTTTGATTGTCTTCCTCCTGATCCTGTTGGGGCTCGTGTTCGGGCCGGGCCTTTGGGTCCGTCACGTCCTCAAAAAGTACAGCGCGCCACCGGATCGATATCCCGGCACGGGTGGGGAACTCGCTCGAATCCTGCTCGACAGGCGGGGGCTCGGCTCGGTCCGCGTCGAGGAAACGGAGCTCGGCGACCACTACGACCCGATCGAGAAGGCCGTCCGCCTGACGCCGGACAAGTTCCAGGGAAGATCGCTGACGGCGATCACCGTCGCCGCTCACGAGGTCGGACACGCCCTGCAGGATGCCCACGACTACGCGCCGCTCAAGCTGCGCACACAGCTCGTCCGTGCTATTGGCCCCGTGCAGCGCCTTGGCGCCGGGGTGCTCATGCTCGCGCCGTTCGTCGGCATCGTTACGCGGGCACCCGGTCTCGGCGCCGTTATGCTGCTGGCGGGCTTCGTCACGCTGGCGTCGTCGACGGCCGTTCACGCGCTGACGCTGCCAACCGAGTTCGACGCGAGCTTCACGCGGGCGCTGCCGATGCTCGACGAGGAAAACATCCTCAAGTCGGTCGACCGGCCGCACGCGCGACGCCTGCTGACGGCCGCTGCGCTGACGTATGTTTCCGCATCCCTGGCAAGCCTGCTGAATATTGCCCGCTGGTGGGCCATCCTGCGTCGCTGAGGCCGTCCCCTTGCGCCCGCAGAGCCTTGAAACGGCAGGGAAAAGGCGCATATCGAGCGAATCCTTGGTCAGCGGGGCGAAATCGCTGGTCCGTGACCGCCGGCACTGCTATCATCCGCGCCCGAAAGACCCGGTCCAGACGGCTCGACGCGCAACATGAGCCTAAGTAATTCCGATCGGACCGACGAGGACACGCGCACCCGTTCCGCACGCTATCCGGAATGCTCCCGCGAAACGCGGCTACTGAGCACCGATATTGCGTCGTGGGCCGGGTGTTGTTTATTGACGACGAACGAGCAGAGTTATGAAAGACCTATCGACGTATCGAAACATAGGCATTTTTGCCCACGTGGATGCCGGCAAGACGACGACGACCGAACGCATCCTCAAGCTCACGGGCAAGATCCACAAGACCGGTGAGGTTCACGACGGCGAAGCCACGACGGACTTCATGGAGCAGGAGCAGGAGCGCGGCATTACGATTCAGTCCGCCGCGACGAGCTGCGAGTGGGCGGATCACCGGCTGAATATCATTGACACCCCCGGACACGTGGACTTCACGATCGAGGTATATCGCTCGCTGAAGGTCCTCGACGGCGGCGTGGGCGTGTTCTGCGGCTCGGGCGGTGTTGAACCGCAGTCGGAAACCAACTGGCGTTACGCGAACGATTCCGAAGTTGCGCGCATCATCTTCGTCAACAAGCTCGACCGAATCGGCGCCGATTTCTATCGGGTCGTCAAACAGGTCGAGGACGTGCTGGCGGCGAACCCGCTCGTCATGGTGCTGCCGATCGGCATCGAGGACGACTTCACCGGCGTCGTCGATCTCCTGACGCGCAAGGCGTGGATCTGGGACGACTCGGGCGACCCGGCCGCTTACGAAGTGCAGGATCCGCCCGCGGACATGGCCGACAAAATCGAAGAATGGCGCGAGAAGCTGATCGAAACGGCCGTCGAGCAGGACGACGATCTGCTCGAGGCCTACCTCGAAGGCAACGAACCGTCGATCGACGATCTGAAGCGCTGCATCCGCAAGGGCACGATCAACCTCGACTTCTTCCCGACCTACTGCGGCTCGGCCTTCAAGAACAAGGGTATTCAGCTCGTGCTGAACGCCGTTGTCGACTTCCTGCCGAACCCGACCGAAGTGAAGCCGCAGCCCGAAATCGATCTCGAAGGTAACGAGACGGGCGATTTCGCGGTCGTCGATCCTGACCGTCCGCTGCGCGCGCTC
>JAAUXX010019819.1_pt1 | contig 12259 bp, 9 predicted proteins | sample 7278111 | NCBI WGS metagenome assembly JAAUXX01 (sample SAMN14350116, study PRJNA611818) | marine sediment metagenome | isolation source: surface marine sediment (1.8m) | place: French Polynesia: Moorea | collected 2018-08
AAGGGCAATAAGTGCCAGGGCAGCAAACCTCTCCAAGGTGGTTATATCCTCGTTGCTGAAATATTTATCTACCTCAACATGCGCAAGTCCAATTACCCCCAGAACCCGCCGATCATATTTTAAAGGAATTCCCACTATGGAGCGCAGACTGTCTAACACTTTATCGGAGATTCTGCCCGGCCAGGATTGATAGTTTTGCACCAGCACAGGAACTTCAGTCTGCCATACCCGGCCACCTACTCCCTCACCACGCACAACTGTTCTACCAAGCTGGGTTTTAAAAAAGCCCATTCCCACTTTCATCTGCAGATGTTCATCATCTTCTCCAAGCAGATAGATATAGCCATGTGCTGTACCGCTGAGTGAGGCTGCCTGTTCCAAAATGTTCTCCAAAAGCTCTTCCTTGTCCAGTTTGTCGATAATGCCCAAGGAGGTTTCATGGAGTGCCTGAAGAGAAGCATTGTGACGGAACGAGGCCTTCTCTGTAGCTTTTAAGCGCATTACTTCCTGCTGGAGTTCTTCAATTTTCTGCTGTAATTGCTCAGGGGTGAAGGAGGCGGTCATTGGCAGACTCGAAAGGATAGTTGAGTTTTAATCAAACGACTTTCTTCACCACAGCCTAGTGTATTTCTATATCCTTGCCAAGATTTTTTAAGAAGATACATACGTCTTGCACAAGAGTTAGATTTTGAATTCAAGAGGACTGTATTTATCTATTAGGAGCTTGCTTTTATCCTGATAAATATTAGTTTTGCCTAAATAATTGTTTAACCTGTCAACATCATCATTGGAGGAATGTATAGTGATACGAATTATTCCAAAAGCCGGCTTGATTTTCACTCTTACACTTATGCTTTCACTTTCATTGCTGACACCAGCCTTCGCCAAGGACAAGGACGGATACAAAGGCTGGGAAATAGGCTCACCTTATAATAAGCTCTACGATCCCAAGGAAAGGGATTCGATGAAGGGAAATATTAAAAAATTCACAACAGTCAAACCATTACCAGGAATGGCACCGGGAACAGCATTGATTCTGGTTGATAATGCTGGTGATACAGTTCTTGTACACCTGTGCCCAGTAGCTTACGCCAAAGCCAAAGAAACCGGGTTAAGGAAGGGGGATAGGGTTAAAGTAAAAGGCAGTTGGGTTGAAATCGATGACGAAGATGTGTTTATAGCTTCAAAGGTTAAGCGCGGTGAACACTTTCAGTTCAAGGTTCGGCTCACCAGCGATGGTACGCCGTTCTGGACAATGAGCCCGGAACAACTGAAGAAAGAACTGGCAGCGAATTAGCCGTTATATAAAATATGGAGCGAACTGCTCTGTTTCAATTTATACGTTTCAACATATTAAAACCCCTATTTTCCGATAGGGGTTTTAAATTCCAAAATTAGACTGACCAGGGCAAATAGTCTTATTGAGTAATTAACAAAAGAGCATTACCGACAAAAGTATCTCTGGGAATAGAAATTATAAGACTTCACCATGGGCATCACATTCTCTTTTCCAAAATCACCACTAATTCAGAATTATTTAGTTTAACAGGATTATTCTTGTTTCCTGTCTGACTTGCGATGTTCTGCAAACTTTCCCTGCTAACACCATAAGCGGATAGAGACTTGATCTGAAAATCAGCTGTCAGTTGGTATAGTCTCTCAATAAAATACTCCTGGTAGTAATCGCTGTTTTTGTTTTCCGAATCACAAAAGAGTTTGCCAAGCCTGGCATATTTTTCCAGTGCAATACTTACACTATGTGCTTTGCTTTTTTGTTTTCGTAACTTTGTGAGTGTAAGCTCGTTGCTGCTTGCCATCAATGTGCCGCAGACAACACCATGGGGAATGTCACATAAACCACCAATGACAGAGGCAAAACCATGTACGACTCCAAGTCCCGCATTGGCAAGAGTAATCCCAGAAATATTTGCCGCATAGGACAGGTGAATTCTGTCTTCCAGTGTCGGTGATGCTGATCCGATTTTTTTGAGTGGTTCTACCATTCTGGCGATTGCGCCAAAGGCCAGATCATCAGTAAATGGTGAGGCACCGGTCGACAGGTAGGATTCCACCAATTGGGTAAAGGCGTCCATGGCGCAGTTTAAAGTGATCTCACGTGGACAACCGCTGGTTAATGACGGGTCGACAATCGCTAAATCTGGTATGTAAGAATCATGACGCAATGATTTTTTGAACCCATGTTCACTGACACTGGAAATAACCGCATTGCTGGTCATTTCACTGCCCGTACCTGAGGTGGTCGGGACAGCAATAAAGGGCAATTTCTCTCCAGTGGGCTCTTTTCTGCCAACGCCTTCAAGATAGTCTTTTACTGAACCTTCTGCGGCAAGCATGGCAGAGATAGCCTTACCACCGTCGAGTACGGAGCCACCACCGATGGATACCACAACATCAAGCTTTTTGGGTCGATTTCTCTCTACAATAGTATCGACAATCTCCGGAGTAGGTTCTCCTGATATTTGAACTGTTTCAAAGGAGATATCATTTTCGGTCATCTCGTCAATGAGCAAGGGCCAGGCTTCCGCTGTGGTAATGGAGCTGGCACCAGTTACCAACAATATCCGCTTCCCAAATTTCAATACACTATCCGGCAACTCTAGAATACTGTTTACTCCAAAACGCAGAGATGGCAGCGGTTTGATTGTAAAAGTTTTTTCCATAATGTTTCTCTTTGTACTCTGTAATTTGTGCAACTTTTTAAACGAGGGCTGATCCACTTCTTACCTTGCTCACCTGCAATAAAGCAAGCATTTCCAACCTCTGTCCCTTCCTCTCCCTCAACCTTTACCTAATTGGTCTAGCAAAAAAATGTGCTTGACCATGCCTTTTTTTTCTGCTATTCAGGATTTTAAGAGGAACATAAACTCATAATCCACCAAGAATTAACATGAACGTAAATAGACCGACCACAATTCTATCTAACATCGCACTTTCCAGCCTGGCGCTAGCTGGTGTCGTCGTGGTCGTCGTCGTCCGAAATCTGTGGAGCGGAGCGCCAACGTAGGGTTATAATAAAGATAACGAGACTTTAACCCCTGTCGGCGCCCGCCGGCAGGGGTTTTTTTTTGCTCAAAATAAAAAAGGAGGAGGAAAAAACGATGGAGACTATAACCGGAGCAGAATTAATTATTCGATTGCTTGAGCGTCAGGGCATATCGATAATAGCAGGTATACCGGGTGGTGCTAATCTGCCGCTCTATGATGCCTTGAGCACATCGACGCAGATTCGCCATATCCTCAGCAGACATGAACAGGGTGCAGGTTTTATTGCTCAGGGGATTGCCAGGTCAACCGGAAAACCAGGGGTCTGCTTCGCCACCTCGGGACCGGGTGCAACCAATGTGATGACGGCCATTGCCGATGCCTACCTCGATTCTGTTCCGCTTATCTGCATAACCGGCCAAGTACCCAAAACTCTGATTGGCACAGATGCATTCCAGGAGGTAGATACCTATGGCATGTCAATACCAATCACCAAACATAATTTTTTAATTCGCTCGGCTGAAGAAATACCGCAGACCATTACCCGAGCTTTTGCAATTGCCACCAATGGCAGACCGGGACCTGTGCTCATCGATGTACCAAAAGATGTGCAACAGCAACAGATTACAGTTTCCGACTATCCCGATCCGGTTGAGGAAAATAATTGCCTTCCCTGCTCAACCGACCGCATAATTCAGGCAGCAACCATGATTAACGCTGCAACCAAACCAATCCTCTATCTCGGCGGTGGTATCATCAACAGCGGTGCCAGCGATGTGGCCCTGGAGCTGATAAACAAGAGTAGTCTGCCCACAACCATGACGCTGATGGGTCTTGGTTCCATCCCCAGCAGACATCCTGCTGCTCTGGGCATGCTTGGCATGCATGCGGCGCGCTCGACCAATATGGCTCTTGAAGAGTGTGATTTACTCATCGCTGCAGGGGTACGCTTTGATGACAGAGCTACCGGAAAAATCTCTGAGTTTTGTCCCAATGCCGATGTTATTCACATGGACATCGACCCGAGTGAAGTTCACAAACTTAAGCGGGCTAACGTGGCACTCATCGGTGATGTTGCCGGCTGCATTACTGAACTGCTGCCTTTCATCCGGGAACAAAAGCGCAAGAAATGGCACGCCAGAATAGCTCAGCTGAAAACGAGATACCCTTTAACCATCCCAGAGGCAGTGGTACCCCAAAAGCCCTATGGCCTGATTCGCAAGGTTGCCGAACTGGTTGGAGATGAGGTTATTGTGACCACAGATGTTGGCAAACACCAGATGTGGACAGCCCAGGTTTTTCCCTTTTCACGTCCCCGTCAATTCCTCACCTCTGGAGGTCTTGGCACCATGGGCTTTGGTCTGCCGGCTGCAATAGGTGCGGCCCTCGCCAATCCGGAAAGACTGGTTGTCTGTTTCAGTGGCGACGGCAGTTTGCAGATGAATATTCAAGAGTTGGCAACAGCCGTTGAATTACAGCTGAATATAAAGATCATTGTACTTAATAACAACTCGCTCGGCCTGGTGCGTCAGCAACAGGGATTGTTTTACGAGGCCAATCACTTTGCTTCTGACTTTCAGATCGATATTGATTTTGCCACCATCGCTAAAGGTTTTGGGATGAAATCCGTAGACTTCAGGTACTCGCCAATAGCAGGTGAGCTGCTCTACGATGCCCTCGCCGCTCCAGGACCATGTCTTATAAATGTGCCAATCGCCAAAGAGGAAGAGGTGTATCCGATGGTTCCTCCAGGTGCGGCCAATTCAGATATGATCGGCGGTTTTAGTACAGAGATTAAAAACTGATTAAGGTGAACCCATGGCTGCTCAAACTGAAGGAATACTTATAGAACTCACGGTAAACAACCATCCCGGGGTAATGTCACATATTTGCGGACTATTCTCCCGAAGAGCCTACAATCTTGAAAAAATACTATGCTTTCCTCAAGCCAACACCACTGAATCAAAGATGTGGCTGCAGGTCAATGAGGAAGAGAAACTGGAACAGGTTATTAAACAGGTGGAAAAACTGGAAGATGTCCTCCGGCTTGTCTACCGTCGTAATAATGAAGACTTTTTTCTGCAACTGGAAGAGCTGGTGGAAGAAATATAAAAGTTTAAAGTTTTTGACCAGGGTCAAGGATCTTCTGTTAAAGAGAAGGTTTAATATGCGCATACGGTATGTTAATGGTTACACCAAGTAAATAACACTCTACCATGGAGCTGCTATGAAGAAAATTGATCTGGACACGACCAATGAGTTTAAGGAAGGCCAAATGATGCGCTACTTCCTGGTGGAAAACTCACCCTTTTTTAAAATCATTAACTTTAATATTTCCGCTGGCGTTACCTTTCCTGTACATTCTCATGATCTCGATGGAGAACTTTCCATTCTGGTTATTGAAGGCGAGGGATTCTTTTTAGGAGATGGAGAAGAGTCGATACCTGCTAAAACCGGCGATATACTTATCTCCGAAATCAGGGAACCACACGGAGTGAAGGCAACAACCGATATGCGGATTATTGTCACCATTGCCCCGCCAATCTGATATTGCTCAGGTAGTCAGTGCATTTGTTTTAGAAAATCATGGCTGACTACCGCTATGTCTTTGAACCTCAGTCTTCATCAAGGACGATATAGTCCTTCAACTTCTCTACCAGAGATTCAGGCAGCGGTTCATTATAGAGAAAAGCTTGGGCCTCTTCACCAGTTATCTGGGCTTTAACCTCAACTGGCAATCCCCGAAGCACTGCCATGCGCTCAGGATCAACCTTTTCCTTATCAATAGGCGCTTTTTTATCCATCATCTGCTCCAATTTGGACATATAAATTTCATGCACATACAAACACGCCCGGATAGTAATGATCTTTCAATTTCACACCGGAAGTTTAATACTAATTACTCTGCCCATCGATTCAAGATTAGACCATTGCGCCAATAGTGAAAAAGAAAAGGTTATCGTAACAGCAGAAAATTAACCGGTGCAATGGTTCCTCCGTTACCAACCATTGGACTGCCGTCACGGAGGAAGTTGCCTCTGGCGGTTGGCCACAACTGCATATTTTCACGTGAGCCAGGGACGGTATAGATAAAGAAGCCAGCACCAAAGGTTTGGACAAGAATTTCCAAAGTGCCATTACCGTTGGTATCCATAATAGTCGGCGCCGCAGGTGCACCTTTGCCGTTTCCATTAGTTCCCTGCTGCGGCAATTTGATATCATAGAGCAGCTGCCCCTGATTATTGAGGACCATTAGGTATCCATGCGCTTTGCCAGGATTGATATTGTCTGGATCGCCATAGGTTGTGAAAACGATTTCGGGAGTAGAGTCCTGATTTAAATCGACAACTGTAATTTCTGAGGCGTACATTATAGGTCGGCCATGCTGGAAGTTAAAGCGCCAGAGTCGTTTTGCGGTAGAAGAGGTGCAGTACACATAACCATCGTGGGCACCATATAAAATTTCCGGTTTATTATCCCCGTTGATATCGACAATGGTCGGAGCAGGTGGGTTACGCGGTGGATACCAACTTCGTCCACCCCGCTGCAGTGGATATCCGGATGATGGTAGATTTTCCCATCCCGGCAATCTCCTTGCTGAGCGAGAACCATCACCATAGGATCCTTCAAGCACCATGATGGAATGATGCTTGGTGTCATAGGGCACATCTTTCTCGACGTTGGCAACACCCACCACCTCGTTCTTGCCATCCCCATTAATATCAGCAACCGATGGGGGTGAGGCGGTCCACTGCATCCATTTCTGATTATTGGGATGCGGCCATGTGCCGGTATGCAGGTTATAATGGTTTTTCTCAACCTGAGGACCAAACCAGCGAATAAATTGTCCCCAGTTCAAACGATTGCCTTTGTACTCAGATGAGCGGTTGGTAAAATACGGTGAAGCTAGCTTGCTTATACCAGTATGTTCAAAGACGTTTATCTGGTGATTATCAAAGGTGACGACAATTTCTTTCTCCGGATCATCATCGAGATTGCCTATTCCGACATTTAAACCATAGCAACCATAGCCATTGTTTCCGGGACCGTTAACATTACCATCATTGCCATAGCCATTGGAATTGTTGTATCGCGGCCATGCCTGAAAACTCAATCCTGGTGGCTGGTAGAGATTTCCCGTTGGAGAAAAAACAAACACCTGGGCACCATCGGATTTTGTCTGGGTGGTTGTGGCTACCACTTCAATATTGCCGTCATTGTCCAGATCACCGGCAGCAAGACCTCTGGTTTCCGGGCACTGACCTGCTGAGCAGGTTGATGCCGGCCAGCCACTTTTGATTTTAAGCTTATTATTTTTCCATTCATAGGCTGCGACATTGCTGCCGCTGGCTACCACGACCTCATATATGTTGTCCTTATCAAGATCTGTCACCACCGCAGGTGCATAAATTCTCGAATCATGCGGATAGGAAGAACCATGCGGAGCTTCATCGAGCAGGTTCCCAGAGGAATCCCAGACATAGATGTCATAAAAAGTGGCTATAATTTTCTTATTACCGCTACCCAGGTTATGAACAATTGGAGAACCAAACCACGATGTTCCGGTCCACTTAATCTGTTTTACAAATACCGGTTTTTGCACCGGAGCGGCATTTGCCAAAGAAGAAAAGTAAAACACAAGAGAAATCAACAACAATAGGCTTCGTGAGTGCATAACTGTGATTTTAACCATGATAAATTTAGAGTTGGCTCCTTCGTTATCTGTGTAGATGTTACCACATCCCATTATATCCCCTGATCTTCTGTTATGCCAGGATGAGATTACATTCCTTATCTCTGTTTTAAGATAGACCGCAATTACAACTTTTCTCCAACATTCGCACAAACTTGCCTATCTCAAAAAAGCAGCGCGACTGATATTATTCCTGCTCAAAAGGTAGGGTTTTTCCTCTGTTCTACAGCTCAAAATGCGTGATAATAAGGCAGACTCCAAGTTACAGCGGGATGAGCTGAGATATAAAAAACACTGGAAAAAACACAAAAAAAACGCTAAATTTTTAGTATCATAATCACGGAGAGGGAAAAACAAACACAATTCAATTCAGACCATTTTGGAACGACTTCTCTCGTTTCGCAAGAGAGATGTTTTCTATAGAGCAGTTGTAATCTGGCGTTTTTTCATAAAGCACTACTTAACCATTTGATTAAGGAGGAGAACATGAAGAAATTTGGCCTTTGTATTGCGGTGCTGACTCTTTTTCCAAGTATCTATAGTGGTCAGGCTATGGCGCTTGATATTGAATTCCATGGTGATTTGAACCATCGATTTCAATACACCAATCGCGCTGATTTTCTCACATTGGACAGCAAAAGCAACCGACCCGAAATCAATGATGGAGATGTTGACGAGAATTTCGGTGAAATCAAGTATCGCCTCTGGGTAGAAGCTGCTACCAACGATGGCGATGTCAAAGGTGTAGTGGCCACGGAAATTGGGGGTCTGCGTTTTGGCGAAAACGGAAAGGCTGACTTTTCCGGCGATGATGTTCAGTTTGAGGTACGCTGGGCTTACGGTGATTTCCAACTTCCGTTTGTCGAGCGAGATGCACGCTTCAGGATCGGTCTCCAGCCTCATACAGTAAACAAATATATGTGGCAGGAAACCGCTGCCGGGGTGCAGTTCAAATCTACCATTGGCGATGATATGGATTACGTGCTCTCCTGGATGCGCGGAGCCGAGTATGACAAAACCAACGCCAATAGTGATCAGAACGATGATCGCTCAGATCTCGATTCCTTCCTGGCACGGTTGAATATGAAGCCTGGTGGAATTAAAACTGGCGTCTTCATCAACTGGCAGGGATTTGATTCTGATGGAAACATCGGCCCTTTGGACTCCAGGGACTGGGAAGTAAAGCTCTTCAAAATTGGTCCCGACCCCTCAATTGATCTCAACCTCTGGTCCTTTGGTATTGACGGTACAGCAGATATTAATAACTTTTTTATCAACTGGGATTTTATTTATCAGACAGGTGAGCTGGAAGATGTTGCCTTTACCGAATTTGCCTCGGGTACCACCACCATAGGTGACTTCGACTTAAGTGCCTACTTTTTTCACTTTGATGCAGGCGTCAAGGTGAACAATCTGAAATTCACCTATACTTTCTGGTATGCATCGGGTGATGATGATCCCACCGATGATGACTTTGACGCTTTCTTGGCAACCGATGTGGATATCACTGACAGTATTGCTTTATTTGAAGGGAACTATGCCGATGATAATTACTTCACTGAGCGGCCCTATATCGCTGACAAGGGATTCATCATGAACAGACTGGGCGTTGATTACAAAGCTACAGAGGATCTCACCATTGGCGGCGCGCTGCTTTATATGATGTTGGCGGAGGACTTCGAATATACAGCCGCCGCTACTGGTTTAGCTGTGAGCGAAGACGAATTGGGTTGGGAAATAGATGCATATCTCAAATACATGCTTTTTCCCAATGTCGAGTGTGCGATAAGCTTCGGTTACCTGTTCGCCGGAGATGCTCTTGATGTTTATGAAGTTGATAGTATTCAGGACGGTTCTTCGGATGAAGACATTTATATTGCCAGTGCCAGAGTGCGCTATAAATTTTAGAGTAAATTTTATGGACACATTTATGCAATGGGACCGAACTTCGTTTCGGTCCCTCAATTCTTGCAGTAATTGTATGGAGGTAGTGCTTTATGAGATGCATTTTCAGAAGTAGAATTAGCGTTTGGACGCAAGTGATTATGCTGCTGGGAATTTTTCTGTTTATCTCAAACCCAACCATTGCAGCGATTACAAGCATTAAAGAGGACCTCAAGCCGTTAAATGGTTACGTGGTCATGGCAAAAAATGATAAATATATTATTGATCTGGATGCTAAGAGTGGCATTGCCATAGGTGATGTCTTCACTGTTCTTGGCAAAGGCGAGGAACTCATCCATCCGGTGACAAACAAAGTCATAGGAAAGCTTGAGGAGGTGAAGGGAGTCCTTCGAGTTACCAGATTGAGTGATGGGTATTCTTTTGCTCAACCCTTAGGTGATTTAGGTGATGCTGCTGCAATTAAGCGTGGCGACCAAATCCGTCGCTATGCTGAGTTTAACGCGGTGTTCTGGGATTATACCGAAAACCAGAAACCGCTTTTTGAAAGACTCCAGAAAGATTTGCCAGCACTTAAATGGCAGGACTATCACGCAGCCCAAAAGAAACGTCCGGCACAACCTGTACCTTTAACCGGAAAAAGCGACACTCTGTTATTTATTGTTCAGGGTCAAATGTTGGAAGTACGTGATGCACAGCTCTCCCTGCTGCGCAAGTATCCAATAACCGTTACTCCATCTGCCGCATCAGATGCAGCCGCCTCTTCTGGCGGAAAATCAATTAAACCGGTAGCACCTCAAAAAAGTGCTGCTGGGACTGCCGTTGTGGCCGAGACCCAAAAGCCAGCCATGATCGATTATGGCTCTGCCGATGCGGTAGCCCAATTGAGCAATAACACCCTAATGGCTGACCTGCTCCACCATGGCAGCACCCGCATGCTGGCTTCAACCGATGGCAGCAGAATTAGAATTTATTCTATGTCCCCAGAGCTGCAGTTGCTTGCCGAAACCAAAGCTCGCAACTTTGGCCAAATATTAGCGGTGAAATGGTGGCAACCTGAAGCAACAGGTCTCCCCTACATTGCCGTTCTAACCTGGGTAGATGATGAAATTGACTCTACTGTCTATGCTCTGGAAAATAATCGGTTGAGGGCAGTTGCAAGTGGTCTCGATACGGTTCTTGGAACCTTCGATCTTGACAATGACGGCCGCCCGGAAACCTTGCTCAGCCAAAAATTTGATGCTGGTAATTTTTTTGGAAGAAGGATTAAGCAGTTGTCTTGGAACAATTCGCAGTTACAGCGTAAAGACCCAGAGGTGCAATTACCTCCAAAGTTTACGGTAATTGGTGGGCAGCTTGCTGATCTGACAGGTGATGGGAAGCTTGAAGCAGCCTATGTCCGTAATGGAATTTTGTCTATCTATTCCGGCAAAGAGCGTCTCTATGTCTCCCCTAAGCATATGGGGGGCAGTCTCTCTGTACTTACCTATAAGATTGATCCGACACTGCTTGACTACCAGACCACTTCAGTCTTTTTTGAGATCGCCCCGGTTGCCTTTGATATTGATGGAGACGGTCTAAAGGAACTGCTGGCAGTCTCGTCTGATCAGTCCGCCATAAAAGCGCCAGGTATTATCACCACCATCGATCAAAGCCGTATCCTGGTGTTCAATTATGAAAAAGGGACATTTGTCAAAGGATCGCTTGGTGAACCTGTAGATGCAGCAATTCAGGGACTGGATGTACTTGATAAGCAAGTTATTTTTGTAGCCACCGAAACCGGCTCATTTTTTGACCGTGAAGGGAGCAGCAGGCTGCAGGCTCTTAACATTGCCATGTAATAACAAGACCGTAGTCTTTCAGGGTGATGTGTGTGATTACACATCACCCTGTCATTGGAACTCTCCCATAGCATACAACCCAAAACGCAATATCATTATATTTGTCTTCCCTTCGCATTTCAAACTATAGCTCCTGTCGCTTTAATTTGGCTTAGGAGAGTCTCTGTAATGTTACGAACCTCAGCTTGCCATCGATATTTTTCTCCCCGACCTACGGTACGTCTTGATTTTTTGTAGCAGAGTAAATATAAACTCATCAAATTTATATCTGATAGCCCCTATGATTTAGCAATTGATGATAGAGAATGGCTGCTGATTACAGCAAATTTCCGGTTGTGCCGGCAATTACCATCACAACAGTATAATTTATAAGGAGTTACATGAAAATAGGTATTATCGGCCTGCCACAGACAGGAAAAAAGACGCTCTTTCAAACACTCACTGGAAATGAAATCCGTGAGCAATCTGGGCCCCCAAAGCCTTTACCCGGAACAGCCGATATAATTGATGACAGGTTTGACAAACTTGTAAAACTCTATTCTCCTAAAAGTGAAGTACGGGCCAGAATAGAGCTGATGCTTCTGCCAAAACTCGAGCAGGAAAATATTGTTAAGGGAGATATATTCAAGGATATAGCCGATGTTGATGCCATCTGCCATGTGATCCGAGTATTTGAGGATGAGTCTATTTACCATACTGAAGGATCCGTCGACCCGGTCCGTGATATGGAAATGATCAACTCGGAATTACTCATGCACGATCAGATTTTCGTGGAAAAACGTATAGAAAGAATAGAAGCCACGATAAAAAAGAAAAAGGA
>JAAUXX010034961.1_pt1 | contig 12244 bp, 13 predicted proteins | sample 7278111 | NCBI WGS metagenome assembly JAAUXX01 (sample SAMN14350116, study PRJNA611818) | marine sediment metagenome | isolation source: surface marine sediment (1.8m) | place: French Polynesia: Moorea | collected 2018-08
AGACAAGCCTACAGCATCCAGCAGTTTGCGCCATTAGGATGCGATTCTGAACGTTTGGTTCTAGTCTGAATTTAAAGGCTTTTCGGATTATCATTTTCCTATGATATCAGAGTAGTACTTAAAGACAACCCTAACTGAAAATATTTTCAAAAAGATTCAAGACGCATTCATCCCATCACTGAAAGTGAGGGTCTTCTGCTAGAAGATGATAAATGCGGAAGGCTCTGGAAGATTAATTTGGAGTACTTGGACGCTTTTGGTTCCGATCTTCGGAGTAGCACTAAATGGAATGGCGGCAAATGATATTAGCTATCGTCGCCTTAATAAGCTATTGGCAAATAATGGCTATGACAGCCTTGAGTTATCCAGGTTGGACGGCAATTATAAAGGCAATGCAAGTTATGCCAATGTAGAAGCGGCTATATTAAGAGGTCAAGTTCCGCTGGAGGTTGTTTGGAGGACGTGTGCTTAATTAGTGTCTTGGTTGCGATCGGATGCTGGTAGACAGTTCGTAGTAAAAAGCCTTATAGGGGGGGCTCGATCGAGTAGTCTGAGTCTATAATCGTACTATAGTGAAAATAATGGATTGAAAAGAATATTCCTTGCTCTCCAGAACGCGGGTAAAACCTGCCAGTAGGAGGGCAAGAAAGCGATAATTCTAGTACTTCTACGAAAAGCGATTACAAAAGTGAATATTGTCTTAAATATAGTAGTGGGCTATATCCTGCTATATCTGTATGAGCGTTTAATCAGGTTAACACCTTTGTTTACCTCTTTGAAAAAATTTTATCGATCGATGCTTGCTATTGGTTGCATGAGTTTAGTGTTCGAGCTTTTGGTGCTTTACGATGCTCAAATGAAAGGATTGTTAGAGGCAAAATTATTGGCTGTAATTATAATTCTTACATTTTATCAATTTAGAGTAATGAAAACCTTTAGAAGAAGGAGAGTTGCCAGGGGGGTTTGTGGTTGGTGCTTCACACCGATCGATACGATGATGTATACTTGCCCTCATTGTAAAAACGATTATGATTAATAGTACCTACGTAAAATGTGGAATCAGTATGGAGGAGAAGGTACCGATCCCTTCCTTCCTGAAGTGGCCGGGAGGTAAGAGGAAACTTCTTTCCGCCATTCGACGATATATACCAACAGATACGCACTATTTTGTTGAGCCATTCGTCGGTGGAGGTGCGGTGTTCTTGGGACTCAGACAGGAGCAGGTACGGATAAGTGATATCAATGCGGAGCTTATTAACTGTTATCGAATGGTGCGCGATCGACCAGGAGAGTTAATAGTTGAATCAAAGAAGTGGCAAGAAAGACATTCGAAAGAATTTTTCTTAGAGGTGAGAGCCTGGGATAGAATTTCGGGATTTGCTGAGAGAAGCGCGATCGAACGGGCTGCGCGTTTTCTATATCTCAATAAGACCTGCTTCAACGGGCTTTACAGGGTAAACAGCAAGGGTCAGTTCAATACTCCTTTTGGATATTATGAGAATCCTAAGATAGCCTCAGAGAAAATAATTGAAGCAACTAGTCGCTATCTCAACCAAGAAGGAATAGAGATCATGCAAGGTGACTTTGAGGATGCGCTTTTGGATATAAAAGATGCGTTTGTTTACTTTGACCCCCCATATCATCCTTTGTCGGAAACAGCATCTTTTACTGGCTACGCTCAAGGAGGATTCGATGAGCAGGAACAGATTAGGCTCAAGAAGGTAGCCGACCGTTTGCGCGATCGCAACTGTCAAGTCTTAGTGAGTAATTCAGATACCGAATTTATTAGATACCTATGGGAAGATTATGCGATTGAGGAAATTAAGGCAGCCCGTGCTATCAATTGCAAAGGAGAAAAGCGAGGTGCGATCGGGGAGCTTCTTATCTTTGGAAACTGAATCATTGGGGAAGTGGTTAAAAATGCCCATCCACCTCCCGCTAATTACTTAACTACTTAGAATGGATAGCAGTAATATTTAGTTAATCGATCGCCTGAAATGAATCGCACCAGGCGATGTTATATTCGGCTCTCGGACTTTACCAATTTCCGTACCATTTCGGTATCAGGGTAAAAGTCCAACCAAAGAAATGTGTGCCTATAATCCTGGTAATTGTTTTAGTTAGAGCGTCTTTCTTTAGACTGGGCGAAGCTGAAGCTAGGGATGATCAATGTAATAGGAGAGATACTGAGTGATTGAGCTTCAAGAGTTATTGGCAAATGATCGTGATGTATCGATGACTGCAAAGTGTTAAAAATATCTTGCTTATCAATATCCAAGAGGTCTTTATGACCTCTTTACAATTGGTGCCCTTTTCTTGCTTTTCTTAGTAGTAGTTTTGGCTTGTGTGGGTTTGGTGGATTTTGGTGGGTTTGATTCACCGAGAATTCCATAATCGGGGTTAAAGTACCTGTTATCCTTTGTTTGAAAATAAGCTATTCGTTTGTGTTTGTTTTGACAAAACAGCAAGGTCTTGGTTTGTCCATCCTTTTGGTAGTCCTGGGGAATTAGTGGGCTACTGCACTTTGGGCATATATATCCAGGGGCGATAGGTTCGTCAGGATTTTGTGTTACTCGCGGTTTGGGTTCTTCCCATTCCTGGCTTTGTAATGAATAGAATAATACGCAATCGCATGATTCACATTTAAAGAAGTATGGTAGCCCCTTTGCAGGTGGTTTCTTCATCCGTAATTTGATCATGTCAGAGGAGCATTTAGGGCATCTCATAGATACTTCCTCGCCGCGATGGACCTCGATCGATTGGCGGTGATTCTGTATTGTTTTGAGAATTGTGGGGTATTCCTCCGAACAAAAGCGACTTAAGTATTCCTCCCAATCGAGTTTTCCTTCAGCAATTTGATCGAGGGTCTTTTCCATCTCTGCTGTAAAAGAGGGTAGAACGAATTCGGGGTAAGCACCTGTGAAAAAACTATCTAGTGCCAGCCCAATTTTTGTTACCTTTATTTTGCGCTTTTCTATTTTTAGATAGCCTCTGGCCACCAGCGTTTCCATTATCGAAGCAAAGGTGGACGGCCTTCCTATGCCGAGGCGTTCGATCCTTTGTACGAGTTTAGCTTCTGTCAATCGAGCTGGGGGTTGTGTTTGTTTCTTCTCCTGAATGCATTTGTCCAAAGTGAGAGCTGTGCCTTCTTTAAGAGTATTGGGTAGTTCGTAGTTTTTAGTTATATCCCTCCAGAAACGAGAATATCCGTGTTCGACAATTCTTCGTCCAGTGCCTATCCATCGGGTGTCCCCAGCAGCAGAGATTATCTTTGTCTTCTCTACGATACATGGTGTGCATTGTGAGGCTACCGTTCGTCGCCAAATGAATATGTAGACATCAAGACATGTTTGGCTGACACTTTGAGATAACTCCTTCGACGATAGTGTAAAGTCAGATGGGCGAATTGCTTCGTGACCTTCCTGAGCGCCTTTTCTGGCTCCAAACGTATTGGGGGATTCAGGTAGTAGTGAGGGGTTTTTAGTTTGTATTATGCTGCGCACCTGTTCTATTGCCAGATCGGAAATAGATGTAGAATCAGTCCGTATGTAGGTTATATACCCCGATTCATAGAGCTCTTTAAGAACATCCATCGTTTCGGCTGGGGAAAGACCTAGCTTCGACGAAGTATATTGTTGAATAGCCGCAGTGGTAAAGGGTGGGGGAGCTTCTCTTACCTTTTGCTCTGTTTCGATTGAGAGGATCGAATGGTCGTTAGAGTTTGCAATGGCAATAATACGTTTGGCTTCCTCTTCTGAAGTGATTCGGGATATTTGCTGCGAGGGAGAGTCGCAATCAGCCTCTGTATCGTCACGTTGGCTTTCGTCTAATATTTGCTGTGCTGCCTTGGTATTATTTGGGAGATAGTTAGCAGTATATCCCTCGCGATATTCGACTTTGATTGAGAAGTATGGTTCAGGGATAAATGAAGTTATTTTACGTTCGAGGTCTGCGGCTATATGTAGAGTAGGTATTTGCACCCTTCCAGCAGAGCTAGCACCGGGGACGGCGTGGTGTGTAATAGGGCTTAGGGTAAAGCCCCATAGCTTGTCTAATGCTCCTCGTGTTTGTGCAGCATCAGCTAGGGCTCGATCGAGCGATCGAGGATTTTCAATTGCGCTTAAGATAGCTGGCTTTGTAATCTCCCTATAAACAACTCGTTGAGGATGTTTGTCTTTTAAAAGTGAACTAAAAACTTCGAGGATACTAGCGCTTATGAACTCACCTTCTCTGTCTGGGTCGGTTGCCAGGAAAACTCGATCGGCTTCCCTAATTGCTTTGTCAAGGGTCTTTATCGTTTTCTTCGATCGTTCGTCTGGAGGAGCATATTTACAGATAACTTTGCCGTTGCTAATTTTAAATCCTAGTTGATGCTCGAACTCTTTGGTCAGTTGGACTATATGACCGTAGCAGGGGATGACTGTCCACTCTTGAGTCAGCATAGTTTGGATTAATTTTGCTTTTTTTCTAGACTCGACAATCAGTAAATTTGGCATTTGTATCAATGTTCGCTTGTTATTGTCTCATCTATTATAGGCTAGTTCATTAGAGGGTGTCGTGAAGAAGCCCAATTGTTGCGCTGCCGCGAAAATGAATTTAGAGAGCCACTCAGCGGTAGGCTGAATATAACAACTATTTTGGTTTTAATTAGGTGAAAAACATGTTTGATATATATTTGGTTATTGACCTTACTATTATCTACTTCATATTGGTAGTTTGGCTATTTGGAGATGGGCTGGTAGCTAATGAGACGGGGAATAAGTGCGGATATACGCGGTTGCCTATTGAACAGCAACTAAAAGAAATGTTTGTAGCTGAAGATTGTGAGATGGTGAATAGGGAAAGCCTAACGGAGGAAGGGTTGGTTCATGATGCTGTAAAAGTCCTGGCTTCAAAAGCTCTGTCTATCGAGTGTCCTGTGAGCCCGGTGTCTGTTTCGATAACCGAGGGCGAAATAGCGGCTTTACGGAAGGTAGGACGATTCAAAAATACAGAGAAAGCCTAAGTTATAATTTTCTATTCTGTTTTAGTCTAAAATGAAGGCGAACGTCAAGTTGATAGTCCCATTCTAGGGAAAAGCGCAGTTGCAAATTTATTGGCTATGAAATACCGGAACAAGATTGACTATTTGTATCAGAACAAAGCTGAATTTCTTTGGGCACAAATTGAGTGTGCGGTCGGGGTAAAATTGTCTTGTGAAGAAAAGAGCAGGGCCATACTGAAGCAGTTTATCAGGGAGCGATCGAAGAGGGATCGTGATGAACGCACGGTGCGGTTGGAGATTAATCCAGAATTATATGTAGACCTTTCTTGGTTGAATATGGAAAAAAGAACAATATGGATCGAGCCTTCTCAAGGGGAGAAGAGGAGGGGCTATGTTGAATCGCTAGGGGAAAAGCCTACGAGGGGATGGAATATGGTAATTATTTTGGTATTGGCATTTTTTATGTCATGCCATACATATATCACCTTTTGGGGTATGTCAAGCTCGGAGGTATCTTCTAGAGAACGTCCGTCAGTAGTTTTTAAGTAGGGGGGTCTATAAGGAGGTCTTGCGTGAGTTTAGCGTAGAAGAGGTTGTGAAATGTCTTACCCTTCGGTTTGTTGGTTTATCTTGGTATGGCTTGACAGCCTCTGCTAATAAAGATATTTCCGAGAAGAGTTCTAGCTAAAGTTTACGAACTTTTTGGTAGTAAGGGAGAGAGTTCCGATGGAAAGTCTGTTTTCGACTCGCGCAGAGATATTTGGATTTGAGGCTTTTCAGATGGTTATGAGCCTCACGATACCGAAACGACTAGAGAAAGACGGTATTACAAAGGACTGCTATGAGATGTGGTTCAAAATCGGGTCCAGAAGATTATTTGTCGGTGAATTTAGTCCTAGTGGCAGATTCCCAATCTGGACAACGGTTGGAAAGAAAACTGAGAGAAGAAGAACAACGAAGCATGATGATTGTTATGCATTTTTGAATGAAGAATCAAAGGATGGCGAAGGAGGTGTATTCTTTATCCCTTCTCAGCCAAGAGGATTTCCTTTGGCTAGATATGTGGTGACATCTGATGATGTTGCTGCCGAGATGGATGAGGGCAGTTTATCGGAGCAAAGGGAAGTTCTTACTGAGTTTGTAGCTAATTCCGGGTTATCTCCTGCCTATATAGTCTTCTCTGGTGGCAAATCGTATCATCCTCATTGGAAGACTACAGGGCATGTAACGGTGGAGCAAACTGTTTATTTACGGATGTTGCTCTGTATTGCTCTTGGCTCCGATCCAGCGATCGTGAATATCGGGCAACCAATGCGACTGGCAGGCTTCTATCGCCAAGAGAAAGGAACTGAGCAGAGCCTTGTGTATCATTCTCCTTATCGGTATTCCTATGGCGATTTGGTGGAGGGAATGTCGGCAGCGATCGAAGCAAAAGGACTGCCGGTACCAAAAGAGCTAGATCGAGAGAGATTTCTCTGGTACAAACGAGCACGAATGCACGGCAGGTCTATAAGCGATGCTTTGACTCTACCAATTGAAGAGCTAAGAACGAAGTGGCAGAAAGTAAGCGATCGAAGAATTCAGGAGCTAGATGATCTGAGGGGGGCTTCTGAAGGGTATCCTCTGTGGCTGGCCTTAAGTTCATCTCACAAGATGTGTTTAAATGGTGTTGACTGCGATCGCAATAATACGGGGTACGCTTTACTCCTCGACCTCATGGGGTGTGAGAATTGGTTTAACGATCGCGGTTTAAAGTATAATGGTAGTGTGGAACATATCTTCTATCGCTTCTGCCAGGGATGTCAACCAGGCGGTGATTGGGGTTACTATGAGTGGGAAAGGATACTGAGGTCGGCTAGTCAGAAGAGACTCACTGCACGGCCTTGCCGAGAGCTTTATGGCTTTGTCAGGTGGTATGATAATCAACTACGAAAAGGTCTAGCTGCGTAGTATTTTAATCTCAAGTATTTCTATCTATACTAAGGTTATAAGGGCGCGTTCGCGTCCTGCTATCACCTTTGAAATTGTTTTACACTAACTACTCTCATGCTTACATCTAATTCAGAGTGGGTATTCTTTATCTGCTTTCTTTTGCTCGTCAGTATCTTTCTGAAGAGTGCCTTCCTTAGTCATTACATTGCAATCTCAAGCTTATAATAGTAGTCCGGAACATTACCAGTAAGAAAGAACAGGATGCCTTAGGGCTTGCCTATTGATGCTATTCGATTGGGTGAAGCTTTGTGTTGTCCGAGATCCTCGTATTCTTTTGGTTTTGTTGCCGAGCAATCATCTCTTCTAACATTTGTGATCCCTTCATAAATATATATTGGACAATGAATTATAGAAAAAGAAAGGTTGAAATAAGAAGACCCTTTGCAGTGATATTATTCTGTGTTGTGGCGTTATTGACGTTAGGCACGATAGCTGCTCTGGTGCCCTCACCGATACAAGCAGCTATAGTTGCGATCGCAGTTTTACGGATATCTATCCCAATAGTAACGTTTGTGATCTATTTGCGGGGACTATCTCAAGAAGTAGAAATGGGAAATTTCCACAAGGGCAATTGGGGTTTTCTGTACCTTTTTCTGATATCATTGATAAATATTCTCTTGTGTAATTTCGCGATCGAGTATCTTGTCAGCTTTCAGTAAAAAGCCATCAAACTTTTGACGTATTGTGTACTTTTGCGTTGGAGCATATAACGCTATGAAATATAGTATTGTACGCAGGTTAGGCGATCGAAGCAATCCTATTACCGACCTTGTTCGGGCTGGGCAGTGTTTGTACGTAAGAAAGCAGTATAGGTTTACAGATAATAATACCTGGTCTGGGCTGAATCGGATCGGCAGGGAGTATGCTGCTATGAAACTGTTGCCTAACGAGCATATTCCCAAAGTCTATGATTATATAGAGACGGACAGATCGATCGAGGTAATTTCGGAATATATTGAAGGACCAAATCTGGCTCAGGTACCGCTATCGATCGCAGAAGTCTTTGAGAAGGTACAGATTTTGCTGGAGATTTTGGATCTGATTCATAAGCGTGGGATTATTCATCGAGATATTAAGCCTGAGAATATTGTGCTTTCAATTAAAAATAATCGCTTATATCTAATTGATTTTGAGTTAGCCCGTGGAGTAGGGGCAGGAACATTGGTTGGTACAGAATGTTTGGGAGGAACCTTTGGGTATATGCCTCCCGAATGTTTGGCGGGGAAATCTTACCCGATGAGCGATCTTTATAGCCTTGGTGCAACAGTATTCGCGCTATTGGTCAGAGAATCGAACCTTGAGAAGTACCTGAGTGCGGATGCCAGGTTGCAGTTAAACTGGCTCAAAGGAGAGATTTCTGATGAATGGATCGAGTGGATTAGAAAATGTACCTTACCAGACCCGAGGAAACGGTATCGATCGGCAAGGGAAGCATTAGTCGAGCTTAAGGAAATTTCCTATGAACCGCGTAGGAAAACCAAGCCGCCGCAAATAAAGTTAGAGAAGAAGGAGGCTATAGAGACACGACGAAGTGAGTACGAATTGTTAGGGGAGTTTCTGTATAGCATCCTGCTAATTGGAGTGGGGTTATCGATCGCGCCAGATTTAGAAGGATGGCTGGTGGGTATTTCAGCCTTTTTCGATATTCTTGTAAAATTAGTGAGCCTAGTTGGTCCAGCGATGGCTGAGGCTACTGGAGATGCTTTGAGTTGGTTTCTGTCAGTTCTAACGCATTTGGTTGTAGCCTGGTTAATGCTTTCTATCGGGCACACTGGCTTAGATGTTCTGCGATCGAGACTGAAGATGGAGGATCTCCTCTGGCGTTTTGGGACTTGTTTGCCTTTTCTCTTTTGGGAAGTATTCTTTCGATTCCTCTCCTTCCTCCTTGCTGAAGGATACTATAATGATGCCGTAACCTTTTAACTCTAAAGCTATTTTTATGAAAAAATCCATTCTAGTATCTTTCCTTACTGCGACGTTGGTTGTGCCCTGTCAAGCATTTGCAGCGACAATTCGAGGACCGGGGGAAATTTCATTTGATGGATCGGTAATCCTTCAGGAATCCGGTACTGACCCGCAGTCTGGATTGCCTCTAATAAGTTGGGATTTCGTGTTTCCCGTCGGGCCTCCAGATGGAGACCTTGATATATTTCCCCTCGATGCGAGTGGGGGATTCACCGAATTTCTCCCCAATCCCGGAAGCATCAATATCGGGAGAATTAGTGACGTAGCTTTACCGCCGTCCCCTCCTGTCGATCGCGACATTTCTTTTATTGACGAGCCCATTAGATTGTTGACCCTCGATCCAGAAGAAGAGCGGCAGGACTTTTACACTGCGACCTTTGTGTCTCCTAGCGAACTGGATGCAACTCGCTTTGGCTCTAGTTTAACCTTCGAGACTGACGGATTTTGGACATCGGGTGCAGGAGAGATCTTTCCCGGTCAGGGGATCGTAACGAGTCAATTCCCTGGCTTAAATCCCGACCAGCTTCGAGCTCGTTTAGATTCTGGATTTGGCATAAACACCGCCTTCTCCGCATCTTTCAATGCGACAGAACGAGTAACCCAGGTACCAGAGCCCTCGAAGTTTATTGTTTCATCTATATTTGTTTTGCTTTTAGGGATTATGATTAAACGTGGGCAAGTCGCGTAACTAGGCAACTTGATTAAGTTAATGGCGGGACTTATTCCCGTCATTTTTTTTCTGAAGTTACGCTGTCGCGTTAATGAGTGAACAACCCTTGCTTTGAAGGAGGAAAAGATGATATGGGCTGCACAAAGTGGGGTATGCGAACCAGTCGCGTTCGCTGAATCAGAGATCAAGAGTAAGAAGATTGGGATTTTGGATTTCAAGTTCGAGCTACCGCAATGTATGAAGTACTTGATAGTGCGAAAACTTAAGGAAGATTATGATTGTATAGTCAACAAATCTATAACCTATTGCGAAAGAACTTGGTACCAGAAAGCCACTACGATCGAGGTTAAAGCCATTGAGATTGTTCAGCACAATGAAAGACTCGTGTACTATGGGAGTTCGGGCAACGGGATTCGATTTGAAGAAAAGATTCTGCTAGGAGATTGTGTAGATGTAGTAGACAAGATAACCCTCTCAATTGATCGGGTAACTGAGGAAACTGTTGTTTCTGAGTCGATCGAGCTCGATTTCTATATTGAAGGGTATACGAACACCTTGACTTCGCTAGTCTTTCTGACAACCAAGATAGATCTGAAGCTCAAAGAGGGGGTAGATTTGTTACTAAGTTTGGTGTTCGAGCCATTTGAGGCACTTCCCGTCGAGAAGTACACCTTTGTTACAGAAGCCGTCGATCATCTTCGGGGAGTTCTCTCAGAAGAGGATGGCGAGGCTACAAAGATAGTCATTGAGTCGGGAATTCGCAATTTAGTCCTTGATTCAGTTCCTAAAAATGTACTAACTACTATAGTTATTTATGACGAGGAGATTGATATTGTTCTGAGATCATCACCGAAGAGAATGCTAAAGAATCCAGAAGCACTTTTTGATTGAATTTACTCTCCTACCCAAAAGTTAGGTAGGAGCCTGCGCCGGGCATTAATTCAGTTGCTCGTGAGACTTTGAGATTCGGCAGGTGCGCCTAGTTTGCTCGATCGGCCTGTTGTTGTCGCTGTAGCCGATCGAAGCCTCGTGGATAGTACTGAAAAATATTTTGTTCCTCGTCCTTACGGCCTATCTTTATCCCCAAGGTTCCAATGAAGGCGCTGCCGCGCATCGAATGGTGAACAAACCCTTGTTTAAGATGCTGAGGTCTGATAAGACAAGGGTACTAATTGGGTTATCCTAAAATGGTACATCTAGCGGAAAAAATAGCTTCGACAGTCTGGACCTATCCTACATCAATTGATGACTATCCCACAGAAGCGTTTACTGAGGAAAACATTGAAGGCGCGAATATTGCGGTTGTTGATTTCGAGTCGATCGAATTGCCTCAGGCTACAAAATATCTTGTCGCTCGAAAACTGAAAGAAAAGTATGATTATGTAGTAGGTCAATGTCGGGTATTGTACGATAATAAGGAGTGGTATCTAAATGCTAATAAGATTGATTTTCTATCTTTAGAGATCGTAGATCGAGCTAAACGAGTGGTTTATTACGGATCGGATGTTGTTCCCGAAGATACGATCGAGTGTGTTGAGGAGGAATGGATCGATCGAGTTGATTCTATTTCTTTAACCTATCGTGTACATGCTAACGGCGAAGTTGCCGAAGAAGTTATGAAACTCGATCGCTATATAGATGCTGATTCAGTGCGAATCAAGAATTTGGTGTATTTGACAGCCCATGCTGATGATAAGCTTCGAGATGCTGTTAACATTCTGTTAGCAGTTTTGTTCGATGTCGAATATTTCCAATATGAGTCTGATGAGATGAGCGAGGCTTTGAGCCCTCGCTTTTATTTTATTGGAGAGGCCGTGAGTTATTTGGGAGACTTCTTCGGAGATCAAAAAGAAGCTGTAAGGATTTTAATTGAGTCAGGAATAGAAGATAATTTACTAACAACCTGTGTTCCAGAAGGAATGACTGCTACAATAGTCATTGCCGACGGGAAAGCAAAAGTCAGAGTTGACTATACTTCTGATTCATAGTTTGAAAGAATATAGAGAGATAGACTGTTATCTCTCTATTCTATTTGCTATCGCCTTTCATCGAAAGATCTCGTCCGAAATTTGTCCAATTAGAAATAGAACCATAAAAATGAATATTTTTAGGGATTTGTGGGCTTCCAAAAAGGATCGATTCTATGATTCATTCCACCGAGCCAAGAGTTTCTTTAAGAAAAATGACTTTGAAGGAGCTTCGATCGCGGCGCAAGAGGCAATAGCGATCGAGCAACTCATGAGTTTTGAACTAGTTTCTGCGATCGCGCTTGTGGAAGTATATAAGATACTAGCTGCCTCGCTTTATCGGATCGGAGATAAAGATGGCCTTATAAGTGCCAAGGTCGCTATAGACAGGGGAGTGTCTTTTGCCCAATCGACTGGAGAAAGGGAGCTTCAACTGGGTTGCCTGAGACTTCAAGCTTCGATATTGGAAGTAATCCAGGCGACGGAAGAGCTAAGACTTGCTTACAAAAATATTCTCAGGTTAGACGGTGATAATGTCTCGGCGCTTATCGGTCTTGTCAGCACCCCGCCCTAAAGAGTCGGGGCTTCATGCTCTAATTCTTTAGGTAGCTGACCAGGTTAAGTGCTTTAAAGCACTACGTTATTGGCAGGAGTTAAAGACCTACC
>JAAUXX010031199.1_pt1 | contig 12216 bp, 8 predicted proteins | sample 7278111 | NCBI WGS metagenome assembly JAAUXX01 (sample SAMN14350116, study PRJNA611818) | marine sediment metagenome | isolation source: surface marine sediment (1.8m) | place: French Polynesia: Moorea | collected 2018-08
CCGATCTCGATACGGCGGCCGCTTTCTGGTCGGCCGCGCTTGGGTATCCGAAGGACAAGGCGGGATCGAATTCCGTTTACGTACCGCTCGTGGCTCCCGACGGCGAGACGTACGTTGAGGTGCAGTCCGTAGAGCACGACAGCCGGGTACATCTCGATATCGAGACGGACGACATCGACGCGGAGGTCCTGCGCCTCGAAGCACTGGGTGCGCGCCGAATCAACGCCGTCAAAACCTGGGTCGTTATGGAGGCGCCCACGGGTCAGCGATTCTGCGTGGTGCCGGTTCAGAATTCGCACTTCACGGAGACGGCCAACCAATGGGGAGACGACTGATGCGCAAGTTCGTCCTGATCGCTCCGTTCGCGATTGTTTTCATGTTTGTCGGCGTCGCTTTTTTTGCGCCGGGGCAAACCGCCGAATTCGCCATTTCGATGGAGCGTTCTCGCTCCGGGCTCGATGAGCAGGTCGTGTCGATCAAAGGGGAACCATGGCCCTACCTCGAAGGCGGTCCCGAAGAGGCCGAGGTCATCGTGCTGCTACACGGCTTCGGCGGCGACAAGGACAACTGGACGCGCTTTTCGAAGGCACTGACCGATCGCTATCGCTTATTGATACCTGACCTGCCCGGATTCGGCGAAACCAATCGCAACTGGAGCCAGGATTACTCGATCCCCGAGCAGGCCCGCCGACTCGACGAGTTTCTCTCGATGATGGATCTCGATGCTGTGCACCTGGTCGGTCACTCGATGGGCGGACACCTGGCCGCGTTCTACACGGGCCAGCACCCGGATCGCGTCAAGAGCCTCGGGCTCGTGACAAACGGTGGACTCGAGAGCCCGGAACCGGGTGAGCTCGCCGAGATCATTGCGAACGGTGGCGACAACGTGCTGATTCCCCGGACGCGTGAGGAGTTCAGGAAACTGGTCGCCTTCGCCTCCTACGAGCCGCCATTCATACCCTGGCCTGTCAATCATTACGTTGCCGACCAGGCGATCGCGGAGGCCGAGTTCAAGCAGTACATCCTCGGCTTTCTGTGGCAGGACGACAGCGCGGATCTCGAACCGATCCTGCCGCAAATCTCGGCGCCCGTTTTCGTATTGTGGGGTCGCCATGACCGCCTGATCCACGTCAGTACGGTCGACGTGATCCGCACACTCAAGCCCGATGCCTCGATCGTAATCATGGAAGAGGCCGGTCACTTGCCGATACTCGAGGCGCCCGGCGAATCGGCAGGTCATTACACGGACTTTCTGGGCGCGCTGCGCTAGCGTCCGAAGCCAGAGCGGCGACGATAGAGCTTGGCCGGCGGGTGCGCGCCGCCGCCGGATTTCCTGCCGGTCTCCACGACGAGCTTTCGCGCGGCAACCGACTTCCTGAAGTTACGCTTGTCGAGCGCCTGACCGAGCACGGCCTCCCACTTTTTTTGTAGCTCGCCGAGCGTGAATGACCCGGACATGAACTCGAGGGCAATGTCGGTGTAGCCAAGCTTGGAACGCAGGCGCTCAATCGCGACGTCCGCAATCTCCCGGTGATCGAAGCCGAGTTCGGGGAGTGCGTCGACATCGAACCAGGATCCGGGACCGCTGTAGACGTGGCCCTCTGGCAGGATTGCAAAGTAGGCGACGCTTATGATTCGGTCGCGCGGATCCCGATCGGGGTCGCCGAAGCTTCTGAGCTGCTCCATGAATACATCGCCGAGATCGGCCTTGTCGGACAGCACGCGAACGGCGGTTTGCTCGAGCGGTTCGCGATCGTGCACAAAGCCGCCCGGCAGCGTCCACGCCCCTATAAACGGATCTTCCGGGCGGCGGATCAACAGTACCTGGAGCGCGCTGTCATGCACGGCAAAGGCAACGAGGTCGACCGTAACGGCCGGGCGCGGGTACTCGTAAGTGAACATAAGCCAGGATTCTCTGATTGACGCTTCGGGTTAGTAGTGTACGATATACACCACTACGGCGCCGGGGACAGACCCCACTGCCGCGACAGTAAGGAGCTTACTGTGAACAACGAGACGTACGATTTCCTGGTCTTCATTGGCCGCTTCCAGCCGTACCACAACGGCCATGCCCGCGTCGTCGAGCAGGCGCTGGCGACGGCAAACCACGTCATTATCCTGGTTGGCTCGGCACATCGGCCGCCATGCGTCCGCAACCCCTGGACGTTCAAACAGCGCGAGCAAATGATCCGTTCGACATTGTCGGCGGAGGACAACGAGCGTGTGCATATCGCGCCGATCATGGATGCGACGTACAACGACGATGCCTGGATCGCCAACGTCCAGAAAACCGTTGGCGGAATCGTCACGGCGCATCACACTCAGCCGCATCGTGATGCGAGGATCGGTCTGATCGGGCATGCGAAAGACCACTCGTCGTATTACCTCAAGCTGTTTCCCACCTGGTCATCGATCGATGTGCCGGACACGGGAGAGATGAGCGCCAGCGACGTTCGCGAAGCCATCTTTCGTTCCGATGCGGGCAGTTGGGAAGACTATCGGACCTCCGTGGAAAGCAATGCCGGCGATCTCGTTCCGGCCGCCGTGCTTGCCTACCTCAATGAATACACGCGAAGTGCGGCGTTCAAGTCGCTAAGAAACGAGTTCGACTTCGTGAATGCCTATCGCGAGCGTTGGAGCGATGCGCCGTACGAGCCGATGTTTCTGACGGTGGATGCCGTCGTTGTCCAGTCTGGTCACGTGCTGCTCGTCGAGCGGCGGGCGCGTCCCGGCAAGGGACAGTGGGCATTGCCAGGCGGCTTCGTCAATCCGACCGAGACGCTTAAGGAATCCATGCTGCGAGAACTCAAGGAAGAAACGAGTATCAAAGTTCCCGTGCCCGTACTCGCCGGATCGATAGTCAACGAGGGTGTCTTTGACGATCCGTACCGGTCGACTCGCGGGCGTACGGTCACGCATGCGTTCTATATCCACCTCAAACCGGATACCGCGCTGCCGAAGGTCAAGGGTGGCGATGACGCGCTCAAGGCCTTCTGGGTTCCGCTCGCCGACCTCGACCCCGAGACCATGTACGAGGACCACTATTTCATCATCCAGAAGATGGTCGGGCAGGGCACCTAGGTGCCCGCGTAAAGAATTCCACCGACGGAACAAGGGACAGACCCGCGTTCCCCAATCTCACAGGAGGAGCTCCCGTGAACATCAATCCAATACTGAACGTCGATTCCTACAAGACGTCGCATTTCCTGCAGTACCCGCCCGGCGCCGAGATCGTCTCGAGCTACATCGAGTCACGCGGCGGCGAATACCCGGAGAGCGTCTTTTTCGGGCTGCAGATGTTTCTCAAGGAATACCTGGCCCGGCCCGTAACGCGCGAACAGATCGAGGAAGCCGACGCGGTGCTGACCGCGCACGGCGTGCCCTTCAATCGCGCGGGCTGGGAATACATCCTGGATCGGCATGGCGGCTTCCTGCCGCTCGAGATCGAGGCCGTTCCCGAAGGGACGAAACTGCCGGTGTCGAATGTCCTCGTCCAGGCAGAGAACACGGATCCGAACGTGCCGTGGCTCACGAGCTACGTCGAAACCGCGTTGCTGCGGGCGGTCTGGTATCCGACGACGATCGCAACGCGCTCGCACGAGTGTCAGAGGACGATCGTCACTGCGCTCGAGGACACCGCCGACTCGGTTGATGGCTTCGAGTTCAAGCTGCACGACTTCGGCGCGCGCGGCACGAGCTCGCGAGAAACCGCTGAAATCGGCGGAGCGGCGCATCTCCTGAGTTTCCTGGGCACCGATACGATCAATGGCATTACGGCGCTCAGACGCTACTACGATGCCGAGATGCCCGGCTTCTCGATCCCCGCGGCTGAGCACTCGACAATCACGTGCTGGGGGCGCGAACGCGAGGTCGACGCCTACCGCAACATGCTCGACAAGTTCGCGGGTGAAGACAAAGTCGTTGCCGTCGTGAGTGATTCCTACGACCTGTTCAGAGCAATCGACGACCTGTGGGGAGGCGAGTTGCACGACCGTGTCGTCAACAACGGCGGGACGATCGTCATTCGCCCGGACAGCGGCAACCCGGCCGATATCGTCTGCGAATCGATCCGGCGCCTCATGGACCGCTTCGGCTATCGGGAAAACAGCAAAGGCTTCTATGTACTGCCCGAGTTCATCCGCGTTATCCAGGGCGACGGGATCAGCCCGGCCGAGATCCGGAGCATCCTGTCAGTCATGAAGATTCATCGACTCAGTGCGGAGAATGTCGCGTTCGGTATGGGCGGCGAGCTGCTGCAGAACGTCAATCGCGACACGATGATGTTCGCGATGAAGGCCTCGGCGATTCGGATCGACGGACGGTGGTCGGATGTTTACAAAGAGCCGGCAACCGATTCGGGCAAGAATTCGAAGCGTGGAAGGCTGGCGCTCGTGGCCGGGGCCGAGGGCTTTACAACGATTCGTAAGGACGAGCTCGGCAGCCGGAACAACCTGTTGCGACCGGTGTTCCGCAATGGTGAGCTGCTGAGCGAGGAAGACTTCGGCACGATTCGCGCTCGCCTCAACGGCTGAACGTGAGCGCAAAGCGCGACACTCCCGGTTTGTCGAACAGGGACGGTCATCCGCTCCCGGCGGACTGCGAGGCCTCGCGCCGCTGGCTGCTTCTGCACTACGAGCATGGCGTATGTGTTGCGCTAAGGCTCTTCAGCGAAGTCGCCGGCCGCGGACGGTTGAACAGGGACGGTTTCGACAGGGACGTCGATATCGTTCGCGTGATGCACGCAAAAGGCTGCGCGGATTGGGTGCGGGAGCTTGCCGGAGAGCGGGATTTTCGACGTCAACGCCGACTCAGCCGATACTGTTGCCCCGAGCTGTTCGGCGCCGTTGAAGAACCGCGACCGGGCGAGGTCCCGATCGCCTTACGCCACTACGCTCCGGAGGCCTGGGAAGGCGCCCACAAGTGGGAGCTTCGCCTCGGCGATCGGAGTTTGGCCCGGCGACTTCTGATCAAAATTGCCCGTACTGTGGCGGGTCTATCCGGACCGCCGATCAGTCGTGAGCCCGTCTGCCTTAGCTTATTGCTTCGACAAACGCTTCGAACGGGAAGTGCCTGCCCGGACACAGCGTGCTTTCACCGGCGAGTTTGCCGTGGAAGCCGACGTGTTCAGTCGGTATATCGTATTGGCGCATCAGTTTTCGCGTGAGCCTTATCAGCGACGCCAGCTGCGCGTCCGGCACGGGCGACTCCTGAAAGTTGCCGATCAGGCATATTCCGATCCCGAACACGTTCCGGTCTGGGTTGTTTGCCGACACGTGCGCACCCCAGATCGCGAAATCCCGCCGCCAGTCGCTTGCGATCTCACCCATCGCCAGTCCGTTGCCGTTGCCGATAACGTAGTGATAGGGAATGGCGTCGATCGGATCGCCGCCCTGGCGCTCGCGATGAACCTTCTGCAGGAACTCGATCGTGCCGAAGTCGCCGGCAGAGTGGTGAATGACAATGTACTTCCAGCGGCGAGACCAGGCCAGCGTGCTGGCGCCCCCTGCCAGGAGCAGCACTGTCGATGAGGCGATGAATCGTCTGCGGTTCACGATCAAACCGGCAGACTTTGCTGCGCTTCGTCAACGGGCTCGTTCTTCGAAGAGCCGTACCAGTCGATGCGTCGCGTCAGGTACATGATCAGTGCCAACGCGACCCATAGCCCGAGTGAGCCGGCAAGCAGGGCATAGGTCTCGGCCTTGAGCGTCATGTACAGGAAGCCGTACAGGAGGAACAGGACGCCGCCGACGATCATCGCGCGCTTTCTCTCGCCCAGCACCGAGGCGCTGTAGCTCACCACGAGACCGCTCGAGGCCAACGCGCTGAGCATGTACGATGCGCCGAAACCAATGTGCTCTGCCAAGGCAATGAGCAGCAGAAAGAAAATCACGTTCGCCATGCCGACCATCAGGTACTGGAGAGGGTGGAGCGTCAGGCCGGCAATGATCTCGAACAGGAAATAGCTGACGAACGTAAGCACGACAAACAGGACGCCGTAGGTGGCGGCGCGGAGCGTCAGGCGATAGACGCTGATCGGCATATAGAGCTCAACGCCGAAGGCTGACATCGACGCCGTGTCGGCCAGCCGCGAGCCCTTCTGCCAGTGCGACGGCAGCGAACGCCCGATGCTCGACACACGCCAATCGGCTTCGAATCCGTCGGCCGTAACCTCTCGTGTTTCCGGCAGGTAGTTGCCTTTGAAGCTCGGGGAAGCCCATGCGGATGTCATCGTGGCGCGCGTCGTGTCGCCGAGCGGCAGGAAGTACAGCGACTCGCTGCCCTTGAGCTCGAGCGCGGTGGAGAACTCCAGTGGCTCGTCGCGATCGCGGGCCAGGCGTTCGCCGAGCGTGGCCTGGATCTGCGGCGGAAGGCCCTCTACGAGGACACCGCCGGGCGAGAACGCAATCGAATCGCCATTGAGGTCGAGGCGTGGCGTTTCGGTAATCGCCCGACCATCGGTCACGCCAACCACGATGTATGCCTCGGACCAGCGGATGCTGGCCCCGTCGATACCGAGCGTTCGAGTGTCAATCGGGGCGAAGCGGCCGCTGAGGCGAACGCTTGCCGAGTAGACGGGAACTTTGTGTATGCCGCGATAGCGAATCTCTGAATCGATCGTCGCCTGGCTGTCGAGTGTCTCCGGAAGAACGTACATCTCGGTCTGCCGTACGTAGCGCTCGCCCGAGTCCTTCACGTGAACGGTATCGTATGGCAGGACGAGAACGGGGCCGGCAATGAGCTGCGACTGCCCCCACGTTCGCTGAATCTCCGCGCGCGCCGACTGATGCACGGCATTCCTGTCGTTGATCGTGTCGCGGACCATCGCGAGCGGAATGAGCAAAACGAGGATAAGGAATCCGATCGTCATCACCTTGATGGACGCCGAACGACGCAAGCGTGACAGTATCTGCTGCATGAGAGTCTCCCGCGGGTTTCGGAAGATTCAAACCAGAGAATGTGCGCTCACGGTGGGAGAAAAAAGGGCAGAATGTGGCACGGTACATAATCCCGAGCGAGCCGAAGGGCAGCGCGTCGCGAACACGGCGGGAGGGATCCAGTTGACGCTCTTGATTTCGCGAGATTCGGTCAGCTGCACGACGGGCGGCGCTACATGCATCAACAGGTCGACGAGATGATGACCGAGTATGTGTTGCCGGCACTCACCGAGTAGAGCGATCAGGAGAACGTCGGGATGACATCAAAAGTAACGCTGGTCGCGCTGCTGGTACTGTTGCCGGTGGCCGCAGCAGGCCAGGACTGGCGCGAACGCATGGATCTTCAGCTCAGCGAGATTAACGCGTGGGAGCCGATCGGTGGCGTCTGGACCGGCGAGTATCGAGTAAAGACAGAACCCGAAGCGCTCGCCGAGAAGACGCGAGAGGCCGGCCTCGAGGATGCCGCCGTCGGCCTCCGGGTGTCTTTCCTCGAAGGCGACACGCCGCGGCTCGCGTTCCGGTTTCCGGGCCAGACGTCGTTCGAGGACGTTGGCGGCACCGTTCGCTACCAGGAAAACACGCTTGGCTGGAACATCGAGTTCGAGCGCGTCGGCGAAGTGTGGATCGAAAAGTACGTGTTCATGTTCCAGCGGCTCGAGGAACGGCGCGCGGCGATGACCGTGACCAGGACCGTGCACAACTGGTTCAAGCGCGACGATGAGGATCCGGCCTTCGAGTATTTCTACGCGTTCAGTACAGGCGAAGTCACACGAAGTCGTCGTGGCGTCCGACCGCGCCGTCCGGAGTAGGTTGGCGTTGCTCTAGGGGCAGATCGTCTCGAGCGTCTCGAGGCGGCTGAGCAGCTGTTCGAACCGTGACTGCAGATCTCCATCGACGCGTGCGTACGACGTTCGAGCCTGTGTATTGTGGCGATGGCCGAGTACGCTGACGTCAAGCTCGGCGGTCCCGGCGTGTTTCAGGTTGCGAGGCAGGTTCCAAACCTCGGCCTCGCGCAAGGCCGCGACCACGTTCCGCATAGAGCATTCGTCGATCGTGTCCTCGACGACATCGCCGACGAGCTTGCCCGGCCGGTACTGCTGACGGGAAATGTCGCCGCCGCTGACGCGCAGGATGACTCCGGCGGTGGCAGCATCGTCGGGCAGGTCGAGCAGGCGAAGCTCGAGCATCTCCGGTAACAGGACGCCGTCGGCGAGCTTATTCAATCCGTCTTCGAGGCTGACCGCTGTCGTTCCGCTTTCGGACAAGGGCTCAACGCGGTCGAGCAACGCGTGCGCGAGGTCAAGAAGACCCGGTGATGCTTCCCCCATGAATTCCTGGAGCGAAGACTTCGTCAGGCCGGATATTGTTAAATGAACGCGGCAGGACACGCGCAGTGGGGCCTCCTGTTTGTCGGCTTTTTTCGCCTCGCCGTAGCGCGCATCGAATTCGGAAAAACCCGACGCCAGGAGCAGCTCGAGGAGCGCGCGACGGTCGTCGGCGCCGAGCAGGATTTGTGTCTGGCCATTCCAGATTGCCGTCGTCCCCCGAAACACCGTGAGGGCGCGCCGGCTCTGCTTGTCCGAGCAATGGGTATCGAGCTCAAAAGGCACAGCCGGGTCATCGATAGCGCTTTGGATTGCCGCGTTGATGTCCGTGTGTGCAGCCGCAATTGCCTGGCTCCACAAGAGGCAAAATGCCGTGGCCCACGAGAAGCTCCGAGCGGCACGTGTAAAGCGTTTCGACACTAAAAAATTAATCATCAGCTCGTAATCGTTGCTTTGTTGAATCGAGGTTCGCGGAAGACTAGCATGTACGTATAACTACAGATAAAAACGCAAATACAATTCATCAAGGGGATCAGTCCATGCCATGTCGTCGGTGGGTTCACGCTTTATCAATCGCCGTGCTGCTGATCGTATTCAGTCCGGCAAACGCTCAGGAAAAAACAGGGCTGATCGACCGACTGGAGGCCCGCTCCGAGAACAGGCCTCTGCCGTCTTTGGCAGTCGCCGGTGCGATGGCTTCCGAGGAGTTCGTCTACCAGTCCGGGCGACAGGAAGTTCCCAACTTCATTTTCGACACCAAGCCGATTGCGGGCAGCTCGACGACCCAGGCCCTCGAGGCCGCGTCGGCAATCGTCCAGCAAGCTGTTGGCTCTGCGCCCGTGACCGTGACCGGCGGTTTCGCGGGAGCGTCAAACAACGACAACGGCGCCGTCCTCGGCATCCTGATCGCACCGCCGGACACTGACGGTCAGGTCGGACCAAACCATTTTGTCCAGATGATCAACTTGCTGACGACGATCTATGACAAGAGTGGCAACGTCGTTGTTCCGTCGTTTCCGAGTAACGCAATCTGGTCCGGCGTCGGCGGCAACTGTGAACCGTTCAACCGCGGCGATCCGATCGTGCTCTACGACGATCAGGCGGACCGCTGGCTCGTGAGCCAGTTTGCGTTCCCGAACTCGCAGACCACGTTCTCGCAGTGCGTCGCAATTTCCCAGACGGGCGATCCGGGCGGAGCTTATAACCGCTACGAATTCTCCTTCACGGGCATCGGCTTCAACGACTACCCGAAGCACGGCATCGTGACGGATTCGATCACGTTGATGGCAAACCTGTTCGACCCGGGTTTCGTCGGCACGTTCCTCGGCGTCATGGACAAGAACGCCATGTACGCGGGTGACCCGGCGACGCTCCTTGGTAGCAACATCGGAGGGAACCAGTTCGGCTTCGTTGCCGTCGACCTCGATGGTGCCGGAACGGCGCCGGCCCTGTTTGCTACGGCCATGTCGACGTTTGCCCGGTTCGATATCTGGGAAATCGACGTGGACTGGGCGACCGAAGACTTCACCGTAGGGAGGATCGCCCAGGTCCCGATTACGCCGTTCGACGCCGATCTGTGTCCCGCATTCAGGGAGCGCTGTATCCCGCAGCCGAACGGTGGTCCCTTACTCGAGGCGATTAGCGATCGCCTCATGCATCGCCTGCAAATTCGCGACCGGGGCGGCTTCCGGTCGATGGTGACCTCACACACCGTAGACGTCGGCGGCGGCCGTGCCGGTATTCGCTGGTACGAACTGCGCGAAGTCGGCGGTACCTGGTCGTTGTACCAGGAAGGCACCTACGGGCCGGATGACGGCGAGTTTCGCTGGATGCCGAGCGCCGCCATGAACGAGGCGGGCGATATCGGCATTGGCTACCTCCTTGCGAGCCAGAACACCTTTGTATCCACGGCCGTCGTGGGCCAGTCCGCAGCGAACAGCGGCAGCGGCGAGCTGGACTCAGCCGAGGCGGTCTGTGCGAACGGTACGGGCGTGCAGTTGGACACGGCTCGATCCGGCGACTACTCGTCAACATCCGTTGACCCGACAGACGACTCGTTCTGGCACACGAACGAAGTGTTCGTGACGACGGGGGACTTCCAGTGGTCGACCTACGTCTGTAGCTTTACGGTCGGCGAGGGCGGCAACAGTCCGCCCAGCGCAGCTTTCTCGTCCGACTGCTCTGACTTCACCTGCAACTTTACTGACCTCAGCAGCGACAGCGACGGCACCGTCGAAGCCTGGGCCTGGGACTTCGGCGATGGCGTTACGTCGACCGAGCAGAACCCGAGCCACACGTACGCAGCAGCCGGCGACTACACGGTCTCGTTGACGGTGACCGACGATGTCGGCGACACGGGCAGCATTTCTCAGGATGTTTCGGTCGGACCGAACATTCCGCCAACGGCGTCGTTCTCGGCAGACTGCACGGGTCTCGACTGCAGCTTCCTCGACGCCAGCAGTGACAGCGATGGCAGCGTCGTCGGCTGGAGCTGGGACTTCGGTGACGGTACCTCGTCGACCGAGCAGAACCCGAACAAGACCTACGCCGCGGCTGGTGACTACACGGTCTCGCTGACCGTGACGGACGACGACGGCGACACGGGCAGTACTTCACAGCTCGTTTCCGTGGCCGAGCTGCCGAACGAGCCGCCAACGGCCGCGTTTACGCCGACCTGCTCCGGTCTTGACTGCAGCTTCGCAGACAACAGCACCGATAGTGACGGCAGCATCGCCAGCTGGAGCTGGGACTTCGGCGACGGCACGACGTCGACCGCGCAGAACCCGAGCAAGACCTACGCGGCATCCGGCGACTACACGGTCTCGCTGACGGTCACGGACGACGACGGCGACACGGACAGCACGTCGCAAGTCGTGTCGGTCTCCGACGCGCCGAACCAGGCGCCGACAGCGGCCTATGCATCGAGCTGCGTCTTCTTCCGCTGCAGCTTTACGGATCAGAGTACGGACAGTGATGGCACGATCGTCGCCTGGAACTGGGACTTCGGTGACGGCACCTCTTCGTCCGCGCAGAACCCCAGCAAGGTTTACCCGTTCAGCTTCGTGAATCGTGAGTACGCGGTCTCGCTGACGGTGACGGACAACGAGGGCGCCACGTCGACCCTGACGAAAGTCATCGACGTGCTCTCGGGGAATCAGCCGCCGAACGCAGCCTTCTCGTCGAGCTGCTCCGGACTCGACTGCAATTTCGTTGATGGCAGTAACGACAACGATGGCAGCGTCGTCAGCTGGAGCTGGGACTTCGGTGACGGCACGTCCTCGAGTGCACAGAACCCGAGCAAGACCTACGCGTCGGGCGGTGATTACACCGTCTCGCTGACGGTCACCGACAATGACGGCGACACGGCCAGCACGGCCCAGACGGTGTCCGTGGTCGGTTCGACGAACGAACTGCCGACCGCCGCGTTCACGCCGAATTGCATCGAACTCGACTGCAGCTTCACCGACAACAGTACGGACAGTGATGGCACGATCGTCGCCTGGAGCTGGAACTTCGGTGACGGCACCTCGTCGACCGCCCAGAACCCGAGCAAGACCTATGCGGCGGATGGCGATTACACGGTCTCGCTGACCGTGACGGACAACGACGGTGGTTCGGGCAGCACCTCGCAGGTCGTATCGGTATCGGGACCGCCCAACGTGCCGCCGACCGCCGCGTTCACGTCGAGCTGTACCGACCTCGACTGCAGCTTTACTGACGGCAGTTCCGACAGCGACGGCAGCGTCGTGGGCTGGAGCTGGGACTTCGGTGACGGTACCTCGTCGACGGCGCAGAACCCGAGCAAGACCTACGCCGCGGCGGGCGACTACACGGTCTCGCTGACGGTGACGGACGACGATGGCGACACGGGCAGCACCTCGGAGGTCGTGACCGTGACGGAACCGCCCAACGTGGCGCCGACCGCCGCGTTCACGCCGAGCTGCAGTCGAGGTTCG